>Ga0181379_1001457_pt1 | contig 11154 bp, 6 predicted proteins | sample 2SPOviralmetaG_FD_130115 | JGI IMG/M metagenome (GOLD analysis project Ga0181379, IMG submission 130115) | Marine viral communities from the oligotrophic San Pedro Time Series (SPOT) site, San Pedro Channel, CA, USA - 2 SPOT_SRF_2009-07-10 | ecosystem: Environmental > Aquatic > Marine > Strait... | reverse complement strand
CATGGGCCAACGAGACCATTGACATCCGATTCCGATTCAGGACGGGCTTCGAAGGATCGACCGCTGACGACAACGAAAGCCGTTGGTCTGGACTGGATGGCTTCGCGGTGGACAACCTCACCATTTGGAAGCAGAACACAGCGTTCATGCCCAACCCACAGACACAATCCACAACCATTGGGCCGTTCACGAATCTCGAACCCGGTCAAGAATACACAACGGCGATACAAGCAGATCTGCTCAACGACACTACCTATCGCCTCTCTGCCACAGTGTCGAACAACGCTTGGGATGAACAGGACATCAACGACGACATCGTCGATTATGTCACACCGTTCAATCTTTACGACCCAATGGTGGAATCCATTGATTTCTTCAAACCAGGAAGCTTGTATGCTCAAGGCGTCTATGACATCGGCGTCAACACCAACAACTACGGAAACACGATGGTTGACTTTGATATCGAAGCAACCGTCTTCTCCGCCACTCCGTCTGACGTATACTGCGGTACTCCGTCGGCTGTTTGCGATGAATCGTTTGAAGGCGGTGCGGAAGGGTTCCGACACGAAGAGCGTGGAGATACTGCAACGCCGAAAGGTCAGATCTACGACGATACCACATGCAGCACACCGATCTTCAACAGCAATGCTTACTGGTTCGGCCATCCTTGTGATACGGCTACCAAAGGCTACGAAGATGCATGGGTCAACGAAACACTCGTCATTCCAGACATCGATTTGACAAGCATGAGCGGCGACTTCGTCTCACTCAACTTTGAATATTATGCAGATACATTCTTCCGAACAAACAACGATGGGGACAACGATCCTTCCGATTATGTCTCCATGAGTGTGGAATACTCCAAGAATTCGAGCAACGGTACTGTGAATGATTACGAAGGCCTCGTTATCGCACAATGGAACGATTACAACGAAGACGGTTCATGCCGAAATGACGACAACGGCGACGGCATCACCAACAGCAGTGAGTCCTTTGACTACTCCGAACTGCTCAACATCGGCGACCCTGCCAACACCGACGGTTCATCAAATTACGAGGTGTTCTTCAACACCGACGGACTGGTGAAGACGACCAGCATCGATTTGACCCATTTGTTCATTCAGAACCGGTCCTCGTCGTCGCCACTTCAGTGGCAGCTCGAGTGCACAACGCTCCAAGGTTCCACCGTTGACGTTCTCTTCGAATTCCAATCGGATGACGACGGCAGAAACGGAGTCAACGACGGTTTCAAGGGCATTGGCTTCAACAACATCTCCCTTCAGGAATACACTTTCCTTGAGGTGGCCAGCTACACCGACACTCGCACCAACGTCGACGCCGGGGAATCTGCAATGAACTCCGTTGCAAGCCACGAATTTGAAGTCGGTGTCTACCGATTGGACGTCAAGACCGTCTTTGACAACACGACGGTCGGCAAGCCTTGGTTGAATGCAAATGAACTTTCAGAAGCCAACAACATCCAGCGGGTGATCTTCAATGTCGAGTCCGTTGATGTTTCCATTGGCAGTCCAAACACCCTGAAGTGCATGGACGACCAAACACTTTCATGTGTGCTGCCAATTGACAGTGCTTTGACTCACACCTGGGATTATCCTGCAGTGAATGGTGTCCTTGCCGGAGATTACATCTTCTACATGGAAATTCATGACCTTGCTGACGGTTCACTGGTCTACCAGATGGACTCTGGCGGCGCTCAACCATTGGAAAGTCAGGAGCGAATCGACCTGAGCTTCACTCCTTGGGAAGGCGAATCAGGCGGACAACAATGGGTGAACGGCACAACCTACAACATCAGTGTATCCGCTACGCTCGCCGATGGCAGCGAAGCAGGCAACGTCCGATTCTTCCATGCAACGTTTGTTGATCAGATCGATGTGGCTATACTTTCCGACACCTCGATCCGAACCACTGCCATCAAGGAAGACCTTGCTCTTCTTGGAATGACCTACACTCAGTACGAGATCAAAGACTGGAACACCTACTTTGACGCCGGTTGGTTCACTCACTACGATAAGATCGTCCTGCCATGGCAGGAAGTCTTGGTCGCAAAGGACACCCAATTCGGCGGGGATGGATACTACCAATACCTCGGTGAGCCCGCTCGCCGAACCGTGTTGGAGAACTTCATGTCCGCAGGTGGTACGGTGCAGGCTCACCTTGGGCCATTGGGCACTCAAATCTATGGCCTTGATCAAGGCCTTTCCGGACGTCTGCCATTTGGATTGGACGTGCAGAGCAGAGATACGGTTGAGACGCAGATCACCTACTCGACCATGGATGTCGCCGATCCGTACCATCCGGTCATGGACAACATTGATCTCAATGCCTTCCAGGGCTTTGATGCCAACTCGGGCGTTGCACAAGCCGTGTTGAATACCAAGTCTGTAAGCACCAACAATGTCCCAGAAACCTGCGACGGCTACATGGAAGATGGCGGATACTTCCAGCGCCTTATCCGATCCTCCGAGGACATCCAGGACACTGTTCTGGGCGTATGCAGCTACTACTCTGGCGGTTTGATCATCTCCACAATTGACGTTGCAACACATTCCGAGCGTGCAGACAGCGCCACCTTCCCACTGTTGGGCAATCTCCTTCAGTACCAAGTCAACCCGTACCCACAAGGCTTCGGGACGCTAGGCAATGGCCTGGACTTGACCATCAACGGAGAGGTGCCAGGTATTGACCCAAGCACAGGCAAGTACGCTCTTCGCTACATGAAGAGCGATGCCACCCTGAACTTTGGCTTCACGACCACCACTTCGGAAACCCTCGAAGCGGACTGGATCATCGACGGGCCTACCGATTGGGCTGGCAGCACTCTTGCAAACGGCGTCACTGGGCACACCGAAACTGCCAACCCAAGCATGACCTTCTGTAAGGCCGACTTGGCAAGCCAGACCGGCTGTGCGCAAGGTGAACAGTGGCACATCACCCTCATGCTTCACGACGCCAACGGGCATGCTCGTACCATCGATGTGGTTGTTGAGACCAACGACGTGTACGCTGACGAGTTCCGTCCAGATGCAGACGCGACCATCGACATGCGCACTGAGTATCAAGACAACGTGCAGTTCATGGGCACAAAGACCGTTTCTAACGTGGAGTGGGATGTTCACCGAATCATTCTGCAGGGCGAGGGCGATGATGGAGAAATTGTGATTCACTTCGATGCAAGCAATTCATCTGACGCCGACTCCCTTGAGGGCAATGGAATCGAAACCTACGAGTGGAAGGTTCTGTTCGATGCACCTTATGGAGACGATTCGTTCGACCTTGACGGACATACCTTCACCCAAACAGCAGCGAGCAACGGACAATGGTCCTACAAGTTCAAGAATCAGACCATCGATTCTACTGGCACAACCGAGAACCAAATTCGAATTGAATTGGTCGTTTACGACAGCGCAGGTAAATTCTCAGAGAAGCACAGAATGTACTTCGTCATCGTTCCAGAAGGATTCGGGGATGAAGAACCAGACATCCAGTGGGACAATGTTCAGTTGAACGATTCCAAGTTCGATCAGGATACCATCACCATTTCGGGAACAGTTCTTTCCGGAGCTGAAACCGGTGAGGTCTACGTTGAAGCCGCATTCTTCGAAGAGAATTTCACAGAATCCTCGGTCAGGAAGTACAACTTGAGCGTCCAGTATCTTTGGAACAAGAGTGCAGCACTGGGCGACGGAGACCGATTTGACTTGACGTTGAACATGGATTCCTTCTACACGAACAAATCCACATCTCAGCGTGTGTACATCAAGTATTACGAAGGCGATTATCCCAATGAGCGCTGGGTTACCATCAAGTGGATCGAGTTGAACCTCCCCGCCTGTCAAGGACTGACCGCTGACCCTGATGCAGAAGCAGCAGGCGGCGAATTCATCCTTGATGAAAACGGCGATTGTCAATGGAATGGAGCCTGGGCCTACGACCCCACAACCGGCGAATGGACCGACAACAGCCAAACCACCGACAATGCGGAAGGAACCGAAGGTGGATTGGACCCAATGATGCTGATCATCGGCGGTGTTTTGCTCTTGGTCATTGTTGCTGGAACGCTGATGTTCATGCGAAAGGGCGAGGACAAAGAGGATGCGTTTGGAGGCATTGAAGGCGCCTTTGGTGCCGATGCTCTCGACCCAACCGAACAGTACGTGCAACAACTCATCGCTCAAGGCTATCCTGAAGAAACAGCGAGAGCATTCGCTGCGCAATATGTTGGTGGTGGCGATGCTGCTCAACCAGCTGCTGCACAGCCTGCTGCTGCGCAACCAGCAGCGGCTCAACCTGCTGCGGGATACGACCAGGCGATTTACGAACAGTACTACCAGCAATTCGTCACTCAGGGCTATGATCCTGCTACGGCCGCTGCGTATGCACAACAATACGCTGTTCAGTACGCTCAGTCGCAACAGTGAGCCAACGTCAACTCGGGGCCATCGTGGCTGGAGTGTTGCCTTTGATGCGGTGAGCGTAAGCAGGGTCAGATCCATCCTCCTAAAACCAAGAACAGGAGTCCAAAACTCCCTTTGGTTGGAATTGGTTTAAACAAGGGCGGGCGTAGTAGGCCCAATGCGTTCTTTTCTCACCGGCAGGTTTCGGTTTGTTCCCTATGTGGTGTTGGGGTGCTCTGGCGTCATAGCATGTTCACTTTTGTTTGGTGCTTTCATGCCGATGGTTGTCGAAGATTTCACCTATCTCGGGCACGGAGGATACGAAGGTGGCGGGTTTCTCGGTCTCCAAATCGGTTTTCTCAGTGCAGTCTTGACGGTGGCGTTGATCGAAAGGAATCGAAAACAACCCGATTGAGGGATTTCATTCCTCTTCGTAGGGCTTGAGGGAACCACCGACGGGGTGGTCTTCTTCCGCATGCTCTTGAAGATGTGAGTCGAAGTCAGGAAGGCGAAGTTGCCAGTTTTTCGGCAGTGGGGAGCCCTTGTCGATGATTTTGAGCATGCGTTCTTGCCAGGAGAGTGGTTTTCGTTGCATGATGAACACATAGAGCACAGAGGTTCGAATGTCTTCATCGATGACAGAGTAGCCTGTTGCCGCTTCGAAGTTCATCGCTCGTAGCAAATTAAAAGCTGGTCGATTAATGACTTGGAACCAGCGTTTTGAACTTCGGATGCACACCAAAATAACAATCAGAATCAACAGTGTATTCAAGCACAATGCAGAGATGGTCGGAGCACTCCATCGGCCGAGGAACACCACCAGAATGAGCAGGATCGGAATGGCAGTTACCAGGAAGATCACGTTTTGGGACATTGGTGGCTTGACCATTTTTTGGCGAATAGCCACCCAACCGTTGTGGTGCTTTTCATAAGGGCGGAAAATGTCTTTCTCCTGTTGCATGGCTGCTGCTTTTACAAGTTGGAGCAAGCCATTGATCTTGCGAAATTGTGTCATGCCAACATCCATGTTATCGGTGAGAATCGCTTGAAGCCGCTTTTCTGCTTCAGCATATTCGCCCATGTCAGCAAGTATCGATGCCATCTCAACCACTGGCATGACTTCATCAGGCGAGTGTTCTCTACAGCGTTGCCACCATTGCAGTGCATCGTGAAGCATACCGAGGTCATCAGCCATCAGCCGACCGCCACGAATCCACATGTCCATTCGAGAAGAATCCAACTCGATGACTTTCTTAACGCCCGCTAAGGCTTGCGCTGCTTGCGCCATTGAGGGTTGGACGCCTGCGCTTGGAAGGCACGCTTCGACATAAATCGACCATGCTTCGGTGTGCTCGGAGTCCAATTGTGTGGCTTTTTTCGCCTCAGCCTTTGCCGTTTCCCTATCGCCTTCGTCGAGGGCTTCTAACGCGTTGAGGTAATGCGACTCTGCACTCATCCTCTCACCGGCCTTCAATCGTCGTCTTTCCTCTCAAACTTCCGCGGTGAGCGGAAATCTCGTGGGGGTTGGTTGTGGGCGTGTCCCGATCGCTTTCCTCGTGCCCGTCGGAAATCGGATGATTGACGTTGAGGTGGTCGACCACCTCGTTGAAACCCTCTGCCGTTGGAAGATGCATTGTCGCCTCCACGGTTGCCTCGGTCGGATGAACGTTGGTTCCAACCTTGCCCACCACGGTCATTTGAACGGCCATCACGGTCGCTACGGTCGTTTGAACGGCCACCACGGTCGCCACGGTCATTTGAACGGCCACCACGGTCGGTTGGACGTTGATTCCATCCTTGCCCTCCACGGTCGTTGGAGCGTTCACCACGGTCGTCTCGGCCCGATGAACGTTGATTCCATCCTTGCCCTCCACGGTCGTTGGAGCGTCCACCACGGTCGCCTCGGCCCGATGAACGTTGATTCCAGCCTTGTCCTCCACGGTCGTTGGAGCGTCCACCACGGTCGTTGGAGCGTCCACCGCGATCGTAGGAACGGTTTCGCTGTCCGCCACCTTGGCTTCGTCCACCGCCGCCTCCAGGGCGTGGGGTGTCGCACCGGTTGCAGACGTTTCTGAACGAGAAGTTGGAGTTGTTGCAGTTCGGGCAGGTCCAATCGTTGTTGTTGTGGGTTCCACCGCTTCCTCGCTGGTCTCGGCCTCCACGTCGGTCGTATTGATTCCGATCGTTTCGTCGGTCCCTTGATTGAAATCCTTGTCGACCCTGGCCTCCGCCACCTGCTGGGCGGGGTGCTTCGCAACGGTTGCAAACTGTTCGTCGAGCAAAATTGGAATTGTTGCACTCAGGACATGTCCAATCGTTGTAATCTCCGTTTCCAGAATTTCTGTTTGAATCGCCCCTTCGGTCTTGTCGCCGATCGTTTCGGTCATACCGTGAGCGTTGCTGGCCATCGTTCCTTCGACCTTGACCATCCCGTTGTCCACGGTTGTCGAATCGGTCGCGACCTCCTCTTCGGTCGTCGCGTTGAGCGTGTTCCTTTCTCTTTTGTTTGGCTCGAACGGTCACGTTCACGCCGACCAAGGCATCCATATCCAGTGACCGGTCTATGTGCGCTACATGGGCAAGTGCATGAGCAGTGGTTCCCAACACACCGTCGACCTTGCCAATATAGACGCCATCGTCTGCACGGACCATGATCGCATTCAGGGCAGGCGACGACCCTTCAAAGTGAACGAGAAGTCCTCCTTCGTGACTTCGCGATTCAATCGTACCACTAAACATAACAAGGCCTAATCTCGCCTGCGACCATCGCCTTTTGGATATACCGGTTTATTCGTCGCCTTCACGCCGAAGCAGAAGAGCAGCGCCGAGCATAGCGATTGTAGCAAGAATTGAGGGGGCTGGGAGCTCAGATTCGGACGTGTCACCAGGAGTGTCAGGGACGATTGGGTTGTTCTCTTCGGCCGGTGCGTTAACGGCCACTGCAAGAACAGTTGAGGCACCAGATTCGTCTGTTGCTGTGATCAGCACGCTGTAATCTGTCAATCCATAGGCTAAGCAAATGGCCGTGGAAACATCAACGTTCCAGTTGATGCCGTCAATGTTGAATCCTTGGTAGTCTGCTCCGCATATGGAGAGGCTCATGGTCACTGCTTCTAGGTCGGGATCCGAAACCAACCCGTACATCGTGAACCCTTGCTGGTTTTCATCCCAAGTAGCGTTTTCACCATTGAAGTTCACTGCAACCGAAACCACCGGTGCTGAGTTCGGTTTGGAGAGGCCAAAGTCGAAGTTTGAACTGAAATCGATCATGTTCACTGCCTGAGCCATGCCGGTGAATGCAAACGAGCCGGGTCGGATGTTGCTCAGCGAAACGGAAACAGCCGTAGGCGAGGTGCCTGTGATGGTTGTTGAATCTCCTTGTGGGCCTTTCATATCGTTCTGGGTCGCTCGCATATCGAGGATGAATTCGCTCACAAGTCCGGTTGAGGAGACTTGTATGATGGCGTTCTTGGCTTCTTCGTCGAGAGCAGCGGTAGCGGTAAACAATGTTCCGAATGTCCATGTTCTCGTGTCGTTTTCATCGCTTGCTCCCAAGGGGTCCACTGGTGTGCACGTGGCTGTTGATTGGCTGGAACTCTCCGGCTGAGTGATGAAGAAGTCGCCGAGTACGTTGGTGGAAACTGTCCATCCGGCAGCGTCAAACTCACAATCCAAAGACCAACCGTTGTCGTCGCTTGCCCAAGCGTTGCCGACTTCCGACGTTGCAAATTGCCATGTTCCCGAACCGGGGGTGGGAACGATGGTTCCGTTATTAGGGGCTTGATCGGTCCATACCGGAGCGTCGTTGGTGGTGGGTTCCTGCGTTGTGAAATCCATGAAAATGTGGCACTCAAGGTCCCATTGTGTCCGATCAAATGAAACCAGCATGGTGACACGAAGCGCTCCGTCTGGGAGATAGGAAAAGGACGGTTCGCCGATGTGATCGCATGATTGGCCACTAGCGGGCTCGTTGTCGATCGCTCTGAAATCGTAGAGTCTGAGGCCTTGCAGCACAGGGAACGTCACGACCAAAGCGGCATCGCTCATGTTTGAGATGTTCATGGCGAGCGTGAAATTTGAAACACCGCTGTTTGGGAGTTGATCCCAGCGAACGTTGTTTTGTTGGCCTTCTGCCACAAACAAGCTGATTTCCATGTCATCGGTGGTTGAAGTGGGCACTTCTTCGCAGTCTGAAGCCGCACCAAAGTTGGTGCAACTTCTGGCGTCTGGATGGCCATCTGGAACAAGGTTGACTTCATCCAAACCAATACCGTCTTCCACGAACTCGAAGTCGTTCCAATCAACGCCACCAGAATGTGCGATGCCCTCTCTCATTCCGAGTCGGGTTTCCATGTCGGCGATGCACTTTGGACCGATGCTTCGTACGGCGTCCCGCTCGTCGGTGCTGATCCATTCATTATCGCCTCCCGGCAGGCCTTCAAACAGTCCGTCAAGGTTGTCCCGAACGATTGGTGAATTCGAACCATTGACCCAAGCATTGGCGAACATGTCGCCGGTGGCCCAGTCATCGAGCACCTGAAGTTCAAAGAGCGCGAAATCGTATTCAAAGAGGTCTTCAAAGGTGTATCCGCTGCAGTCCACGTCAAGCGTATCTTGGCGTCCTTCAGCGGGGTATACCTCGGTCGATACCTCTTCAAATGCGGTCAAAACAGGGGCGGACGTCACGCTCAGGAGAAGAAGTGCGAGTCCGATTGAAGCCAAAGTTGCGACGCCGCTGCGGTGTGTCATGCTACACCGGTGGGCTTTCGCCTTCATGAAGAATTGCCTTCGTGCATCACGGAACGAGGGTTTCCATGCGTTTATGGAGGGCCCACCAAGGAACAACGGTCCAAATGAGGGCTGCTAGCCATGCCTGCCAAGCGGCAATCCCTCGTTCAACCGTAGGCAATTGGGTTTCCAAGAGATGGTGGTAGACGCCATTGGGCGATAGCAGGTCCAACCATCCTTCAAGCGCCACCCAGGTTGGGTCGTTCGGTTCTCCGACAGCGACCCCTGATGCATAGGCCACCATCGACGTCACCAACGCCCACAAAAACGTGAATAAAAACCAGACACCAATGCCAAATGCGATTGCAGTCCCTTGTTCTTTGGCCACCGTTGATGCAAGAAGAGCGAACAGCGTGTACCAAATGACCACCAAACATGTGGAAAGCAGGTAAACAAGCGTTTCAGTCATGCTGGGCCACTCACCCATTCGATAGCGGACAATGCAAATCGACGCAAACATCAGCGCACACACAGGGAACAGAATGCTTTGTCCATGTCCGATGACCATGGCCGAGGCCTGATGCCGTCGGGGCATGGGTTGAGCGAGTTGGATTTCAAGCATGCCGCTGGCTCGGTCTTTGCTCACGCCATCAAACGCCAACAACACGGCGCACATCGTGGCTCCAAAGACCACGCCTAGCGATGCATAGAACAGCACTTCCATGGCGTTGGAAGGTTGATGTCCACCCGGAAGGATGACGTTCGGGTCTGAAAATCCAATGGCTAGCCCTGGCATGAACAACAGCAAAATCGGCAACATGACCTTCAGTCGAATTCCAGAGAGGCGCTCTGAGCGAATTCTTGAGGCCACCTTCAGAATGCGGGAGAGGTCACTCATCTTCCAACACCTCCATTGTTTTCATCGGCAACATTGCAGAAGAGGCCACATCAAGAGAAATATCGTCCACGGACATCCCTGTTGCAGCGCACAACCACTCAACCAAATTCGGCCGGGCTGGTGCCCATGAAAGGACCTCAATGCCGTTTTCGAGGCACGCATCAAGGGCGCTTTTTGCATCCCCGCCTATCGTCATCCTCCATGCGTCTCCTCGCTGTTCGGTTTCAAACACCTCAACTTTGATTCCGCTGAAAAGATGCGCCGCATCCACCACTCCTTTTCCTTCAATGACATACCGCCCATCAAGCCCGAGGCGTTGTTCCACTTCTCTTAGTGGGCCTTCGTCAAGGAGTTGGCCTCGATGGATCAGGGCGATGCGATCGATCAGCCCTTCGAGTTGCGCCACCATGTGGGATGAAATGACGATGGATACGCCTTTTTTGGCCAACCGCTCAATGAGAGCGGTGAACGCCTGAGATGCAACAGGGTCGAGGCCATTGAACGGTTCGTCCAGAAGGAGCACCTTTGGTGAGCCCAACAGGGCTGCTGCGATGGAGAGCCGTTGGCGCATTCCTTGGCTTAAGTTGTCAAGCGATTCATCAGATCTCTGGTGCAGGCCAACCAGACGCAACAATCCTTCCACACGTTCAATGCCTGCACCCCGCATTTCACCGAGTTGCATCAAGGCGTCGAGGACCGATTGTTTGCCTTGCCAGCGCACTTGCTCAGGCATGTGGCCCACCCATTTTCGAAGATCCTCAATTTCCGTCGTTCTGTTTCCCATGAACCGCCCTTGAACAATGCCAGCCTGCAGCGGGAGGATGCCTGCCATCATTCTCAGCAGGGTGGTTTTCCCAGCTCCATTGGGTCCTACAAGGCCCAAAATTGAACCAGCATGGAGGTCCAAATTCATCCCAACCACGCCCGGTCCAAGACGCGTGTTCCAGGGCTTCAACAGTTTTGGAGCAAGGATTTGATGGCGATGCTGTGCGTCGACGAGCGACAACAACGGTTCGGCCATGGTGCGAAGGAAGGGAAACCCTCGCTTCAACCTTGGCGAGAGGAGAACCTCTATGGCGAGAAGTTGCTCATTCCCGTATGACCTTCATG
>Ga0181379_1001456_pt1 | contig 11155 bp, 8 predicted proteins | sample 2SPOviralmetaG_FD_130115 | JGI IMG/M metagenome (GOLD analysis project Ga0181379, IMG submission 130115) | Marine viral communities from the oligotrophic San Pedro Time Series (SPOT) site, San Pedro Channel, CA, USA - 2 SPOT_SRF_2009-07-10 | ecosystem: Environmental > Aquatic > Marine > Strait... | reverse complement strand
ACAAAAGGCACAAGATAAATTATTATTACAACAAAAGAAACAGGAAGAACAAGAGAGAAGAGAAGAACAAAAAAGATTAAAAGAAGAAAAGAAAATACAAGATGAAGTTAATAAACGATTAAATAAAACCGAACCTGAACAAAATCAAAAAAGTCAAAGGGGTACCCCACAAAATTATTTCACTAAGGAAGATATGGAAAATGCCATGTTATCGGCTATCACCAGTTATGATGCTGTTCGTAAAAAACAAAAACAAGAAAAAAAGGAAAGATTAGAAAAAGATGCAAGAGAAGCCCAAATGAGAAGAACATTAGAAAATGCCATTAGACCTCCGCAAGTCCAATCGGACCCATGGAGAAGTTATTTTACATAAATAAAAAATAAATCTAATTATTAATAAATAATGGAATCTAAACCACCGAAAATCCTACCAGTGAAACCTTTACCAAAACCTAAACCAAAAAAGTTTTTACATCCAAATTTGCCTGATCTACCGTGTATCATGACGATTGTGGCTCCGACGAAAAGCGGAAAAACGGTGCTTTTATCAAATCTACTCTTACGAGATGATTTTTATAAAGATATTCATGATAATGTTACCATCATGTCGAATACAATTGAACAAGATGAAACGGGACGATTCCTTAGACAAGCATGCGAAACATACACTGGTTATGATGATAATGTATTAGCAGGATTAATTGAAAATCAAAAACAATTTGACGATGAATCTAGACCATTTATTGGATTAATTTTTGATGATATCTTAGGTTCTGTTAAAAGAAATTCATATTTAAATCATTTAGTTACAAGGTCAAGACATTATGGTGTTGGTATGTTAGCAATGAGTGTTCAATCATTTAAATCATTAGGACCGGTAATCAGAAATAATACCAATGCATTCATTTGTATGAATCTTCAAAACATGTCAGAAATGGATAAAATTAGTGCCGAGTATAGTGGTATGTACGGGGGAGACGAAAAGTTTAGAAAGATATATGCCAAAGCAACAGAACAACGATATGATTTCCTTTACCTCGATTTACAATCTAATCCTGCTAGGGCATTCCGTAATTTTGAAGAACAATTAGCGGAAGGTGATAAATTATTATTTGATGGACCTGTTCAAGATAATGTTCCTAAATAATTACCTCTTAGCACAAAGGTGTTTGTGAAATACATTCCAATGTGTATAACAGCCCCAGTTAGCCCAATATTCTTCCCTTTCATCATCATTCATATTTTCCCATTGTTTTGATTTCATTTTATTGTGATAAATTGTATCACAAAAATTAATTGTATTTTTTGAATTTTTTGGAGATATCTTTAAAGCATTACTAAAATGTTCCCTGTTACAAATAAATACACGTTCACTCCAACCGTGTGTTTGAATGTATGGATCAGGAAACATATCTCCAAAACCTTGAAACCAATGATGATCATTTTCTAATGATAATTGTTTATGTGGAAAATTTAATAATTTGATATCCTTACTTATCATATCAACTAATATTTTACCAAGATTCATTTGATCAACAATAGCATCATCTTGTATGACGAATAAATAATCTGCATCACTATGATCACAAATAAATTCCATTGATCTTCTAAAATATTGATTTGTTTCAAAATGAATGGTACAAAAATCAGGATATTGTTTTTTTAAATTCATTTGATACCAATTATAATTTTCAATAAATCCAATAAATTTATCTTCTGGTGGTCCATCTAATAGAATGTATTTTTTTTGGAAGATATCTTTGTAAGGCATAACACTGTTAATAACTTTATGAATCATATTTTCATCTTTTATGATAGCACCGCAAACAACTAAATCAATACTCATTTATTAATTAACAGAAAAAAAATAAAATAATTTCATTTCATATAAAATTTAATGAGTTTCTATGGATATTCTGATGCCTTATCACAAGGTGCTGCTTTCAATGCTCGTGTACAAAATTACAATGATGGTGTTCTTCTAGCTAATCAGAGAGCATTAGATAAACATAGTAAATTAGTATCAGATCAAAAAGGGAAGGTAGCAGATGATGTTCTCAAAGAGAGAGAAGATGGTGCAGAATATGCTGTTATAGATACGAAAGGTGTTCTTAGTACAGGAGCAGGTATTGGTGAAACATTTAGCGGTGTCGCAGAAAAAGGAATAGCGGGATATGTAACAGATGCTACGAAGGGTAGATTAAATACAATTGCTAGTACTGCTCGTCGTGCTGTTACAAGAGATCCTCCTCCTGTTCCTAAACCAAAAACATTTCAAGTTAGTGAAATCACACAAGATGCAGATGGTGATCCTGTATTTACAACACCTGTTTCGGCAGCCGAAAAAGCAGGAGAGGAAGCTAGCAAAGCGGGTGAAAAAATAGAATCATCAGGTATGGGAACATCAATAATAAAAAAAGGTCTTAAACTAGCCACTCAGGGTGCTATTGGTGAAGCAGGATTAACAACATTATCAGAAGTTGGTGGCAAGGTTCTAGGAGATTTTAGTGGTGGAAAAGATATCATCAAAAGTTTTGCCAATTTAGCAGATAATAAAGGATTCTTTGCAGGTGAAAGCACGGCTGATAAATTTCAAGAAGCTGGTGCTACTGCTGATTTAATAGGAACAATATTTCCTCCTGCTGAGGTTGTTGGTGGTTTATTAGGATTAGTTGGTGGTGCGATAGATACATGGGATGATATCAAAGCTGATGGTGATAAAAAAACAGAAGATGCTAAAAAGTTACCTCCTCCGAAACAAACTGCTATCAAGGTTTCACCAGCTTTCTCACAAATGGGATTGGTTGCCTCTGCTCCAATTTCTGCCAAACAATCAATCACAGGATCATAATTTGTTTTTAGAATTAGTTAAATTAAATTTTTTTAAATACTCTTATTATAAAATAATATGAGTTCTTTCTTTGCATCCTCTGATAAAATAAAAGTTGGTCAAACTTCGGTATCTGTTCCGGCAGAAAATGGCCTTGATTACCGTCCTGGTGGGAAAATTGATATTTACATTCCTCCTACATCAAAATTTGTAGATTTATCCCAATCCAAATTAAAATTTAGTGTATCTCTTGCATTACCCGCAGGTGACAATAATAAAATGAGATTACAATTAGATCCAAAGACGGGATTACACTCATTAATCAGATCCATTCGTGTATTTTCTGGTCGTAAAACCGTATTACTTGAAGAGATTGAAGGGTATGATATTTTAACTGCTCTCCGATTTGATTATGAAACCAATGACAATCTCAGATCCAAAAGGGCATTAACCGAAGGTGCTGTTCAATATGATCCTGCCTGCCGCAGTACTCTTGGATCATTAAAAACTGTTGGTGGTAATTGTTTATCTAATCCCTACTTTGCTAAGGTTGCCACCGTGAATCCATCAATCAATACCTCTTTTGCAACCACTGATCCTGATTATGATTTCCATGTTGCTAAGGGTGAATTACATCTAAACACGGGTCTCTTCCGTAATGAAGCAGTATTCCCATCTCTATTGACGGATGGTCTATTTGTAGAAATTCTTTTACAAGATGCTAAAAAGGTATTCAGAGGTTTAGATTCTGTTAATCGTAATAGACGCCTCCATTTAAATCCTCGTGTTCATTCTATCAATGGTTCTGATACTGCTTCTGCTTCGTGGGCAAATGCTGCTGTCACAAATAAAATTTATTTAACTCGTGACAATAATCAAACTAGTACTCAGGTCTGTCCATTTGTTGTTGGTCAAAAAATTACCGTAGTAAGTGATACGGATACATTAACGGTAAATGGTAGCATAGGAACAATTGAAGAAATATCACAAGCAACAGGAGTTTCTGTTGGCACAAGTAAAACAGTCCTCACTCTTTCGGCTAGTATCACTAACAATACGGGAACAGATATTAATTCCAAATCAAATACATTCTTTGTTGTATCAGATACGGTTGAAAGTGAATCATCTTATGATCCTACATACACATTATCAGATGTTGAAATGTTGGTAGAACAGATAGAAGTCCCACAAGGTTATGAAGCATCCATGATGGGAATGATGAAGGAAGGTGGTACAATGAATTATGATTACCGTACATTTACCAATTACAGATTCTCACAATTAGCAGGTGACAATGTTGCTAATATTCGTCTCCCATTAATTGAATCTCGTGCTACATCTATCCTATGTGTTCCAACGGATGCTACTTCATACAGTGCTCGTCAGATGATATCTTGTTCGGATACCTACATTGAATTTGTAGATTCAGAAGATAAAACTACTCATTCATCAAGAAGTGGTTTAGTTGGTATCTGTGATAATTTACAGGATTATCAATTTATCTATGATGGTCGTATTAATCCGTCCCGTAAGGTTGATACCTCCAAGATTGCTGCTAAGGATTCTATCTCCCAACAGTGGTGTATTGAAGCAGAGAAGGCACTTGCAATGGCCGATATAGAGCCACTATCGTTCATGGCTTTTCAGGAAAACTTTTTTGTGGGTCGCGCACTCACCCTCGGTAAGAATGCGGTGTATGATGCCAGAGGTAAAGATTTTACATTACAAGTAGAGTATACTGGTGATGCTCAGGCTAAACCAAAATTATGGAATAATTATGTCGCCCACCTCCGTCGCCTAGAAATCAAAAATGGTGGTTTAGCTCTAATGCGTTAAATTTGATTTAAACATTATTTGAGTATTAATATTGTAAAACACTATGCCTTACGCTGATCCTAAAAAATATAAAGAATATCAAAGGAAATATCAAAAAAAGGTAAGAGATAAAATGACAGAAGAACAAAAAAAACAAAAATCAGAATATCAAAAACAATACATGAAAAATTATCAAAAAGATAGGGATAAATATCATAAATCAGAAACATTATACAATTGGGAATCAAGAAATGTTATTGAGACATGGTATTATACATTTGATATTTTATATGATTGGTACATGAAAACTACTCATTGCGAAAATTGTAATATTCAATTAACGAATGATAAAAAAAGAAAACCTACTACTAAATGTCTTCATCATATTCACGAAACAGGAGAATTTGAAATGATTGTTTGTCATTCCTGTAATGTTCGTCTCAAATAAAGATAGAAACCAATTAAATTTTAAATTATTAATAAATTTTTTTTTGAATACTACTCATATAATAATAATAATGAGTGTTGTAAACCAAAATATTGAAATCGTGCCAAGTAACGTACCTGCCAATGGTAGCATCTCCTTCAAGGATGGCAATCCTGTTGTTCAATTTATAATCGGAGAACAAGATCGTCTTCTCTTAGGTAACTCTGTAAGATTCACTGGTAAATTCCGTGCCTTATTATCAAATGCTTCTTCTTCGGTTAGTGATGTATCTCAGCTAGCAATGAGTGAAAAATTAGGTGTTTATTCGTGCATTGATACCCTCACCATCAAATCCCAAAGAACTGGTCAGACCATTGAATCAATTCGTCACTACAATAGATTCCTTTCATCGTATCTCCCCGTTACCACCTCGGAACAGGATAACATGGGTCACACGTATGAAACGGCATTAACTCTTCCTAACTATGCTGCTTTCCAGGAATCTGTTGTTAATATTCCATCTTCTTCAAGCACCATGAATCATTTCTGTATGCCGTTACCGTGCGGTCTCATGAATGGTGGAACCCCTATCCCACTTATGGCAGAGGCAGTTGGTGGTCTCATCATAGAATTAAATCTTTCTCCTGACCAACAGGTATTCCATACACAGGGTGATTCGGATAGTGCATCGTACACTGATTCATATTATGAATTCAAGGATGTATCACTTGTTGCCGAAGTAATGGAGCCTGATGCTCAATCTCTCCAACAGTTAAAATCTCAATCATCGGGAACCTATGAATACAACAGTATCTCATCGTATTATCAAACGATTAACTCTGGTAATGGTATTATTAATTTCCAATTAGGTTTATCCAGAGTCCTTGGTGTATTTGCTAATATTGTTCCTGCTGCCCATATTAATAATCTCAAATTTGATGGTCTTAGTACTCTGTATCCCACTAATAGTGATGGTAGTTCCGCCGATATTACGGAATTATTCTTCACTCGTAATGGTAGCAAATATCCAATTGATTACAATATTAATACTCTCCAACAGAAGAATTCATCTAATACTGTTGCGGATACTCAAATTGTTGAAAATTACATGAATGCTGTTATGAAATTTGCTGATATTACAAGGACATCTCTTCGTCCCCAAAATGTTAGATTATCTGATGATGCTAGATTTGATAAGGATTTTGCATTTGGTGGTTGCGGTTTTGGAATTGGTGTTGCAATGGATAGTATCTCTGACCAAGGGGTTGACTTTTCTCGGGTCAATTTCGGTATCAATATGAACCTTGACCTCACTAGTGATTTTGCCCAGGCATTCTTCGTATTCGTCCATGCTAAAAATACTCTTGTCTTTGGACCACAGGGTCTTCAAGTATTATCGTAATTACTAAAAAATAATTTTTTTATTTAAATTTTTTTTAATTGTTATCATTATAAATAAAATATAATGATGTCTTCTGAATTAGGATCCTCTGCCCCCGAAGATGCCACTCCTGTTGCCGATTCTATGGTTGAACGTGCCGCGGTTCAGCCGAATGTACCTGATCTCCTCCGTGTCTCTCCTATGGAGACTAGCACCGCTACGGATATTGAGACCTCCATCCTTGACCCTGCCGTAAGTAGTGATTCCTTTTGCCGATTTGTTTTCTTAAACAAGGGTATCCTTCACAGCCATTCCAAAGTAACATTCTCTGTTACTAGTGATTCCAATGAAAGATTCTTTCCTCTTGGTGTTGGTGTAGCATCTCTTATCCAAAGAGCTGCTCTCAAAATTGGAACCAAAACCATTCAAGAAATTGATGGATACAACTACCTCACCGCCTACAAATCAATGTTTGTTTCCAATGAACATCAGTTAGAACGTGAACAGGTTCAATCGGGTCGTGTCATTGCTCATGAATTCCGATATGATGATTCGTCATCCAATGTTGGTGGTGCCGATTGTAATACAAAAGCATTCACATATGGTTTATCTAATGGTCGTGAATACAATGGTGCTGTTGGTGCTGCCAAAGATTTAACTACTCCTGATTGGGCCGATCTAGCAGGCAAACCTGTTTTCCAAATTGCTCTTTCGGATTTGTTCCCAATGTTAAAACAAACTCAGCTCCCACTTTACATGATGAAGGAGCAGGTATCGGTTGAATTAACATTTGAACCAGTTGTCAAAAATCGTATCTGTGCACGTAGTGGTGTTGCCACTGGTGCCGCGGCGATTGATACCACTGAATTAAAATTAATAGCTGATTACATCTATTATCCACAAGAAATGATGGATGCTTATGCCCAACAGAATAATACCATATCAATTACTCATTTTGATTATCGTCACAGTAAATTATCCATCTCGGCTACCTCAACCTCTGGAACCACTCAAATTAGAAATCTTGGAGGAGCAGGTCGTATTGTTACTAAGGTAATTACGGGTGTTCAGGCAGATAGTGCGAGTGATGCTAGTATTCTCAATCAGTATCATGCTATTGCCCCCGAAGCTCATTATCAATTTGGTCAAGCTCCTGCGGCAGGAAAACAAAATGGTTCTCTCACGGTAAATGTCAAATACAATGATAGATTCCTTTACCCGATTGATGTTACCAATCCTGCCCGTCATTTCCATAACACTGCTCAGGCAGAAGGCATGGTTCCATTTGTAACTCGTGAAGAATATTCGGCAGAAGGTGTTGCCCTTACCTCTGATACATTTGAAGGATATGCTCAAAACACGGGTGATGGTGGTGATGAAAAGGGTGTCCTTGGAAGATTCAATTGGTTATCATATCGTCTAAACCGTAATGAAAGAATTAACAGCCGTGGTATTGAATACTTTTGGAAATATGAAGGTCTAGACAATGCCGGCGGTTCATACACCCAAAGAACCTGGTTAGAACTCGCAAAGGCAACAACCATCTCTGGTGGTTATGCTTCTTCGGTTTTCATGTAAAGATATCTTCTAACGAGAAACTGTAAATACATTTTGTAAATTAATTTTTTTTAAATTCATATAATATAAATATGAGTCAGGGAGCGACACCGTATTCTCAAACACTATTATTGGATTGTAACAGGAGATCTTCTGTTGAGTTCTCTGCTAGTAATTTAGCAGATACAAATACAGCTTTATGGACGAATCAGGTTTCATCAGGTATTACATTAGATATTGGTGATCAGGTATCAATCCAATCAGCCCACATAGCACAACGTGGTGCTGGTGGTGATATCATTGAATTTGCTGGTAAGGTAACAGGACAAAAAAATATTTCTTATACACAATCAACATCATCATCACATGTTGGTTTAGATATTTATAATATAGTGACGGGTGGTGTTACTCATTCAATTCAATCCACACCAGAAGGTTTTGCTTATGAAGAATGTGATACAATAACAGAACAAATACAAGAGAAGGATAATGAAGCATCCATGGTTGTTTCATATTATAAAAATACAAATGGTGAAAATTATATTACATTGCCTCGTAATCATGGAAATGCATCAGGAACTTTTGCTGCTTATTATACATTACTAACGAAATCAGTGGAACAATGGAATGCCTCAGATGGATGGGATGTAGGAGCCAATACTTATTTACAATCAGCATCGCATGTATTTGAAGACGATTATCATATACAATCAGGAATCAGTGCTTCTGATAGTAATTGCGTCATGAGAAAGATTAGAAATGATAATAAAAGATTTACATTATTCAAACAAAAACGAATCGTTTGGAATATGGGTTATATATCATCAGCATCAGCAACAGAATATTTAAGAAATGAAAGAGTATTAGAAACTGGTATCCCTGATAAATATAAATGTGATCCTGCATTACATGATTACATTTTGTATAAAGAAAAAAAGGTAGTTAAAATCCCCGAAGGTTACAATTCACCTGCTAATGTTGCCGCAGAAGTAACAAATTTTTTGACAACAACCGATGAACCTATATTTATTAATTCTAGAAAGACTAGTGTTGAAAATTCTGTAATTGTTAATAGCACATTGAATAGAGCCTTTCCTTGTACTAATTTCACTCAGTTGTCTGTTAGTTTTTCTCAATCATATTTTAATTCAAATGCTTGTTATGTTGGTGCTCCTGGTCCGCCATCAGATGTTACTACTGGTAGTGGTGGTGGGGCAAAACAGCAGGCGACACAATATTTAAATTCGTATGGTTATGTAGGTTTTAAACGACCTGAAATAGTAGAAGCGGGAAGAACTGCTTTTAAATACAATGGTGTCAAAATCGTACCACAACTATTAGAAGCAAATGCTTCATCGGCAAAAATTCAAACAGATATTCCTTGGAACGAAGAAAATTTAATCAAATTAAAAAATTTATTTGATGCCGAGGGATTATACCCTGAATTAATTCGTGGTGGTTTAACAGAGGGAAGAAGTAATTACACTACTACATTTAATCCTACTAGTGCTTCTCTTGGTGCATCCTTTGCAGAAGAAGCTAGATTCTTACACCTAGATTTGAAAAAATATGCTGCTACAATTTTTCCAGTAGGTGATGATATGTATAATGTATCTCACACAACTAATACAATTTCTATACCTCCCATAGCAAATGCTTCTGATGAATCATCTGTTCCATTATTTTTTGCATACAATAAAAATTCGGCACATCTTACAAGTAATGATTCTGATGGTCAAAGTTATGAAACACTAGTTTATGGATTTGCTCAGAAAGATATCACTACTAGTGGTGTTGCTAATCCAATGATTACATTATTGACAGAAAATATTGGTGGTATTCCAACATCATATTATCAAGAACATTCAGGTGAAATAAAAGCAGAAACAAAAATTGGATATGATTATCATTTTAATGCTTACGGTAATGCTGCTATCATATTATCATCAGGATTTGCTCCTGTTCAATATTATGGTAAACAAGGATATTCCGCGGCACCACTAATCAGAAATGTTTATTTAGGATCAAATAACCCTGCTTTTAAATGGAATAATCTTGCATCAAGATTTGAATTTGAAAATTTACATACGGCAGAGAAGGTGGGTAATTTTTATAATGCTGGTGATCCTGATCCAACAAATGTATTCGGTCCTCCTGCAACTACTGAGGCAGGTGAGGATTGTTATAAAATTGATAAACAATTACATTACACAACCTGGTCTCCATCTATGTTTCCATATTCTGAAATCACTACGACAGGAACTAGTAAGGATCAAAAATCATTTCCAAAAATTAATCCAAATCTTGAATTTGATATTTTTTATGATAGTCATAGCGGGATAACAATAGAAGACATGGGGTATAGTCATACAAATTGGGATCAGGGTTTATGGGGAATCATTGGATATAATTATGAACAATTCAATCCTAGTGGTCCTAATATTAAAAACAGATTAATGGAATATCAAGATAATACTATTAATGTAAATGGTATGACAACAAATGCTGATATTAGTTCGGTTGATAGTCAAACATATGCAACAAATGTATGGGGTACGAATCTTTTTTCACAACAATTAAATTCACAAATAAATTATTTTAATACTTCCCAAAGTTTCAATACTTATCGTGCATCAGCATCTCATGTAGTTGCCCCTACATCTGTTGTTCTGGCAAATAGCACAAAAATTACATCGGCTGAATTACCAAGGAGAATATTAAGGGGATATTTTTTAATCAATTCAGATATTCTAGATCAGGCAAATTTTTACCAAACGGCAAATCCCATGGCAACAATGGCAATGGTCGGTAAATACAGTGGTGCCAATGGATTCATTCAATATGATGGTGGTGGTGCTGTTTTTACGTGTACTCGTAAAAAAACAATTACATCGGTTAAATCACAAATATTAGATCCCGAAGGTGGTCTTGCTCAGATAGGAGATAACAGTGGTATCATATATCGGATAGATAAACAGGTAACAACTGATTTGAAATTTGGTGAAAATTTATTACAAGGCTTGTATGGTAAGCCACCACAATAATTTAGAAGATATCTTCTAGATTGCTACAAATAAAAAACCCTTATTGAAATGTATTTCCCTTGATATAAGACCCTTAGTGATAAAAAAAGACAAAGTATTTT
>Ga0181379_1001455_pt1 | contig 11157 bp, 14 predicted proteins | sample 2SPOviralmetaG_FD_130115 | JGI IMG/M metagenome (GOLD analysis project Ga0181379, IMG submission 130115) | Marine viral communities from the oligotrophic San Pedro Time Series (SPOT) site, San Pedro Channel, CA, USA - 2 SPOT_SRF_2009-07-10 | ecosystem: Environmental > Aquatic > Marine > Strait... | reverse complement strand
TTATTTTGTATACCTGTTACATTAACATCACTTAAACTACCAATAGTTGAGTTTGATAAATCTACTGGACCAATAATATTTCCTTGTACAGTTAAATCACCAGTTGTAGTTAAGTTACCTGTAATAGTACCACCTGTTGCACCATTAAGTGTTTCAACAGTTGTTGACTGTGCATAAACTTTTCTAGCATAGATATTTCTATATTCAAGTGTGCTTGAACCAATATCATATGTACCATCTGTATCAGGTAAGTTAGTTGCACTTAATTGGAAGTAACGTGCATCACCCTGACCTTGTGTAATACCTGTATCTGTATCACTACCAATTTCAAATCTGCTGTTAACAGCATTCCATACTAGAATACTACCAGTAACCGCACCTGCTAGGTTAACATCTGATAAGTCCCCTAAACTAGCCGCCGCTATTCTTGCATCTGCTCTACCATCTGTATAGTAAAGGTTACTTGTACCTTCGTTAACATTGTCTGTAGTTTTTGTAGCAAATTCTGAATCAAATCTTGCTGTAGTAAAGTATAAGTTAGTTGAGCCTTCATTTATACCATCAGTTGTAGCGTTAGCCGCCAAATAAGCGTTTGCGTTTGTTGTAGCCGCTGTACCTAATCCTAAATTAGTTCTTGCAGTTGCCGCATTTGATAAATCACTTAAATTATTTGCAGTCTGTAAAAATGCTGTATCTGCTGATAGTGCCGCTGTACCTAAACCTAATGCAGTTCTTGCCGCACCTGCGTCACCTAAGTCACTTAAATTATTTCCTGTTTGTAAGAATGAACCTGTTGCTTGAGTTGCCGCTGTACCTAAACCTAAGTTAGTTCTTGCAGTACCAGCATTTGAGAGGTTCGATAATGTTAAATCTGCTCCTGCTGAAACTCCTGCGATTTGTGTATCAACGTAACCTTTTGTTGCCGCATCAGTTGCTAAAGTCGGAGCACCTAAGTCTACAACTTTATTTGCCGCCATGTCTATGTTGCCAGACATTGTGCCACCTGCTAGTGCAAGTTTACCTGCTAGTGCAGTTGTCATTGTACCTGCAAAGTTAGCATCATCGCCTAGTGCGGCCGCTATTTCATTTAATGTATCTAATGCACCTGGTGCACCGTCTAATGCTGAGTTTACACTTGAATCAACATATGCTTTTGTTGCGGCGTGTAATGCTTGAGTTGGTGCTCCGGAAAGAGTTAAAGCACCTGTCATAGTTGCGCCTGCTTTTGCTACATAATCACCTTGTGAAAATCCTGCTACGCTATCAGCAGTTAAAGCATGAGTTGCTGTACCGTATAATCTTCTTGCATAGATATCACGCCATTCTGTGCCTGATGAACCAATATCATATGCGCCGTCTGTGTCTGCAACGTTATGTTTATTATTACCTAAATATTTTGCATCACTTTCTGTTTTTGAGTATACTGCTAAATTTGTTCTAGCAGTTGATGCAGTAACATCACTTAGGTTGTTTGCTACTTTAAGGAAGGCTGTATCCGCTAAATTGTTTAGTGTTGAGGCATTATCATCAGCGGCAATTAAAATTTCGTTTGTGCTTTGTGTTATTGTTACGTTGTTACCAGCAGTAAGTGTTCTAAAGTTTAAATTACTTACACCATCATAACTTGAGAATACTGCACTACCAGAACCTAAATTAGTTCCTGTCAGTGATCCTAAGTTACCTGATCCTGCACTAGCGGCGATTGTAATTTCGCTACCATCGCTTGATAGTGTAATTCCACTACCTGCTACCAGTGATTTGAATCTCAGTGTACTTGCAACTTTATTTGCAAATATACCTTCTCGAGCCGCTGTAACTCCTAAATTCTGTGCATCGTTTGCTTCACCTACGCCTGAACCTTGTGTGAAGGTTGCGTTTACTAATGCGTTGGCTGTATTGTCCCAGACTAAAACCTGACCGTCAAGCACATCGGTTAGGACAATATCTGGATTTTCATCATTTGTAAAACTATTAATTGCCATTTTTATCTCTTCCTTTAATGATTAAGCAAAACCTTTAAGATTCTACCTTGTGCCAAATTATTGTTGTCTGACACTCCACTTAAATAACTTCTGTCTACCCTACCTCTCAAGTAAACAAAATTTCCTTGGAAAGTTTTGGCTTCAACTCCTGTATGAGCAGTAGCCTCCATATAGTCAACAACATTATTACCAATATTAATTGGAAACCAGTCATCTGCTGTTGGAGTAGTAGCAAGTGTACCTTCGATAAAGAATCTACCAGTAAAATTGTTCATATAAATTGCCACAGTATGTATACCGTCTGTAAAACCGTAAAAACTATCGGCTCTTGCTTCTGCACTAGTAACGTTAAAATTAGTACCAGTGTCGCTCATTAATTGAATTGATCGTGCCATGCTTCTTTCCTTATTACTTTTATTTATCACTATTGAGAAAAAAGAAGCAGGGCTAAACACCCTGCTTCGTCATGGAACCAATGAACTTACAAACAGCATTGAAACATTACCTTCTGTATATAGTGTCGCCCTGTACACTTGGTATTGCTATTGCTGTAAGTTCAAGTGTCTGTGTGTAAGCAAAATTATTTACAACAGAACTGCAAATAAGCGGTTAATTAGTATGATTCTTGAGGTTCACCGAGCTCTTCAAACAGGATAACACGATAAACAGATGCTATATCTTCACCTATAGCAAGTTTAATCATCATTAAATCTTCTTCTGTTTCAACATATAAACTATGTCCTAAGAATAAATCATTTCTATAAAACTTATATCCTGGATTATTTTGTTGCTTTAGCATACGTCCTAAAGGAGCATTTACCCTATATGCTTTTTTGTTTTCATTGTTTTGAAGAAATTCTGATATCCATGGAACTGTTTTAGTTGAAAAGTTATCTGTATATTTGAAGTTTACTTTTATATTAAAATTTTTCCAAAACTTATCTTTTTTGAAAATAAGTGTAGTGTTATCTTTAAGTAGATCATAGTGATATTTGTTAATTGGTTTTGTAAGACAACTTACCCTATCAATTCCTGTATGTGTTAATATAAGTTCAACTTGCTCTTTGGTTAATAAAAATAATGCAATTTCTTTTTCTGTTCTAGTTGTATAACTATCTGATGGAAATGTTTTTAGTATGTAATCTAGTTTAGTTGCAGTTCTAATATACTCAGGACTATCTTTGTCTATTCTTTGATGTTGACTATGATTTTGCGAATTACCATATGAATCAAAAACTTTAAAAGGTAAATGTTGTTGCCAAGTAACCATTGGAAATTTAAAAGAAAGCCTGTAAGGAAATCTATTATAAAAAAGTTTTTCAGTTAATCTAATTTTATTGTCTTTAATGGATTGTGCCATTTTCATAGTCAAGTTCACCTGCCACTTCTATAATTTTATAATCTTTTGGACGTATCCATCCGTATAATGCTTTTCCTAAATCTAATATTACTCGACCATTTTGTAAAGTTATTACATCATATACTTTACCTTTTTGAACTACTGTTTCGCCATTGTGTGTACGATTTGTACCTATCCATTCTGCATATGTATCTTTTGGTACAATTTTTATATCGCCAAATAATTCAATTTCGTTTACCATTTCGTATTCTAAATCGAACGGAATAGGAAACATCTCCGTTCTAGTGCTTGTAATTTTTTCTTCATTATTTTCTGTAAGATATATTACAAAGTAATGTGTTTCAAGAACTCTATCAAGTTTATCCAGGTTTGTATGTGTTACCTTCTTCTTGTTGTCGTTCTTCATATGCAAACTCCAATGCGTTATTTTTTTGACTAACTTTAACGGTACCTCCGTTTTTAAGTTTGCCAAACAGTATTTCTTTTGATAGGGGCTTTTTGATTTTATCTTCAAATAGTCTTTTCAAAGGCCTTGCACCCATAGTAGGTTCAAAACCATTTTTAGCAATCCACTCTTTTGCATCTTGACCTATAACTATATTTACGTCTTTTGCCGATAACATAGTATTTGTTTCGTCGATTACTTTAGTAATTATCATATTAATAACATCTTCGCTTAACTTGTTAAATTTTACCACCGCATCGATACGATTTCTAAATTCTGGTGCAAAAAAGTCTTTCATTGCAACATCATCTGAATTTGTAATTTTATTTTCATTAAATCCAATTTTAGATTTTTCAGAGTCTGCCGCACCTAAATTACTTGTCATAATCAATACAACATTTTCAAAGTTTACAGTTTTACCTGTTGAACTTGTTAACTTACCATCATCCATAACTTGTAATAAAATTTGTGTTACTTCCGGGGCCGCTTTTTCAATCTCGTCAAGTAGCAATACACAATTTGGATTTGATTCTACATCACTAATTAATTGTCCACTGCCTACACTTCCGTCACTAAATCCTACATAACCTGGAGGTGCACCAATAAGTTTTGAAACACTATGTCTTTCCATATATTCAGACATATCATATTTTAATAGTTTAGCATTCATTGTATCTGCTATTTGTCTGGCTGTTTCTGTTTTACCAGTACCTGTAGGTCCTACAAACAAGAAACTACCAATTGGTTTATTAGCCTCTCGCATACCTGCTTTACTAACAAGAATACTATCAACTAGAGTATCTACTGCAATATCTTGTCCAAACACTTTTGTTTTAATTTTAGAATCTAGTTCAGCAAAACTTTCTGTTTTCTGATCGTCAATAACATCAATTTTGATATTTGCAATCTTAGCAACTTCTTTTTCAATTTCTTTATTTGTAATAGTACCACCACCATCGTGTAGTTTCATTTTAGCACCACTACTATCAATAACATCAATTGCTTTATCAGGTAAAAACTTATTGTGCAAGTATTTTACAGTTAAGTCAACACTTGCTTCAATAGCATCTTCTGTATACTTTACATTATGAAATGCTTCATAGTATCCTTGTATACCTTTAATAATTTGCTTTGAATCATCAGCACTAGGTTCGTTTACATCTAGTTTCATAAACCTACGCATTAATGCTCTATCTTTTTCAAAGTTTGATCTGTATTCATCATATGTTGTAGCACCAATTACTTGTAGTTCTCCACTACTTAGATAAGGTTTAAGAATGTTGGCCGCATCATTGTTGCCACCTTGTCCTGTACTACCTGCACCCATAATCATATGTATTTCGTCAATAAACACTATAGCATTTTCTTTTTCTACCATACGTTCAATTACATACTTAATACGTTCTTCAAAGTCACCTCTATATTTTGCACCCGATACCATACTGGTAATATCAATGCTCCATATTTCTTTGTCTTTAATTAAATCAGGTACGTCACCATCAACAATTTTTTTAGCAAGTCCTTCAGCAATAGCAGTCTTACCAACACCTGGTTCACCTACTAAAATAACGTTATTCTTTTTACGTCTACTGACAGTTTCCATTACAGATATAACTTCATCTTGTCTACCAATTAATGGATCAATTTTACCCATGTCAGCAGTTTCATTTAAATTTCTACAAAACTGATCTAACATTTGATCAGTTTGTGATTGACGCTCTTTTGTAATTTCTTCAATTAGTGTTTGTTTTGTAATACCGTATTTAGAAAATATATAACTTACCATTGTATCCTGTTCTGATAAAATAGATACTAGTAAATCTGTAGATTCAATTTGATGTCTGCCACTGAAAACAACTTGTGTAAATGATCTATGAAACACTCTTTCAAGTGCCGCAGTTTTCTTTGGTGGCTTTGTTTCTTTATTAATAATATTTGTTTTTTCGTTTTGTATGTGATCAGCAAACTCATTCATAATTTCAACTGGATCTGCATTAAACTTTTTAACTAAATTTTTTATATCTTCGTCAACGAACATTGCAGTTGCTAAATGCTCAAGTGTAACGTATTCGTGACTATTTTGATTTGCGAGATCAACTGCTTTTGTAATAATTAAATCTACTCTATCTGACATTACTTTTCCTTACTAATATATTTTTCTAAATCATCTTTATATTTAGAAAGATCGTTAACCTTTATTACTATAATAAAAAACAAATGTCCACCATTAAGGCCTAGGCCATTCATTCTTATTCTTGCACCGTGTTGTATTCCAGCCGGTACTTTAATTCTATAATTATTTCCATCTACATGAGTATACGGAAAGTCACCACCTATTGATGCGAATACTGCATCTAATTCTTTTTCATAATATAAGTCTTTACCCTTTATAATATAAGGCATAGGAACGGAAATGTCAAGAGTTATTATTACGTCAGTGTTATGATCTCCTAGTCCTTTAAACCTTACTTTTTGTCCATGGTAGCAATCTGCTGGTATTTTTAGATTTACCATTTTAGTATTGCCAGACGGTAAATGTAACTTTATAGTGGTTTCTTTGCCAGCCATGGCATCTTGGATTGATATAGGATAATTTACATGAACTTGTTGCGAAAATGTTTGTCTTGGATCATTGCCACCAAATTTAAAATTAAAAAAGTTACCAAACTGGCTTTCAAAATTATCAAATCCAAAATTCTCAAATTGTTCTTCATCATACACATTACCTTTTTTAATTCGGTCATATGCTTCAGTAATTTCTTTAAAACGAGATTCATCACCACCTCTATCTGGATGATGTTCCATTGCAAGTTTTTTATATGCTTTTTTAATTTCGTCTGGCGAAGAATCAGATCTTACGCCTAGTTTTTCATAAGGTGTCATTAATCAAACGGATTCAGTTTTTTAAGTAATCCTGAACCTACACCATCTTCTTGTGGAACTTCAATTTCTTTTGTACCACTATTATCTTTGTTGTAAGATTCAATATTACTTTCTGTGTCTTCGTAATACTTTTTGTAAGCCATAATAACTGCTTTCTGATCACTTAAAAGTTTTAGCATTTTTTGATTGTTAATTGCTAATTTTTTATATCCATCTTCTGTGATAGCAAAAAATACTATTTCTAATTTTTGATTTTTAAGTTTTTCAAAAGATTCTTCAGCGGTTTCTGGTGTAACAATAAACCAATCAACATCTGATAAATCTAAAGGTTCTGTATCAGGTAAAATTAAATCTTGCCTGTCAATTGGCTTAGATTGATATGTAACTGTTTTAGGCATACTAGAGCAACCTACTAATACTAACAATAGTAAAACTAAGAATGCACCTTTAAAAAATGATACCCAATATGTACCATAGTGCGATAAGCCTAAAGATTTTCTAAAACTTTCAGTCATGTTCTTATGCCATTCTATAATTTTTTTCATCTTCTATCCCGATTCTTTGCCTTCCATGGATCTGATTGTGCGTCATAATCAAAGTTAGGATTGGCAATTTCCCAACAAGCGGTATTAATCTTGCTAGGTAGTTTTGCATTTATTTCTTTTTCTGTTAATGGTGATCCACTCTGTATTTCAAAACATCTGTTTATTTGTGCTGAACCATTGTCAATAATTTTTTCAACTAACCCTGGTCTCTTGGCCGCATTAACACCAATATCGTGCCTACGCAATTTGTTTTCTAATTCATCTATTCTTTGTGTGGATATTTTAAATTGTTTAGATGTTTCTGCAAACTGTTCTTGTAATAATATATTATCTTTTTGTAGTTGTGCTAGAGCAGTTTGTGTCTCATTAATTACAACTTCTTTTTTAGCATTCTCTGCCGCATAAGCAGTTATAATTGCTTGGTTGTATTGATAATACTTCCATAATCCATAACCAGCCGCCGCAAGTACGCCTGCTATAATAAGATAAGTTTTAAGTTTGCCTAATAAAAACATAGTAAATTATTTATCTCATTTTTAATGCAAAAAACAGATGATCAATGTGATTATCAAAACTCATCCATGCAAATCCATTATGAAAAAACCAACTCCATTTTCCTTCACAATTTTCTAAACACCAATGTACAATATCGCCAGGAATGCTTTCATTTTCCATTTGTATTGTATATGTGAATATTTCTGGGGCAAATCTATTACATAAAGTATATGGACCACACCCTTTGTGTTCCAATTCGATATTCATTAGATCAACAGTATCACTATTACTAATATAAAAATATACATTGCTTTATAATATAACGAAAATTTAAAAATGTCAAGACTTTAAAAGTATTGCTTTTGCATCAGAATCTTTACCTGATGTAACTATTACATAATCATTTAATTTTTGAACATCATAGTTAGGACCAAATAATGATTGAATTTTAAAAATTTTATCTGTTTCAAAACTAATTGGTGTTTGCTCAATGTCGTACTGTTCTAACAGATTTCTAACACCACCAATATCAATAACTGTATAACCATACAATCCTTGATCAAAAACTTTTAAAGCATCTTCATTTACAACATCTGTCATAAATTTAATTGATTCTTTAACTTTTGGATTAGTTGCATCCATAAGTGCTTCTGGTGTAAGTTTTTCTAATCTTTTTGTAGGCCAACTTCTAAATGACCAATCTGTTAAATTAACAACGTGCTTGATGTCGTTTAGTAATTTCATTATTGTAACAGGTGTTTTATCGTTTCTTACTAGTTCTACAAATACTGCATACTGTCCTTCTGGATCTGGTCCTGGACTAGGTTCTGCATCAACAATATCTTTGATTACACTCTTATCAATAAAACTTGCAAGATCTTTTGCACCAAGTTCATTATCAATAGTAAAACTAATTACTGCTACTTCTTCCTCAGTACCTGTTTTAGGTTTATATAAATCAAGGCCAAATATTGGTGCAATTAATTTATCTAGATCGTGTTTTTCTAAACCCATGTTATGCTCCTAATTCTGGTGCTGGTTCTGCTGGTGGTGCCACTTCCATGGCTGGTGCTTCTGCTGGTGCTTGGTCTGGTGCAGGTGCTTGTTGTGTTTGTATAACATCTGCAAGTTCTGATGGTTTAACATCTTGTACAAATTCTCTTGGAATTTCTAAATGTACATACCAAACATCCTCTTGGTCTAGTTTTGCTTTACCTGTTTCTTTATCAATATCTTCTTCCGTATTAATTTTTCTATAATTTTCTATAGTTGCTCTCTCATATTTAGGTCTAATTTTTAACTTTAAAAGTCTTTTAGCACCTTCTGGATCTGGCATTTTATCTTTTGGGTATTGAAGTACGATATTAACCCAGTGTCTTTTAACTTCTGGACCTTTACATACTACACCATCTTTCCAATTCTCATATGCATAAAGATGAGATTCATCTAATACTCTTTCAATTTCTAATAGCATTTCTAAAAGGCTACCGTCAACTGATAGTTCATACAAGTTGTTGGTTTCGTTATACGGATTTTCTATTGCTTCTTTGATTTTCATATAATTATTTATCTCTTGAAGGCGATTATAATTAAACACCTGCTTTTCAAAATAAGCCTGTTTTGAGAGGTATTTGGTACATTTATGTAAATACTATTGCAATGAGCAAGAGAAGATCACGTCAACGTAATCGTTATCAGGCAGTGGAAGATACTGCCAATAATGTTGTAGCCATGCAAGAATACGAGCATAGGCAAACAAGATTTCCCAAAGCAGTGGAGCTCAAACCGCGAAACATCAGACAAGCAGACTACCTAAAATTATTGCAAGATTGGAGCAACAGTATTATCTTTGCATTAGGACCTGCTGGCACAGGCAAAACAATGTTAGCCGTACACAAAGCAATAGAGGAATTTAAAGAAAAACGTGTACAAAAAATTGTTATTACAAGACCTGCAGTCAGTGTTGATGAGGAGCATGGGTTTTTACCTGGGGATTTAATTGCAAAAATGACACCATGGATGAGACCGGTATTTGATATTTTTTATGAACATTATTCAGTAAAACATACAAAATACTTTTTAGAGAACGAGATATTTGAAGTATGTCCACTCGCATACATGAGAGGCAGAACTTTCAAAAACAGTTTTATAATTGCCGATGAAATGCAAAATGCAACACCTAGTCAAATGAAAATGTTACTAACAAGGATAGGAGAAGGGTCTAAAATGGTAGTAACAGGAGATCTCGCACAACATGACAGAGGCTATGAGAACAATGGTTTAGCAGACTTTATCTCGAAACTAAACACGGAGAACAATAGACTTATCAAGGAGATTCAATTTGACGCACAACACATAGAAAGACACCCCGCAGTTAGCGAGGTGCTAAAAATATATGGTGATATTAAGAAACTGGAAGTATTAGATGCCAGCAATAATTAACTGGTAAATTTCTTTCCATGATTTGCAAACTGTGGCCGGCCCTTTGTAATCCATGTTATGACCATGTTCAACTAAGATAGGTTTCATACCTACGTTATATCCTGACAAAGCATTTTCTGGTTTGTCTTCAATCCACCACAGACCGGAATCTTCGTAATGCTCTTTTAGGTAATCATCTTTGTCTGCACCAGTAGGCAAACATTTAACTTTTGTGCATATCGATCTGTACTTAAACTTGTAACAACCTCAAATGTAAACCCATGCTCTTCATGCAATCTTTTCACGTAATACATTGCATCTCGTAATGCAGGCAAAAATCCAATAGCGGCACTTTCATTAAATTGCTTAATCAATACCTTAACTTGTTTTTTAGGTATACCGTATCGCTCTGCCATGTCATACATGAACTGGTAACCTTCAACCGGTTCAAAACCATGTGACTGCATCCAAATATTAAAAGCATACTCCCAATCAAGGAGTACACCATCTGCGTCTGTTATAATTCGTTTATTATTCATTACTTTCTTTCTTGTAAACTGTGTATGCATCAATAGTACTATTCTTCATAGCATAAGGATTGCGTTCAATAAAGATACACAATTCTTCAAATGTTAAACCTAAAAATTCCATATCCTTCTTAAGGATTGTCATTGCACCTTTTAATTGCATAACTTACTCCCTCTATATAAAATCAAATGCCCACTGATCCCATGGTTCAGTAGCAGTTGCTTTTAGACAATTAATATCGATAGTTACACCTTCTGCAACTTCATTTTCAAGAACACTTTTAAGAACTAATGCTGATGCATCATTTAAATCAACAAACAACGTACCACATACCCAATGCGGATTTGCATCTTCAACAGTTTCATTAACAACTTTAGTAATTTTACTCTCAAAACCCATAATTGACATCCTTTCTAACTCAACTTATATATACACTATATACTAAGATGTCTTGGTTGTCAACCAGAAAATGCCTTATAAACCAACTTTTTTATACTG
>Ga0181379_1001451_pt1 | contig 11179 bp, 16 predicted proteins | sample 2SPOviralmetaG_FD_130115 | JGI IMG/M metagenome (GOLD analysis project Ga0181379, IMG submission 130115) | Marine viral communities from the oligotrophic San Pedro Time Series (SPOT) site, San Pedro Channel, CA, USA - 2 SPOT_SRF_2009-07-10 | ecosystem: Environmental > Aquatic > Marine > Strait... | reverse complement strand
GCGTCAAATGATGGGCATGCTTTATTAGCAAACTCATTGTGTGAATAAATAATAGCGTCTGGATACATTGCCTTTAGTGTTTTAAGGACGTGTAATAGACCTTCTTTTTGTTCTGGTGTTCTAGTATCTTTCGGGGTCTTACCGTCTTCCTCAACTCCGCCACAATAACATAAACCGATAGAATTACGGTTATGCCCTGAACAATGAGCCCCGATTTTAGCTATGTCTCTACCTTTCTGTATATCTCCATTTATATCGACGTAGAAATGATAGCCTATATCTGACCAGCCACGACCTTCAACGTGCCATTTTCTTATAGTATCAACACTTATGTCTTGACCTTCTCTAGTAGCTGAACAGTGAATTATAATTTTATTTATTTGTCTCATGACTTAATTTTTGTTTTGGAAGTTTTAAAACCTTGTTTCATCCTATTTTTTGCAACTGGTTTCTTCATTCTATTAGCATAGTCTTTATTAGATATAACTTTTTTTGAATAAGTAGTACTTGGTACAATATTAGGAGTTCCATCTGAGTTAGTTCCTATATTTTCCATGGTTGTTTTACCAGGCCTAAGTTCATAACTAACAGTATCTTTTTTATCAAGACTTATAGACTGAGCTAGTGGATATGCAGATTTAGCTGGCTTTAGTTTTTCCATTTTTTTACTGTAAGCCATTTTTGCTGGTTTTAATTTTTCTTTCTTCTGGCTATATGCCATTTTACCAGCATTAGCAAGACCTTCAGCAGCGCCTTCAGCAATCATACCTTGAGATAATTTTGCAAAAGATGAAGGAAATTTTACTTGGTTTGATAAAACCTTAGTACCATCACGTTTCATTGCTTTTTCTTTTGGAGGGTCTATATGCATAGATGAACCAAAATTTACAGCTTTATCTCCGCTTTTTTCATCTTGAGCTTCAGCGTCAAAAGATTGAGATCTTTTAGCATCTTTAACTAATTCTTTTCTAGCTTTACCTCTTATACCTTTTTTATCAGCATATGCTTTAGCTTTAGCTTTAGCAATTTGCTTTGGTTTTGCTGCCATCATAGCTCCATCCATATTCATCATGGCTGAGTTAGCTGCATCATCATTTGAACCATCTGGCATACTTGCTGGTTGATTAGTCATTGGATCAGCAGGTGGCGTACCAGCCATACCTAATGGTGTTTGAGGAGCGTCATTTCCTGAGGCATCTCCTTGTACTGCTTGTAATACTTTATCTAATTTATCATTAACACCTTGTCTAAAACCTAAAGCATTACCCATTTTTTGCCCACCCATAACATTGCCTATTGCGTTTTGAGCAAATTGTCCAAAATTAGGTCTAGCAGAACCGGTACCATTTGAATTAGGATCCATACTTTTTTTAAACATTCCAGTAACTCCACCTCTAAGATCTGGAACTTGTCCAAATTTCCCTTTATTTTCGCTAATTTCTTGTTGGTTATTTTTATCTCTTTTTAACTTATCTCTTAATCCGAAGAAAAAACTTGGACCATCACCCATATCTTTAATATGTTTTTCTATAGTCTTAGCTTGTTTACCGTGAGCAACTACAGCGCCTTTAAGTTGTGTTACTACTTTTTTTAAATCTTTTGCCATAACTATTTATTTTTTTTAATTAAATACCATTTATGAACTGTGTAACCTAAAGTTGTTAATAATAGTAGAACAGATAAAACTGGTTCTAACCATCCTAAACTAACAACAGTAGCAGAGGTTATATTCAAGCAATATAATTTTAAATCTTCCACATTCATTATTTTTGAGCGTTAAGAACAGCGTTTCCTTTATAAGGTATATTATCTATTCTTCTTAATGTTGGCATTATTGTAGAATTATTAGATTGCATTGTTCTTGTTCCTACTATCGGCTTACATCTTCCATGTAGCACTTTTCCTGCTGGTTGTTGTTTTTCTCCGTAACTTGGCATATCTTTTGTTTTATGAGTTTTTTATTCTTAATGTTGACGCATCTGGCATACCCATCCCGGCAAAACCATCTACAACTTTTAATTTTCTTTTAACTACAGTATTTTTCTTAGGTGTAGGTTTTTTCTTTAAAAGCTTTTTTCTTCGTTCATCAGACTTTTTCATATCTTCAGAAGCTTTTTTTCTTGATTGAACAACCGACTTAGTATTTCCTAAAACACTATTTTTTACTTTAGCATTTGGTTTTGTTCTAGCGTCTCTTTTATTTTCAGCGTTTTGATCTGCTGTTATTTTAGTTCTTTCTTTTTTACTTATATTATTTTGTCGATCAGATTTTTTCATTGCTCTTTCACCAGCATTGGCTTTATAATTTTCAACACCTTTTTTAGCTCCTTTATAACCTAAAATACCTAAACGTATAGCATCACCTGCATCAAAAGTAACTCCTTTAATAGTTATTGGAGCTGAAAAAGAACTAAGTTTAGAATCACCAAAACTATTTCTAAAAAGATTATCTTTATCTATATCAAATTTATCTAATCCATCACCATCTACACTAGCACCATCTTTAGAGCTTCTATAAGTTACGTTACCACCTTCAGCATTTGTTATAGTTATAGGCTTCATTGAAGGTCCTACATTATCATATTTAGATTTTACGTTTGGACTATGATTTTTTCTATAATCAAACATACTAGCACCATCTGGGTTTTCATAACCTCCACCACCTTGTGATTGCATAGGCGTTATACCTGATGGTGTTCCTCTCTCTGCTGGATCCATTTCCTCGTCTCCACCACCTTGAATTTTATTTTGAATTGCAGTTACAGCGTTACTTGCTTGATTTGTACCAAACTCTTTAACCACATCTTTGTCAAAACCTGTAGCATCTGAAACTTTACCAGCTACTTTATCGTAACCTTCTTTAAACTTGTCAAGTTTCTCTGTTCCTTTTTCAACTATTTTTTTACCTTTGTCTAAAGCTTTTTTACCTGCTTCTCCTATTTTCTTAAAAACTTTACCTCCTTTTTTACCAACTTCTGCGGTTTGTTTTAAAGTTTGAAGCTTTGGCATTGATGAAGATGTCTTTACTGCTTTAGCTCCTTTAGTAGTTACCTTAGCTAAGTTTCCAGCACCTTTTGCGGTTTTAAGCCCTTTACCAGCCGTTGAAGCAGCTTTAGCAGCTTTACCAACAGTACCTACTGCTTTACCTGCTTTAGCCGCAGTACCTACTGCTTTACCTGCTTTAGCTGCAGTGGCGGCGACTTTAATTCCTTTAGCTGCAGTGGCAGCGACTTTACCTATTTTAGCAGCTGCGGCAATACCTTTTACTATAGCTGGTATTGCAGCTAGAGCGGGTAGTATTGAAGCACCATCTTGTTTTTTGTTGACTTGTTTGTATGGTTGTTTATATGCCATATTATCTTGTTTTATCTTTGTTTACGTTTCTTATAGCTGTTTGTAAAACGGTAAAGCTATACCTACTATTATTTTCAAATAGTTTAGTAGGCATATCTTCCTCGCCCAGCATAATACGATACATTCTACTTATTAACTGTTTGCACTTTGTGGATACTTTATATATATGATATTTTTGAGTGGTGCGGTTTCTATTCCTCCACACTGTTATCCACCCTTGTTTCAATAATCTGTTCCAGCGCCTATTATCCCAGCTATATGAGTATGTACCTTTTTTAAAATCGTTCTTAGTAAATAAGTCTATAGCTTCTAAGTATATTAAAAGCTCAAGGTCCGCATCATTAAGATTACATGTCTTACACGCCCATTTACGTATAATTCTATAATGTTTTAATAATTTAAGATCTTTTAGATCAGATGATGTTAGTTTTTTCATAATACAATAACTACATCTTGCTCTTTTATTATTTTATATGTTTGTTTTTTTATTTCAATACTAAAACCAGCATTTTTATCATAATAAATCTCATCATCTATGTTTAACGCTTTAACATCCGTGCCAGGTTTTATAACCTTAGCACGTCTGTATCTAATATCTTCTCTTTGAGATTCAGCAAGAATTAACCCGCCTTTAGTTTTAATATTAGAATCTTTTATTGGACTTATAACTATATATTTACCTATCGCCTTCATGCTCTAATATTATTTATTACACAATCAGTTGATAATATAGTTGTTGCTACTGAAGCCGCGTTTTTCAATGCACTTTTAGTTACCAGTAAAGGATCTATTATTCCGGCTTTAACCATATCTACCGTTTTTCCTGTAACCACATCTAATCCTTGACCTTCAACACTTGGTGTTTTATAATTTTCAACACTAGCATTATGCAATATAACTTCATAAGGTTTACGTATAGCACAATATAATACTTCTTCACCTATATTTTTAGGTTCTAAAATTTGTGAAGCATTTAATAATGCAATACCACCACCTGAAACTATACCTTCTTTAATCGCGGCTTTTGTAGCACAAATAGCATCTTCAACTCTATCTTTCTTTTCTTTTAATTCAACTTCTGAATTTGCTCCAACTTTAACAATAGCTACTTTAGCTTTAAGTTTTGCTAATCTTTTTTCGTGTCTAACTAATGTGTTTGAATTTGTTGAATCTTTTATAAGGTTTTCTAAAAGTTTAATAGTATCTTCTACATCTTTATTATTTTCAAGATCTACTTGAAGTATAGTATCTTCGTGACCAGAAACACTTTTTAAGCATCTACCTAAATGTTCAGTGCTTATTAAATCCATATCATCTCCTAGATCTTCATTAATTAAAGTTGCTCCAGTTACAGCACATAAATCATTTAAAGTTTCTTTTTTGTTTACTCCATATATAGGACTATCTATTACGTTTATTTTTATATTTCCTTTAATCTTGTTCATAGCAAGTGCTGACAAAACCTGTGGTTCTACATCTGCTATAATAAGTAAGCTTTCATTATTTTTTATCACGTATTCTAGTACACCTTGTATTTTTCTAATATTCTCTACTTTAGATTCTATTATCAATACTAATGGATTATCTAGTTCTGAAGTACCTTTTTCTTTATTTGTTACAAAGTGATGATTTTTTATAGGCTGATCGTATTGTACTCCTTCTACTAAATCAACATAGGTTTCAGGTTCTTCATTTATTTCCATTATAACTATACCAGTCTCATCTACCAGTCTAAATGCTTCACCTATTATCTTTCCTAATTCTTTATCGTTATTAGCGGATATAGTAGCTACTTGATCTATCTTGTTACCTTTTATTTTTTTTCTTTTTTTATTTAAATACTTAACCACGTTGTCGACAGCTGAGTTTATACCCATTTTTATACCTCTAGTGTCGTCTACTAAAGAATGTTTATTTGCTTCATCTAATATTGCTTTAGCTAATACAGTTGCTGTAGTAGTTCCATCTCCAGCATCAGCTACTGTTCTTTGTGCGGCTTGTTTTATTAGAGTAGCACCTATGTTTTCTATTGGTTTCTGTAAGGTAACAGAATTAGCAACGGTAACACCATCTTTTGTTATTATAGGTTTTCCATTGCTATCTTCTAGTATAACACATTTTCCACTTGCTCCAAGTGTAGAGCTAACTGCTTTAGTTAATTTTTCTACACCGGTTAAGATCTGACTCTTGGCATTATCCCCAAAAGCCAGCTCTTTAACCAACTTTATATTTTCCATATTTAATTAAATTTAATTTGATTTGTTTTGAATATCTACTCGAAGGTTTTAATTACTTTCGGTCCTTTGGTAAACTCTAGCTTTTTAGCATAATGCTCAATAGAAGCATCTATTGCTTGTTCTGCTCCAGCTATTGTTTCTCTTCTGGTAACATCGATCCATTCATCTGAGTCGATAGATTTATATTCGGTTTGTAAGAACCCATTAGGTAATTGTACTATTCTCCAGTTTTTCTTCTGTGAAATATGTTTCCAGTACTTAATGGTATCTTCTGTCGGTTGTGGTGCACTATTCCACGTATTAGTGCGGGTATATAAAAACGTCATTTTATTTGGTTTTAGTTAAACGTTGGTTGTTATATACTATCACTTGATAGTTCGGTTATTTAATTTTTTATGGGTTTACTACAGTATTGTTTATAACATAATAACTAGTACCATCATACCATAAAGTTGCAGCTCTAAAAACTGATGCTGCAGCATCTGAGTATTGTAGCGTAGCTAGTGTAGCTCCTGCAAATTTTATTCTAACAAAATTAGTTGTAAATGTAGAATCAATTACAAATGTTATAGCTCTATTAGTTGGTAATGCTGATGGTAGTCTTAACTCTGCGCTTCCAGCAGCGCCAGTCCATGATAGTAATTCTAAATTACCTATAGAACTTGGAAGATTAACACCGTCACCATCTTGTAGTGTTCTAGTGTTTGGCGTTATATATGTTGGTAATGCAGTAGCTTCAGCTGGTGTTAATTGATTAACATCACCAGAAGCACCGGCCGCCGTTAAGAATGTAAATGAAGCAGATGCAGATTGTGGAAAAGGAGCGCCTGATGAATTTTCATACTGAGCTAGCTTAGCTTGACCACTATTTAACACTTCAAAAGCATTTTTTCTATCAGTATCAGATGCTCCAGCTCCAACTATAAATTTAGTATTATTATTAGAAGCATTCCATCTACCTATTACTACTTGATTGTTACCATCTACAATTAGATTAGAACCTAAAGCCATTCCAGCAGAACCAGTTCCGTTAATTGTGTTTGAAAAACCTCCTAAAATAGCAGCATTAAAAGCTCCTGTTGTTATAGTGTTATTTCTACCACCAATTATCATACCGTAATTAGCACCGTTGTCATTACCTATTCCACCTAATATTGCACTATATTTACCATTAGTAGAGTTTCTTGCACCAGTAGCTGCGTCTGAAGTATCATAAGATCCTATAATTGTTGAATAAGAGGTTGCTGTTCCACCACTTCCTATACTTGTTCCTCCAGTTGTTCCAATAGCAATAGATCCGGTTAAAGCAGCTGATGATCCAGAATTTTGATTAGCTACTCTACCAATAGCTATATTACTTCCTGCACTAACTGTAGAGTTAAAAACAGATGTACCTATTAATATGTCATCATTTAGCGTACCACTAGTAGCTTGGCCTGCGCTTTCTCCTATTATTACTGAGTTCCTAGAAGATGTAGCAGTTGAAGATATTAAAGAATTTGCTCCTATCAATACAGACTCATCTGCATCACCTGTAAAAGCTTTACCAGCCCATCTACCTAAAGCCACAGCCGAGTCTAAAGTTGTTAGCACATCAAATATAGATTGACCAATAGCTACATTGTTTGATCCAGATGCTAAATCACCTAAAGAATCAAAACCCATTGCTATATTAGAAACGGTATCTGCTCTTGCTCCAGTTAGTGAATATAAAGCTTTTTTACCTAAAGCTATATTGTTAGCACCTAATGTTAATGTACCTAAAGTATCTACACCAATAGCTACATTGTTAGTTCCTCCTGTCAGTAACTGTAAAGCATTATAGCCAATCGCTACGTTCTCTCCATTAGTATCAGCTCCACTACCGTTTAAACCTCCAGTAATAGTTTTAAGAGATCCATCACCAATACCAACATTATACTGTTCTAGTGTAGATGTAACTAAAGTTCCAGAGCCAACACCTATGTAAACAGAGCTCTTAGTTCCTACTTGAGAAACACCACCACCTGTAGAGGATTGTAAAAAAGATGAATCACCTATAGTCTTGTCCGATGTCCAAACAGGTATTCTGTTAATAGTACCAGTCCCAGCAACTCCATCCGTATATTTTATCAAAGACCTAATAGTTATCTGTTTGGTATTATTACTATCACTAGGATCTGATATTAATATCAAATCGTCGTTGGCTGGTGGATCTTTTATTGGATACGTAAATATTATAGCCATTGTTTAAGTATTTGCTTTAAAACTTCTTCATATGCTTTAATATAGCATGTCTACCTTTAGCATCGTGATGAGCATCTTTTTTCAATGCATGTGCATGATCGAAATCATTTTTAGCATTAGCCATCTTACCTTTAGCAGCTTCATATCTACCGTCAGCTTTTAATTTCTTCTCGTGAGAATAATCATCCATAGATGCTTCTTTATCTTGGTAAGCATTCATAGAAGATCCTTCTTTTTTACCATACATAGATGGTCCTTTTTTATTATCATACATAGATGATCCGTCTTTCTTGTTATACATTGATGATCCTGTTATTTTATAATTTTTATTACCAATATCTTTTACTTTGTAATCACCGCCCATAATATAGTTACCTACCATTGGTGCTTTACCTGGTCTGATAGTGTCACCTTTCATAAGACCTTGTGCATCTTCCATTAATAAAGAATAAGGTTTACCTTTTTTGTCTTTTCTAACTGCACTAGTGTTTTCACCTACAATACTTCTGTGTTTTTTACCACCTGGTGTAAAACCTTTAGCAGATTGATTTTGTATTTTTACTAATTTTTTAGCTGGAACAGCCATGCTTATGTTTTTCATGCTACCACCATCATTAGCTGTATATGAAAAAGTTCCTGAATTAATAGATCCTGTTCCTGTTGAGCTTCCAGCTTGTCCAGCACTAGAATCTCCTCCTACTATGGCAGCTTGTGCAAGAGCTTTTCTTTTTGCAGCAGCATCTGCTTTGTTTTCAGCTCTTCTTTTTTTGTTCACTCCGTATTTTCTACGATCTTCACGCCTTTTAGCACGTTTTAGCTTTCTTTGCTTAACCTTCTCCGCGTTACGCTTGAAAAGACTAGCTCCATCGTCGGTATTTTCTTTCATTTTAAATATTTTTAGTTTATAAACTTAGTTTTTTGTACATATTATAGTATTCACAGATAAAAAGCAAAATTTACCTACCGGTACATTGGGTATAAGTGTGACATTTGCCTGTTATTCTATATATTTAGGAGCCTACTGTCACTATATTTAAAAAATTATTATATTTTTAGGGAGTTTGTGTTGCCCATATGCAATTTTATTTTGTTTTTTTAGGGAAAGCCAAATTTATATTTTGCGGCCCGCGTTGTTTTCATCGTTTTGCATTGCATATATGCGCGTTTTCATAATTATATTGCGCCGATCGTTACGATGCATCGCGTATTGTTACTAAAACATTTTGGCATTTGCACATAGCTTATACGACTATCATCTGATAGTATATATATAATAATTAAAACTAATAAACAATTACAATATGATTACTAACTTAAAATATAATAAACTTAATTCAATTCTAAATAATAATTCCGAAATACATTACATAATCGATTCATCAGAATTCTTTTCAGAAAATAATATTAACCCTTCTCAATTCAATAATAATAAATTCATTCTATTTGAATACACATCTCACTTACCAGAAACTATTCAACTATTAAACCAAAATAACATAAACTATTCTATTCATACTGACGAACTAGAATTACAATATATAATAATCTAATTGCACAAACTAAATACAACTAACAATCGATAATATAATAAACTAAATTAATAACAAATAAAATAAATAAATATGAAAACTAATAACTTAACTACTAAAAGATTTGTAATCAGAAAGTCACTAATCGGTACTAATACTATCATAACTTTCACTAACAATAAAAATATAACTTTCACTTATGACCATGACGAGATTTACTCAACATTTCAAGAAAAGTTTGAAACTATGAATTGTTTCCAAGAATATAAAAGTTATACTAATAGTAATACTGTTCCAGCTTTCGCTAGAAACTTAGCAGAAATTACAGAGTAATATGTGACACTAGCCTGTTACTCTTATATACTAATAGGCTATTGTCCTACTTCACTTAAATAATATCTATGTAAGATAGTTAGATAACAAGTGTAGTACCTCAACAGTAAAAACAATATATAAACTAATTATCACCTTTGATCACAAACTAAATACAATCACTTGTAGATAATATAATAAAGAAATAAAATAATAATTAAATAAAATAAATATGAATAACTCAGAAAAAACAGCTCTAACATCATTAACAGGAATACTACTAATAGTAGTTCTAGCTATGGCTACATCTTGCTCGACCACTCAGTATGCTAATAAAACATACGCTAAAAAGAAGTTTAACGGTAAAATTACTGCTCGCGCTCATCACTATAATGCTTGTCCAGCTTACCAATAAAATAAAAAGTCGTAGTTGATAATTATACTTTAGCGACTCTAAACAATGTGAACATATAATTAAGTCTTAGTTGATAGTAATACTTTAGAGACTATAAATATAACGAACATATTACTCAGCACATAGCCGAAATGGTTGGTAGTGAGATTCGATTTCTCACTCGGTTACAAACTAAAAACGACAAAGTGTCGATAATATAATAAACTAAATAAAATAAATAATATGTATAATCCAAATTCTCCTTCAAACTGGTCATGGAAAAAAGCTTTCGATGAAATGGACAAGTATGTTCATCAAACAGAAATGACTCAACAATCTATAAATCACGTACTCAATTATCCTGGTGAAGCTAATGGTGTCTTTATGTCACTAGATAAATCACAACAAGATGATGTTTATGAAATACTAAATCAAATAATATGAATAAAGAACAAAAACTATTTTTAGCAATATTAATTTGCTCAATACTAATAATAATAACAGATGTCGTTACAAACTAAATACGATAACTAATAGATAATAATAATATGAATATAAAACAACATAAGCAAAAGCTTAACAAAAAATACAATCAAGCGATTGTCGATAAAGTACTAAACTCAATGTGGTCAAAGCTCGGTAACGAGTTAGATGAAGTAATGATGTCAAATGGTTACTCTGAAACTAACAATGAAATGTTTGACGATCAAGATTCTTACTCAGGTATTATACTAAACATTATGAAGCTACAGTGTGATGAATAAGTTTAACTGATGAGAGTTTAATACTCGAAACTACACAAGTAGTCTTAAACAATAAATAAATAATATGAAAGCAGAAAAAATAACACCAATACTCATGGGAATATTAATGATAACTTTAATAGCTTTAGCAACATCTTGCTCAACTACAAGTAAAGTATCTATAACTAAATATGGAATGCATGTGAATAAGGATTACAATACTTGTCCTGCTTACATTTAAAATAAATAACTATGAATACAGAACAACAAAAAATAGAAGCAATCGCTCAAGATATACAAGATGGTATCTACGGTTGGACACAGAAATGTGGAACAGAGTGGCAGAAGTGGACATACTCACTAATGCAAGCTAAGAAAATATAT
>Ga0181379_1001450_pt1 | contig 11185 bp, 7 predicted proteins | sample 2SPOviralmetaG_FD_130115 | JGI IMG/M metagenome (GOLD analysis project Ga0181379, IMG submission 130115) | Marine viral communities from the oligotrophic San Pedro Time Series (SPOT) site, San Pedro Channel, CA, USA - 2 SPOT_SRF_2009-07-10 | ecosystem: Environmental > Aquatic > Marine > Strait... | reverse complement strand
TTTTATCTTTATTATTAATATTAAATAAAATAAAAATATGTTTTTAAACTTTAATAAAAATCTTTTTAATCGTTATAAAAATAATAAAAAAAAATAATAGATACTAATATACATTTATAATGGGTGGAGGAATAATGCAACTCATGGCTAGTGGTATACAAGACAATTATATAACTGGAAATCCGCAAATAACTTTTTTTAAAAGTGTTTATAGAAGACATACAAACTTTGCGATTGAATGTGTTCAACAAATAATTGATGGAGATTTAGGGACAGAAAACATAGTTACAAATTCATCCGTAAAAATATCAAAAACAGCTGATCTTTTGAATGGTATCTATGTAGTTTGTCCTCAAAAAGTGAATGGTATTAATGGAACCGAACTAATAGAAAGTGTTGAATTAATTATTGGTGGAACAAAAATAGATAGACATACGAATGAATGGATGAAAGTTTGGGATGAATTAACAATAGATAGTAATAAAAAGGAAGGATACAGATACATGACCGGGGGTTTTAATACTATAAATAAAACAAAAAATAATCAATCAACGGTAACAATACCATTAAAGTTTTGGTTTTGTAGGCATATTGGTCTTTCATTACCTCTTATTTCTATTCAATATCATGATATAACCTTAAAAATAGAATGGGGTATCAATTCAAAAATAAATCGTAATAGTTCTTCTTCTATTTCTTCATTGTGCGAAGTATGGTGTGATAATGTATTTTTAGACTCAGATGAAAGAAAACGATTTGGTGAAAATGAACATGAATACCTTATAGAACAATTACAGACGATTGATACAATATCTCAAAGCCCTTCAAAAAAATTTAAATTAAATTCATTTAATCATCCAGTAAAAGAAATATTATGGACTGAAAATGATACATCTTCTACAAAAATTACAGATGAAAAAATAAATATAACGCTCAATGGTATCGATAGAATGTCGGAACAACATAAAGAATATTATTCATTGAAACAGCCTTTTAAACACCATACAAATATACCTTTATATAATGTTAAAGAACATGAAGATCCTATCTTACTTGAAGTTCCAATTGATTCCGGTATAAGATTACATAATACTAATCCAACAACCATCGGTGATTCGGACTATCTAACAAATGTAAAGCTAGGTCAAAATTATGTAGATTATAATAATTCAGTAGTTCAACCATTCCGTATTGGAGATATATTAAGTATATGGCGGGCATTGGATATTTCTATGTCACAGATTGTAACTGTAAATTCCATTGAAGAATTTACTGATAGCGGAGTCACTACAAAAAGAGTCAGTTTTTCACCAGATTTATATGGAACTCCACCATCCGAATTAGGAATAAACATAAGGTTTTACATTATAGGTAGGAGAGAGTATTCTAGAGCTTCTTATAGTAAGTTTAATAAAAATATATATGTTTATTCTTTTTGTTTGAATCCTGAAGAACATCAACCGAGCGGAACCTGTAATTATTCCAGATTAGATGATTCTAAATTAAATTTTTCATCCTCTGTCAGTATAGATACTATTTTTGCTACTAATTATAATATATTAAGAATAAGTAATGGTTTAACTAGTTTACGTTTCGCGAATTAAAAAAAAATATCTTTGTTTTATAAATGAATAATGAAGAACTCATGCAGTTAAAGTTTGAACAGACGATTAATTTGTTGATAATGTATAAGCAGGAAAATCCTCAATTGGATGTTTATTTGAATGAAAAATCAATGAAAGAAGCGGTTCAGTGGTATAAAATTAAAATATTAAAAAATATAAACGCATAAATGTCACAAGATCTTGAATATATTAAAGCAGAAATTGAAAATTGCGAAGAACTAGAAGATTTATTTGAACTAAAGCGTGGAGATAAAGTAAAATATATAACACTTGTTAAAGGTTCAGAATATTTTTACGATGGTGGAGAATATATTCGTATGATTGACAATGCTGTTTGTATTCAATGTGGGAATAAAACAGAAAATGTAATTATCTCTTATTTTAATAAAGAAGGTAAGTCCCTTTATAATTCTAGATTTTTCGTAGTAACTAAAGAATGTATAGATAAAAAACAAATCGTTGAATATGAGAAGATAATTAAAAATCAGCAGAAAATAATTGAAATTTTAACTAAAAAAAATAAAGCATTAGAAAAAGAAATCAAAAAAGGTATGTCCCGATAGAAAGAGGTAGCTGAACACCCAAAATATGTAATAAATAATAATGTTCATAATATAAATAATTAAGAATAAATATTATACATGCATGTATCATGGTATAAATTATGTATGGGTTATACCAGGATTGATGGATTATGAATAAACCCATAATAACATTACATATTATATCATAATTTCTGATATATTCCCATCCATATGTTTTAATATATCTAGTAGTATGACATAATATTCCATTAATAATAACTATAGAACAAATAATACCCCTCGGTGTTGATAAATTAACCATTGGTAAAAAGAATAATAAACCTAAAGAATTAATCATAATTTTTTTTAAGTACAAAATATATTTCTTGTAAAACCTTACAATCTATTCTATTATATTCAATAATATTTTGTATTTCTAAATATCTTTTTAAAGGTATTTTTTTATCTTTTTTACATATTTCTTTGAATTTTATCATAGCATCTAATCCATTGTCATTTTCTTCCTCCCATGTAGTTTCGATCAACCCATTTTTATAAAGAGCTTTGCCTATTGATTTTATTCCAAATTTAAAAACACCTTTCACGATAATGGGTTCTAGGCGAAAATGATCTAATAAATCAACTAAAATATATTCAGGGAATTCTATATCAGGATGTTTTTTGTGAATATAATCCATATATTTTGATTCGGCATGTCCCCAATGAAATATATTTATTCTACCATAATCATTATAAATATTCCATAATTTTTCTGAAAAAGACTTCACTATATTTTTTTCACTTTCTATTTTAAAATTTTGTATTGTATAATCATAAAAATCTTTTTTATAATAAAAACCTATAATAGCTAAAACAGGATTATCATATTTATCTTCACCACCATTAAAAAAATCAACCTTTTCATCAATTGTCAAGAAACTTTCAACGTCAAAAAAGATATTATTAGTTTCCGTTTCTTTTAAAACTTCTCTCAGGGCATTTGTAACGTTTTTACGTGGATATACAATTATTTCATCGCATTTATTCATATGTATCATTCTTTCTTGAATACTTTTCTTTTTTGATTCTTTGAGTTCTGAGAGTAACTTAGGGTCATCCCAACAAAATATATTTTTTTGGTGAAAAAGACATCTTTCTTCATAACTTATATTCCAAACAAGTGTGATTTCTTTTATACGATTAGCCAACCTTAGTTTTTCATTTTCCCATTCAGAATCTTTTATATTCATATTTGGATATAGTTCTTTTCGCGATGGTTTATCATTTATTGTGAGTGTTTTCCATTGTGTCCTTATAACATTAATCCAATTATAAGCTCGTATGAATTTTAATGTAGTTTTTTCATTTGTAATTACATGTGAAATAAATTCATCTTTGGGTAATTGTGTTTTCTTGTAGTAATATTCTTTCCCTATAATAAATTTCTCAGGTTCATATCCAAAGTATCTAGAAAAACATTGAGAGAAAGAAAATAATAAACATTTCTTATATGGTATATATCCTTCATCAAGACATTCTTTCAGGTCACTTTTTAAATTTAGCGATGAAAAGCTTAAATTGATGATGATATATTTATTTTTGATAGAATGTAAAGGGTAATTTTTTATTTTTGGAAAACAAGACGAAAAAAGCTGTATATCTATTAAAATATCTGTATGGCCAATCATATCATCATATAGTAGTTTAGCACCCAATATCAACGGTTTCCCTTCTTCTACAAATTTTTTTGTTTCTTCTATACTTGTATGTTCTTGTATATCTATGTTTGCTTTATTTTTTAGAAAATTAAAAAAATTACTTTTGTATTCATTCCATTCTTTGATTATAAAATCTTTATAAAATGTATCATTATCTTTTTTATAATTATTGTCTTCTTTTTCTTTTATGTTAAACCAATCTACAATTGGATCTTTTAATATATGATTTTTCAATAGAGAAACATCGAAAGGTATTGAAAAATATTCCATAAAATATTATTTAATTTGTGTTATAAAAAAAATTATAGTAATTTACTACCTCCACCTGAAGAATCAAATAGAGTTTTCATGTGAACCTGTTTATAATGTATTAACTTTAATATTTCATTATATCTACTAGTAGTATTGGTTAATAATTCGGTATATTTAGATATTTCATTTGATTTATTATAAGACATTGCAGATTCTAATTCTCTACGTAACTTACGTAGTCTTTTTTTAATTAAGTCTCTTATTTCTTTCTTTTTTACTTTTTTTTCTCCTTCAATTTCTTCCATCTTTTCACTGATTTGTTCATTTTCGTTTTGTAAATTTTGGATATTTGATTTATTTCCTTTTATTTCATATGTATCATCTTCTAATAGTAACTTTAAAAGTTTCTCATTTCCTTTTTTTTCATCTTTTAGTTTTATCTGTTCATTTACTAATGCTTGACATTCACGAATTAAATCTGAGATAGATTCAGATTCAGATTCAGTTTTATCCATTGTATATAAATATATAATATTTAATTTAAAGATTCAAGTTTAGTTGTATAAAATTCTTTCGCATAATCAAGTCTTTCAATCTTATCATTATAAAATTCTCTTAGTTCTTCTTTTTTCTCTTCTGTTAATTCTGTTTTTTCTTTAACAGTTATCCATTTTTTATGATGTTCGGAATGATCAAACAATTCTTTTACAGTTACAAATTTCCTACCACCCACATGTATGTTTGATAATACATAATCTCCATTATAAAGCGTATGATGTAATAAGGATATTTTTGTATCGTCATGTATATTTTTACTACCATAAAATTTAATATTCATTTCTTTTCCATTTGAAAATGATATTAAAAGAATACCGAAAGTTTCATCTTCATGGACATATTCTTCTTTTACTCTTTCTAATACAAGTTCTATATCGGGGCGATTTATTTTTTGCTTACGTTCTCTTTCTTCACCCGCTTCTTTTCTCCAATATTTCATAATATCCGTGATGTTTGTGAAAACATCGTGTTTTTCACCATAACGTAAAATATTATATTTATTATATTCTTTGATGAAAGTATCTCTTTTATCTTTTAGTTTTTCATCATTGTTTAATTCTGATAATTTATAAAGAATGATTCTCTGTATTGGTCCAATAAAAGATATCTTTCTTCGTGGACCGACAGTAACTCCTCTAATTTCTTTTATTTCTTTCCCATAATTATCAGGTAAGAGTCCTAATTCTTTGAACGCATTAGATAAATTCCACCAATCACCGCCTTTTCCATCTATATTGAAAATAATGGATGCTTCTGGACCAAATAATTTAGTTATATAGTATGGTGTCGTTTTAAGTTTTGTTGTTTTTACTTTTTTGTATAAGCTATATTCCATTTCATCGGAGATATTTATGAAATTACTTTGACGAATAAAAATATCTCGTAAAGAATCATACATTTTTTCTTTGTCTTTTAAGAACTTTATGAATATTTCTGTTTCAGGTGTAGTTTTCTCTAAATCAGAATATTTAACAACATTATCTATTATCTTATTGATTGTTGATATATTATTACCATTTTCAACACTTATGATTAGTCTATAAGAAAACTCTTCCAATAATTTTTTATTCCACGTGAATTTTTCTTTATCGATATCACCTACGATATTTTTTATTAAGAGTCTTACAATTTTCTTAACTTTGTGTGTTTTTCTTTCAAACTTATCTTCTTCTATAATACCCATAATAACTTCATCTTGATTTCCATTCTTGATTAAATTGAGTAAATTGGTAAATAATTTATGTTTTTGATCTAATTTAGCATTGTATATATGTGTATATTTTTCTTTGTTGTCAATATTTAATATAAGCTTATCTAGTTCAAATGGATTGATTTCAGATTTGAAGGTTTCATATTGTGATGATCCTTTGATTTCTTCCGGATTAATAGGTATCAATCCATCTTTTACAAAAAGACATACCCCTTGACCTTCTTTGTTTTGTATTATTTTTTGTATGTTAATATCTATTCTTTTTAGATATTCTTTTACAAAATTAAATTGAGGATAATCTTTTATCTCATAGATTATTTCTAGATTTTTATTTTCAGGTGTCATCTTCACAGGCTTAATTGGTAATAGTATATTTCCATCATCTCTTTCATATAAAACATGGGTTATTTCTGAATAATTATTAATGTAATGTTTAACCCCTTTATTTTCAACTTCTAAATATTGAATACTTTCACTCCCTTTTAGCTTTTCTAGATCATTTATAATACGATTAATAATAAAAAAGTGTGATGAAAGGGCTCTTAATAATTCATCATCATCTTTTAACTTCCCTATACTTCTCATTGAAAGGTCAAGGAGTAATTTGTCACCAGCTTTATCATAGTTTTTACGTATGAGTGATTCAATATCTTTATCATGAATATTATCACAATCTCTTTCAATCCATAACCAACTAGTCTTACTTTTCAAACCTTCTTTTAATTGAGGAGCGACTTGTCTTGATGTTTTTACAAAAACCATTTCTTTTTTAACCTTGCCAATATCGGTAACTACAAAATCACCTTCTTCACCTACAAATTTAGCATAGTTCTTTTTACCACTATTGGGACAATTTTCTACATCATTTTCAATCCATCTTAATTCAGTTCCTTTTTTAACCTTTTTTTCATAGGGTGACCATTCTGTACAATATTTAGCTCCCTTTTTACACGATAAATTTTTTATTTTTGTTGCCGTAATTCCTGATCTTAAACTTGGATCTCTACCTCTTGGGTATGGAGAAACTAATAGTTTTTTAAATATTTCTTTAGTGAAATATTCGGATGTATTAAATATGTTTTTAGATAAAACTTTTACTTCGTATTGTTCTTTCAACATATTGACACGATAAACAATCGGTTCATAATAATGACCATCTTTTATCATAAAGCAGTAATTATCACTTTCATTTTGTTCAGTGTTTTTTATTTTAATACGTTCATCATATTTCTCAAATACAATTATGTTAATCTTTTCACTTAATATTGAATTTAAGACTGGTATGATATATTCATCTTTTTTCTCCTCATCGCTTCTTAAGAAATCAATATATGTTTTTAAAGATAAAACTAATGAATACATATAACTAATCTTTGCCGATTTAATATTGAATTTGTCTTCACTCACTGATAATAAACTTGAAAGAGTTTTTCTATCATCTTCGCCAAATCTATTTCTAAAAGATTTCTTATTAGTATATTGTTTCATTTCTTGTTTATCCGGCTTTGTTACATTTTTTTTCCTGAATAATTTATGTAATGAGGGACAATACTGATAATATTCTATATTGGAGCGAAGAGGTTTTATTATTTCATTTTCTATAAAAGATTTTGAGTCTCCCTTATAATCTAATAATTCTATTAGAGAATTTATAAAGGATGATTCTTTAAAAACGTAATCGTTTTCATTCTGTGCGACACCCTTCCTTATAAATCCATTTGATACAGATAAATTTGGATCATATTCAAAAATCTTATCTTGTGTAAGCATCTCTTTTAATTTTTTAGGTAATTGAGAGCATTGTCCGACACTAATTGGTAGTGTTTCTTTTGTATTTATTTTACATAACTTTTCACCAACTTTCTTGGGACTCTTTTTTATTTCTTTTTTAGGTTTGGGTTGTTCTTCTTCTTCCTCTTGAGGCTCCCCTTCTTTTTGAGCATATTCTTTTTCTAATCCTCTCTTTGAAAAGCAACATGGTAATTGATAACCGTCGGGATGGATAATAAGCTTTGAAAAACCAGGTAAGATATGTTTGTATGAATCTTCATTTGGAATACCATCCCAATATTTACCCTTTCTTTCTAAAATAGTATTATTTTCTTTGTTTTGTTTATCTTTAATTATATCTTTTTTATGTTTATCTACATATTCTTTTGTAAGAGGTATTTCACGTGAAATATCCCAATACTGGGGACAAATATAATGAATATCTTTATTTCTTCTAGGAACATTTATAGATTTAGAATAAGAGTCTTTACCTGATATAGATTGGTCATATTTATTTATTCTTTTTAATTCTTCTGTTGTAATAGATACAGGATGTCTATCAATAGCCGCACCGCATTGTTTCGCATATCCATATAAATCACCATTCTTTTGTTTTACGGTCCAAGGCTTATCGGGATTAAAGAGTTTTTTATCATTTTCTTTTAATCTTTTAAGATAATATGATCTTAATGGAGCTCCTCCTGATTGACCACCTCCACTTACTTCTTCCATAGAACTTTCTTCACTAGCATTTTCCATTGAAGATTCTGAACTTGAAAGTGTTGAACTGTCAGAATCAATATTTGCTAAAAGGTCTTGAACATTAACTCGTTCTACTTCTTCGTCAATTATTTCACTCTTTACATTAAGTGTGTCATCTTTAAAAAGAGAACCTAAAAACCTTTCTTCAAATATTTTATCATCATTAACAAACTTTTTAAATAAGGACATAATTATTTTTGTCAAAGATGTAATTCTTTGAAATTCCATGAAGCTTTTCATGTTTCTTACTTCGAAATCTACATAGTTACTACGAACAGAAATTGTTATATCGGGAGTATCTTCATCAACGACGGTTGTTTTTCTATATTTTTCTTTTTCACTTTCAATTTCTTTGATTGAAGATATTTCTTGTCTTACAAAATCAGGAGTAACATTAAATACCTTTGTAATATCATTGATAATTTTATTTTCTTCTTTATATACGCCTTTGTTTAAGTATACAGTAATAAGAGATTGAATTGTATTTGAGTTTGTAAAGTTTGATGATCTATTATATTGAAGACCAATTAAATTTGTAGGGATATTTTCATCATCATCTTCATTCATATATCTAAAAAACATTGAAAGATTATTACAAACTTTTCTCAAAATTGGAATGAATAATTTTGTCTTTTCACCTTTTACAAAAGGTGGTAGTAATTTTTCACTTTCTTCTTTTTCATCTTCATTTTCTATACCATTTTCTACTTCATATTCACTTTTTTTGTATGAAATTTTAGCATCAATAAAATCAATCGTTTCACCGAAAAAGATTTCTTCTATCTCTTCATCTGTACCAAAATCTATCAATTTATCTTCTGAATATTTTTTTTCATCATTTAATTGTTTGATAAGATTGTTACACAAACCAATAAGTTCTATTATTCCTTTTTTTGATGTAATACCTTTGTTTTCTTTATCTTTTTTAATGATAAAATCAAGAGTTCCGTCTATGTGAATTGCAAAATCACAATAAAGCCCTTCTTGAGAAAATATTTTAAATGAAATTATATCTTCTTTGTGAATTACATCATATCTATTTATTTTTTCTAGTGATCGTTTCTTACTCCTATATAAATCTTTGATCCATTCGCGACATGTTGGAAAATTCACCCCATTAATTTCACTCATTTCATCATACCCTTCATAAAGGATAGAATCTTTATAAAGCTTGTAATATTTATTATCATTATTACCACTAATCCATTTTACAAAAGGGACACCTTTGCTAAGTCCTAAATCTGTGAACAATTTAAAAAGATCTACTGTTAAACTTTTTTCTTGTCGTTTAGTCTTTTTAAAATAGTTTATAACTGTTTGATCACACTCGTGTCCTTTATCTATATTTCCATGGATTAAAAGATTACCTCTGTTATAAAAATTTAATTTTTCTTTTTCTTTTAGATATTCATCTTTTTTATTATCTGTTCTACCAATAATTGTTTCCATTTTTTCATTTATTAGGTGAGGCCAATATTTATTGATTATATTTGTTTTAAAATCATTTAAATCATGATCATCATTACTACATTTTTTAAAATCAATCGTATTTAATTCGTGATGATCAATGAAATCTTCAAAGTTGATAAAATAGATAATATTACCTTTGATATCAACTTTTTCAATAATTTCTTCATATTTCTTTTCAATGATATTTAATCCATCTTGTTTTTTTTCTTCTTCAAAGATATCACATAAATCTTTTGTTAGTAAATCATTGGAATGCCAAACTTTTTCATCCTTATATTCAAAACCTAAAGGCAGTATTTCTCCAGAACTATTAAAGTATGAGGCATAAATATATTTGTAAGACTCAAAATCTATAGGACTACAATGATATGATATTTTCTTCAGGACAGTATCTATAGTATCATCTTCATAAATCATTTGATCAAAGATAAATACATGTTCAAAACCTTCTTTAGATAGTGGGAAGAGTTCTTCTATGATATCTTTACCACCTATAAATTTTCTTAACTTGTTAACATCTGTTTTATTACATCCTTCAAAAAGGTCTCCTTTATCATTTTTTATATTTTCTGAAATTTTACTGATTAATGTGTCAAATATGTGAATACGATTGACTTGCTCTGGAAGTTTATATGATTTTTTATCAGTCCCCTCCTCTATTACTGTTATCTTGCGTGTAACTTTATCTATAGTTCCATATAAACGTTCTCCATTTTTCAACCACGTTACTTTATCATTTTTAGAGAAACCATGTTCTATAAAATAGATACTTAAAAAAACAAATACTTTTTTCTCTTTTACTGAACAACACTTGTATATCCTTTTAGGGATATCGTGACTACTACAGAAATTAGTATCCATATATATATTAATAGTTATAATATTATTTTTTAAAATCATACGGTGTGGTTGTTATTTCCATACCACAGTAATCTACATTATTCTTATTATAATCAACTGGATTATATATATTTATATCATTTGCTTTCTCAAGTAAAAAAGCCATATTATTCCAGAATTCAGGTTCATGACCAACACTTTCCGTCATAATATGGGATAACTCATGAATAGCTACAAACATAATTGTATTGTCTTCTATAAATTCTTTCGATTCTCCCTTTTTACGTATACATAATGCTATTTTTTCACCTTTATTCAGTGAATAAGATGTATATTTTGAACTTTCTTCTGTTTCAGAAAGAGTATTGGGGTTATATTTATTTTTCAATCTATCTATACCCTCCCTTTCATTTACATCAAGGGATTGTATTAATTTTTGTATTTTCCCATTAATAA
>Ga0181379_1001448_pt1 | contig 11186 bp, 10 predicted proteins | sample 2SPOviralmetaG_FD_130115 | JGI IMG/M metagenome (GOLD analysis project Ga0181379, IMG submission 130115) | Marine viral communities from the oligotrophic San Pedro Time Series (SPOT) site, San Pedro Channel, CA, USA - 2 SPOT_SRF_2009-07-10 | ecosystem: Environmental > Aquatic > Marine > Strait... | reverse complement strand
CCTTTATTATTTTTAGGAGCTTTCTTTTTCATCTTACTATCTTTCATTAAACTACCGTCTGGCATAAAATGATAACCTTTGGGAGGTGGGATCGTTTTTGGTGCTTTTGACTTCTTCGGCATTTACAATAATCTTACATTTTAATTCTTTATGATAATAATAGATTTTTTTTTCAATCACTCAACTGGAAAATTTTTATCAGCAAGTTCTCTCAATTTTTTGTAACCCATACTGTTTGACCAGTCGACCATTTGTTTTACATCATAAGGTTGTCTGTTGTTATCAACATCATCTTTGTATTCTCTTAATTCTTTTTCAAACTCCTTGTCTGTACTTAATATTTTCTTCAGATTTTTCTCTCTCTTAGCAATCTCTTTCTTCACTGATTCAGTCTGATTCTTTATTCCCTTCAAATTACTGATATTCTTTTTCATCTGTTTTCTTAGTCGTGCCTCTTTATACAAGAAAGCCATCTTCATCATTTGCCTCATTATTTCATTTGCTTCTTCTTCTGTATAATCTTCATCATCTTCATCTTCGGTATCATCTTCTTGTTTCTTCTTATTCGGGGGTGGAGTTCCTTCTTCTGGTAGTGAAGGTGTTGCCTCTTCTGGTGCTGCTGCTTGTTTCTGTGCATCTTCTTGTTTGTTCTTTAATGCTTTTACAGCAAGTTCATACTGTCTTTCAGTTATCCGTCTACCTTGTCCTTTCTTTACCTGAGCAAGAAGATTATCATTAGCAATCGTAAACTGTCCGGTAGGTGATGAAATCTTCCATTTACCTTCTGCTGTTCTACCAGTAATTTCACCAGGAACAAGTGACTTAATCCATGGTGGTTTGAATATAACCTTATCACCCTTCTCTAAGAAAGTGGCACTTTCGTATTTATTTACATCCGTCTTCGTAGCTTTTTCTGGTTTTATCAAATCTTTAAATTCATATTGTTTACTATCATTCTTTACTTTTATCTTCATCTTCTCACTTTTCTTGAATAATGTTTGAATCGTACCAAAGATCATTCTAGGATTATCCTTCAATCTAAATCTAATACCCTCTCCAACTTTGAAACTTTCGAATGATTGTCCAGGAACACTTTCTCTGGGTTTGGATGGGGGTTTGGGTTTCAATTGTGATTTAAATTTTTCATGTTTCTTTTTGGCTTCTTCATCAATCCATTCGACACGACCGTTTTCTTGAAGATCACCCATATAATCGTAGTCCTTAGTCACAACTTCATTATCTTCAGTTAATAGGTATTTGACACCCTCGTAAACAAACGGTTTATATTCATCGTCAGACATTTTATTATGAACAACAAAAAAAATTATCATTGAGAAAATGAAAAAACTTACGAAACTATTTGAATACCAGTCTCATTGTATACGAGTGTCTGTCGGCTGTGAACAAACAAGAAGAGAGCATTTGGAGAATCAGTAGTAAGTCCTAACTCCATCTGTACACCAAAAGGAACAGTTGAGAAATCCATACCAACACCAGTTCCTACAGTGTCAAAAGGAACTCCAATGATTTCCATAGGTCCCCCATCAGCAGTAAGAGGAGGAACATCACCAGTGTAAACTCTGTTAGTATTAACAGGACTGACTTCAGATCTCATGTTAAGACCAGACTTAATAGCATTACGACCAAACGTAATCTGTTGAGGATCAACAACAGCAGTAGAAGCAGAATCCTTAACATTTGTATCAATATTGAAGTTAACAGGGATTCTCTGACCAGCACGAGTAAAGATTATCTGCCTAATATCTGCCTGAGTTCCATCAGAGTTTAATGGTGTTGTAGTAGCAAATGAGTTAAACTTAAGATTGTTCAAATACTTAGAAGGACACATATTCATGAAAACACCAAGAGTTCTCGATGTTCCAAGATTGAAGTTGACAACAGCATTAGCAGAGTTAATTACATTGAAATACGATGTAATAGCATTGTAAGTGAGTTGTCCCTGTGATGGAAGCATAGAACGAGGATCTGGAGGAACCATTACCTCACAGTGAAGACGAAGGTTCGAAAGTTGGTAGAATGCCTCAGTAAGACCAGTAGTAGTTCCATTCTGAGCATATAGAACCTGAGCATCTGGAGCAAGGTTAAGTGAAATTTCAACACCACCGAGAGATTGACCAGATAGAGGAATCAAGTTCCCAGATGAAAGGAACCCTGTTGGAATATGGAGGCAGAAACGATTACCATGAGTAGTAGCAGGGAAATCAACTAGCTCTCTCTTCTGAGTTTCATAGTTAGGAAGAGTAAGACCCATCTGATTCATGTGAGTCTGTTTATCAGACTTAGAGTTCACATAACTCATGTAAGTTGATAGGAAACGACCATAATGATTTACAGTCTCAATAACTTGTCTTGATCTTTGGGATGTAATAGTTACTTTCTCGAAAATAGAGTAAACAGCAAGTTTCTCATCAATAGCAAGTTGATCTGCCGTAGTTGGTTTTGCTTCATTGGCATCTTTGAAGAACTCAATTTCACCAGAGATACGAACTGATCCTGCATCTAAAAGGTGGGGTTGAGATCCTATGAGAAAGTTGACAATTGGATTACCCTTCTTGTATGAAATCTTTTGTGTAGAATTAACATTACTAGGTTGCACCTCGTTATAGATAATACTCATCTTGTTTATGATTATTCTATATATTATTTTTAAATGATTAATTTTCAAAAATTGAGGGATCAATCAAAACTAATGATAAATGTTCCCGTTTTAACCTTGAATGGTTCTTTAGGAACTCTAGGTTTGTTTTTCCTCAAACCCTTCAATCTATTATCTCTTTCCCATTGTCTCTGATACTCACGTATGTAAGCACGATTCTTTATTCTGTACTTTCTTTGATATTCTCTTCTTTCTTCGGGAGTCATTGTTTTATTTAACGAATATTCTTTTAAATAATTTAGACTTCCAACTGAACAGAGTCGGCACGAATATTAATACGTCTTATATGGTATACGAAGTTACACCATAATTTATCCTTTGTAGGACCATTAGTACTATCTTGATAATATACATTGAGACGGCAGTCTTTATCTCTCATGTCGTATGTTCCATTGTTGAGTGAGAATGCACGACCAATGGCAAAGTTATCTTGGAATCTATTCATCGAGAGTGCTGGCATTCCTGCTTGGAAGAGTGCCTTGTCAAGTTCAAGGAGAGGAATAGCATCAATAGAAGTCTTAGAAGAAATCTTCTCTGTCTTGACATTAAGACTTGGTTGATTACGACCATCATAGAAGAAGAAGTATTCAGTAAGTCTATCACTAATTCCAGCAATCCCACTCTGACTTGAGAGGAGTAAACTATCATGAGAATTAGCATGTATTTGATAAGTTCCAGTACACGAGATAGAATTCTTAATCGAATATACAGAAGCATCAGTAGGAACACATACTATACTCTTTGCCCTTTGATGATTAGCAGGTATTCCAATATTAGCAACACGATCACCTTGAAGCTGTGAGTAATTATAAACTTGAGTAGATAAGAAATCATAAACCATCATCTTACCCTCTCTCATATCTCTCTGTATCTCTGCCTTTGCTGCTGCTCCCATATCTATTTGACATAAGACAAGTTCTACATTACTCATACTATATGTTGGATTGTATGTAGTAGCATCCCTGACAGATGTTGAATATAAGAAATATCTTTCAGTACCTTCAGCATCCATAGCAACATCTATTTCACAAGAAGCATTGAGAGTAACCTTAACAAATTTAGATGAACCACTACCTTCAACTTCAATCTGCTTGATGCTGTTATTTCCAGTAAGAGTGTGAGCAGTCCTATCAGCTTCCATGAACTGTAGTGTTTCTCCAACAACCAGAGGGAAATTATCAACTTCAAAGTTGTTATTATCGACACGACAATAAAATACATCAGTAGATCCAGCAGCAGTAGTTCCCCATGAAGCAGGAGCTTGATTATCACCATTAACAGAATGGAAGATTGGATTGAGTGGCAGACGTCTTGAAGCATTGACAGAGTCTAACTGACGGAAGACTCTCTTGTTTTCACTAGTGAGAATAGTAACAAATAGACCATTCATTAATCCACATGGAACAACCTTATCATTCTGGAAAAGACCAGTGTGAAGAGGAAGTTTTAGTTTACACTGAATATACGAGTTAGTGTTTGTGAATGCTGTAGTTTGTGTTCCACTCACCGACTTGTAGTATGGACTAAACTTGTGATTAGCAAGGATAGACTTTGAAGTACCACGAGTACCACGAGTGTCAGGTGTCCAAATACCACAACCTTCATTTAAAGCACGAAGGTCACGAAGAGTAGGTGTAGAATGATAAGCATACTTCATAGCAACATGAACAGGATAATGACGAATCTCTTCAAGGAGTTGAGTCTTATCACCCGAATGGATACGAATAGTATCAATTAGACACTGTCCACCAATCAGTTCATCCAGTTGAAGACGAGTATTAGATGCCGAAGTATCTTGAGCAAGAGTTAAATCAAATTGAAGATACGAGTTCTTGGGTTTGAATGTATCAACATTAGGAGGGATGTAAAACTCAATGAGTTTCTGAGCATCATAAGTTAAACCATTCTGAGAAGGAATGGCAACATAAGTTTCATCAAGGGGAATCTTATTCTGAGCAACGAAGAATCCAGAAGTTTCAGACATAGTGTTTATATATCTTATAACAAAAAAATTTCAAAAAATTTATTTATACAAAAATTACCTTTGAGCAGCATACGACCCAGCAAGACTTGCCTGAGCAACTTGAGGTGTCTCATCAACAGGAGCAGGAGTAGAATCTTGTGCTTCTTTAGTTCCTTCATGAACTGCTTCAGAACTTGCTTCAAGAACTCCCGAAGCTGCCTGAAGACCAGCACCAACAACTCCAGCAAGTTGAAATCCAGGAATCAATCCAATCATATCAAGAGCAGCACCACCAATAGTTCCAATATTAGCAATCTTTTCACCAATATTATCTCCTTCAATCTTATGATCTTTAAAATCTTCGTATAAATCCATACCCCCAGCAGCAAGACCACCAATTACCCCAACTCCCTTTCCTATTGCTCCAGCAACCCTAGCACCACGACTTACTTCACCTGCTTCATCAGCAAGATTACCTGCTCTATTAACATCTTCAGATGTAGTTAGTTCTCCACCTTCAACTCCCCCTTCTGATTCTACCTCTCCTGCTGCTGGTTTTGGCTTTCCTCCAGACTTAAGTTCTTCACTGTAATCCCTTTGGGTGCCTTCTCCCATTTGTTGTGCCTTTTGTGTAAAATCTGAATCAGTTGGTTTTACTTCACTAAATCCACCAAATCCAGTTGCCTGTTGTGATTTTTGATAAGCAGACAACTTAGAGTTAAAATTAGAAAGAGCAGATCCTTCAGTAATAGCATCCTTTATACCACCAAAAAGAAGTGCTTGTTTGTCACCAGCAACAGCATTCTTAGCAGCATCCTTAGCATTCTTAACAAGAGTATCGTTATGCTGTCTTATCTGTTCATTCAAATTATCGACTCCTGATGTTAAAGCATTACCCTGTGAAAGAGCAGAACTCATATTATACATATCCATATTGTTTATAGAGTATTAATATATTATTTTCACTCTGGATTTTCTTCATTTTTTTCAATATCCATATCTTCGGATTCGGGTCCTTCAGATCCTCCAACTCCTATGACCTTTTCAAAATTCTTAAACATCACTGGTGGATTACTCATCTTCATAAAAGCAAAATCGTATCTATTAGGGGTTGCCTTCTTATACAACTTCATCCAATTCTTAGGTCCATTAAAAATATCTCCATACTCCTCTGATATTGCTGTAAGTTCACGTTGATTTGGGAAAGGACTTCCAACAATCACAGAAGTTGCATTGGCTCTTATGATTGGATCTACAGCTCCCCTGAACTTCTGTACAGATATGATTAATAACTTAATATTGTAATGTCTTGACCTTGTGACTAAATTAGCAATAGTCTTATCCATGATTCCTACCATATCATCTAGTACGACAGCAATCTCAGGTCTTTCATCTTCTTCAAATGACATTTGTTTATGGAGAAGATTATCTATGATGTCAGGACTATATTGATCAAATGTTTGATATCTCTGTTTCATGAATCTAGAAGATCGATCTAAATTGATTGTAGGACTAATGACAATTACATCATCGAAAAATTCTTGACCATAGAAATTATCATTGAGAAACAAATTTGAAATTACAGTACTCTTCCCAGTTTGTCTCGGAGAAATCATAAGTAAACACTCTCCTTCACCTTTCACACCAACTCCAACATCAGGAAGGTTAGGATGGTGATATTTAGCTTGTCCATTGTCTTCTGCCTTTATAGGAACAACTTGAGGATAATTCATTTATAATTCACATAGATTTTTTTGAGGATTAATTTAAAAACCAATTGTTATCATTCACCATCATTGATTTCTTATCATTACCAATCAAATAATTATAGTGAATTAGAAACCCATTTGGATTTTTCGTTCTATGATAATATCCATTTGGATATCTTCGTAATGGTAATTTTTCATATCGTATCTGACTCTTTACTTTATTAATATGTATCTGATCACACTGAATCGTATCCATATCAATCATTTCAGGATTGAAGAAAGCTTTCGTTCTTTCATTAGATCTAATAAACATAACACCAGAACATAGTTCACTATCATCATTATCATCTTGTTTATCATTCTGGATCAATAATTCAATATCATCGTCATCCATTCTATTATTTAGATCTCTGATAAATCTATCACTCTTGTATACAATATCACCATCGGTAAAATAAACAAAGTCATTCTCAATTAATGCTCTATGAATACAACGAAACTTCTGATATACTACCTTATTCCAATTACCCTTTCTGAATTGTTGAAAATCACTCTCAATATCACCTTCAGGTATATCCAATAGATATTTCTTTGGATAATCACCCAACTTCTCAAAAGCACCTTTATCAATACAATATATATCTAAGAAGTCATTCAAACCACATCTCTTCATACTCTCAATACAATTTTTAGTGTAATCAACATAACCCTCATTTGTCAGAGTAATATAAGCAATAGTCATGGTTTAATTCTTTATTATATCATACATAGATTTTTTTTTAAGATTTACTGAGTAAAGAACACATTTTGAGACCAAAATCCCTGATCACCCATATATGTCCTGTCAGGTGGATAAATTGCTTGTTTGATCTTCTCTTGTGCCTTCGCCTTCTCAACGTCCTCTTTCTGCTTTGCCTTCTTCTCTGCCTTTCTTTTCTGTCTCATCATTTCATTCTTCTCTAATGCTTCTTGGATTGCCTTCTGTATAACATCATCATCTATTTTAGCATTCACAGACACACTCTGAGAAGATTGAGGTTGAGGTTGAGGTGCTGGTTGAGGAGCAGGAGTAGGTTGAGGTTCTTCTTCATCAGATTCTTCACCATTAATTACTCTCTTTAGTTCCTTCTTCTTCTTTTCCCTCTTTACTTGTTCTGCTTGTATCTCTAATTGACGAAGTTTCAACTGCTCTTCCTTTTCCTTTCTTTTGATTGCTGCTTTCTCCTTACGAGCTGCAAGTGCTTTCTTACGACCAGCTTCTAATCGTGCCTTTGCCTCTTCTGACATAGGTTTACGAGGTCGACCACTCTTAGTCAACTTAACAGGTTTATCCTTTTTCTTAATAGGTTCAACTGTAGGTCCTGTAGATTCCTTTACTTGATGTTTCTTCTCAAACACATCTTCAGGATCGACGGGTTCTCTTTCATCAACCATTCCATTAAGAAAATCTTCAACTGTACCTTCGGCATCATCTTCTTCATCCGTCATAATGATCATTTCAGGGTCGTTTACAATTTCATTCAAAACATCCGTCATTTTTATAAACTTACCATAGAAATTTTTTTTGAATTTATGAAAACTTTATTATTATCATTGGAAAACTAATTATTTCTTTTCTCTTATATGAAGCATTACTGTTGAATTACCCATCATACCATTAATTAAAACTTCATCTCTAGTTACAAAGTCAACTGAGAATGAATTAACTTGTATATCACTCGGGTTTGATATATCAAGATAAGTTTTTTCAGCAGGTTCATAATATAGCTCTCCGGAATCTCTTCCAGCATTATCAAAACGAGGACAGTGGTATAATATCTTAGACTCATTACCAGTAAATCCATTTGAAGACTTTTGAGTTAATGAAGTTAGTCGGCAGAACATAGAGTTCCGTACAAGATTCTTAGGTGTTTCGTGAGAAGTAAAAGTCTTGAATCCAGTTGTCTGAACAGGATTATCAACTACAGTCTCACCGTCAAAACCAAGAACATTAGCAGCATTAGCACGATTACTTGGTTTATAGTATGTAGTGTCAGGAGCAACAATTAGAGCAATCGTAGGAAGAGTAGCTGAGTACTTTAGGAATACATGTTCATCACCAATATGATCAGGAGTAAAATCATTGTATACAGTGTCTATGTCACCTATCCGACACATATTTAAAATTTTATTTGCCCTTGATAGTGGTTCTTTTGGTGTCACAAAAAACGGACCAACCTTACCAGTAGCATAGAAGTCTTGGAATGTTAGAGTATTATCATCATTTACACCATCATACTTAAAATTCTGAACATCTACACCAGTATTATGAACCATTGTGATATAAGCAGCATCAGTAACAACTTCATATTTAGGATATAAGTATTGACAAGATTGATTGATTGGTTTGAGATAATTATCCTTTCCTGGTGTTCCAAGATCAGGAGAACAAATTAGAGTCCTTCCTCCTCCACTCTTACTTAAATAAACATTTACTTGTTCACCATCTAAGAAAAACTCAACTTCATTGAAACCTGAAGCATTTGTTCCAAGATCATATGCTTCTGTCATTTCGGCACCAGTATATCCATAATATTTTACTTCTCTCATTTTTAGTTTTTTAGAGTCATCTTGAACAACAGCATGATAAATTAATAATTTATCATCTTCTTTAATAGCACCAAAGTCATACCAATCTCCAGCACTTTCTTGTGCCCAACCAGGAATAGCAAAATAACCCTCGGCAAGTCCTTCTATCTGTTTAGCACCATCAGCATATCTAGAAAGACCAATTGCCCATTCATCACCAGCATTCGCAAAGTTAGCAACATGTGTTCCTTGTCTTACAGATAAAGGATAACGAGTAGCAATACCATAACCTCTCAATTCTGGGGCAGCAGGATTTTGTGCTCTTGTAAATCTTTTATTTGAATTTGTCCATGTAAAATATTCTGTTGGTTCTCCATCATAAACTCCAGCAGCAATAAACTCACTATCAGACGGAAATACATCTGAAGGAGGAGTATCACCTTCACCAAACTTAATATTGTATCCTTCAAAGTCTCCTGTTGCTGTTTCTTCAACAGATGCATTAATTCTGTCTTGATAATCAGGGTGAAACACTCCTTCTCTTAATGCTGGAAGAAGTGATTTATCTACAAAACTCTGTGCTGTATAATCTCCACTAACTAATGTTACAGGAGAAACGTACCTTGTATCTTCATCAGGACCATCGGGAAGATTTCCACTTCCATCACGACCTTGACCAATGTATAAACCAAATGTATTATTATGAAAATCTATTGCTGTCGTAGCAGCTTTGTTCACCCTTAAACTTTGAAGAGCAACTTCAGCATTTTTCGGGATTATCATTGGAGTCTGTAAAACATTCGTCCATGAGTTTGCTTGAGCAATTCCACCACCCTCAAACTGGGCAGTCGTGTTGTCATTTGAGAGTAATACTAAAGACATTTTATTATCATAAACAAAAAAATTTAAATTCAAAAATTTATCTAAATAATACTATACCAAATATAACATTATGCCTCACAGAGTAAAGAATCATCTTAACAAAGGTAAACCTTATAATTCAAATGAATGCTTTCATCTTGAAAAGAAGTTAGAAAAAGACAAAAAAGTAACAGCAAATAAGATCTTTGAGAACTACAAGGCTCCCAAGAAAGTACCAAAAAAATCTAAAACTATGTGAACTTTTTCGTTGTTAACGTGAATTACCGGAGGATCTGCCGATTTTTGATTTTTGGGACGACCACCTCATTTTCACTCAGCCTAATCGTAAAAATATTGGATTTTGGGTTACCACTCAATTTTTAGGAATCACTTTTAATTCTCTTTTAATTTTGATTTAAAAGTGGAAACCGTGATTTTTCAACTCCTTTTAAATTAGTCATTTAGAAACATTTTGTTCTCAAAAAAAAAAAAAAAATAAAAAAAATAAATTCTCAAAATAAAATTCGCAAACTTGTAAAATTAAACGACTTTCATGGTCTCATAAAAAAACAGGGTTTCCAACACTATTTATATACATAACCCGTAATGAGATTGATTTCTATGAACTACTTTTTGAATTTCAGAGCTAAATCCCAAATTTTCAGGGTTTCCATCCTCACACATAAATCTAGGGGTTTTTATTTAAAGATTTGCTCCGTATGAATAGTACAATAGAAATAATGAAGGTTACAATTGAATCTCTGGTTGGTCAAATTGATGAGAATCCTGATCATAATGATATAATTGAAATGACTATAGAACCTCTCCCAGATGAATACATTGATCCTTATGAAGGACAAGATGAAGACTTCTCACCTGTTACTCGACAAAAGAGAATTGATGAGAGACTTCGTTGGAAGAAAGAAGAAGAGAAATATCATGATGAATCTTTAGAGTTTCTCAAATCAACAGAGTACAAGAGATCTTTTGACCATCTCGTAGAAATGAAACTCAATAAGTTAAAGGGTGGAAGATACTCTAAACATCATTGGTCACAACAGAAGAAGAGTATGCCTCCTGATGTAAAGGTCTTTCGTTCAAAGTTCAGAAAGAAGGTTAAGGATGACTTTGATAAGCTCATGCCTGAGAATCAATATGATTGTTTTAAAGATATCTGGTATTTCTATGTTCTCACAGAAGAAGAAAGAGAAAATCTAATTGAAAAAGAAAGGAAAGAAAAAGAACACTGGAAAAGTAAATATGATTCTCTTTATCAATCTAAAAAGTGGTCTGTCATTGATGAGGTGAGGAACGATATCACAACGAAGTATTACTATCAATTCAAAGCAAAGTTCGAGAAGTATGAATACTACAGACAACAGTTTAACAAGTATAAGAATATGGTGAT
>Ga0181379_1001445_pt1 | contig 11196 bp, 13 predicted proteins | sample 2SPOviralmetaG_FD_130115 | JGI IMG/M metagenome (GOLD analysis project Ga0181379, IMG submission 130115) | Marine viral communities from the oligotrophic San Pedro Time Series (SPOT) site, San Pedro Channel, CA, USA - 2 SPOT_SRF_2009-07-10 | ecosystem: Environmental > Aquatic > Marine > Strait... | reverse complement strand
TTATAAAGATTATAAAGAAATTCTGGATAAAAATCCAGGAATAATAGATAGTATTCTTATTAAAATTGAAAATTTAGTTTTATATTTTGTACCTGATAAATTTAAAATTAAGACCGATAAAACAAATATTACCACTGAAACTTTTAGTATTGCGAATGAATTAAGTTCAATTATTGCAGGAAGTTCAATAATTTATCTTATATTTTTATTCATGGCAATTCTTGCAGTATATAAATATATTGGTACCGGATTTTTAGCAATTATTTGTTATGTATTAATTGGTATTGTATTTATGTTTTTAATGTACCAGATAATAGTAAATAAATTATTACATTTTTCTATGAACGCATCTCAAGTAATGAGTGAAAAAATAATAACTGGTAATAGATTCCCGACATTAATAAAAAATTTAGAAGAAGATACTTTACAATTAATAAAAGATATATCTGGATTAAATCCAATAACTAAAACATTTATTAATAAATTAATTGGTAACGTAACTAAAAAACATAAAGAAAAATCAGTATTATGTAAAGCAGTAGGCGAATGTTAACAAGGAATTTATATTATCTACTATTAATTTAATTACGAAAATAGTTATCAATAAAAATTGATAGCTAAATTATCTATTATAGATAATATATCATTTGTGAGTTATGGAAGAAGGTGTACCGCCGTCAAAGGAACTCTTTATATACGCGATATGTTTTAAAGGTGGAAAATTTCATACCATTCCGAATCTGGAACACAACAAGTACCCTGGATATGTCTATGGTACCCTACAAGAACACGCAGACGATTATTCGGCAATCAAGGAGTACCGTCAATACGTCAAAGATAACCACTCTGAAGCGGAAAGCGCCGAGTCGTATGCTAGAACGGTTTTGTAGCGTCTTATTCATCTCAATGCCACGTGCGAATCTCTACGTGCCCAATGTGAGACGGTGATGAATTACAGTTAAATGTCTTAATCAATACAATTAATCACATACTTTTAATTGACTTCTATTTTTTTCTTCATTATTAAAATAGATAAAGTTTTTTAGATCTTTTTTATCAGGTAAATCTGGATTTAAATCTGAACGCCCACTTGTTCCATATACATTATAATTTTCTTTAAAATCACCATAATTATCAGAATTAGCCGCCATCATTTGTTCATTATGTATAAAACCTATCTGAGGATTTGAAATGACGTTTTTATTAATATATAAATTATCAAAATAATCACTTGATGTTAAAGGTGGTGAAATTTTAGTTGGAGGTGGTAATATACCTGCAGAATATATTAATATTTCACCTCTTAATATCTTTTTTAAATTTTTAACGTGTTCAATAGATAAATATTGTTGTTCATTTTTATATAATAATAACCAATTCACATAATCTTGTAAAGTCATATTAGATGGATATGTGTTTTTATAAGACAATCTTTCTTCATTTGTCATATCTTTAGGATCTAAATAATTCGTAGGTCCGTACATTTGAAATTTACTATTATTATAATCATCTGTTTGATTATTAACTTTCACATTATTAATTGTTTGATTATTATCTATTTCATTATTATCTTTCTTATTATTAGTCTCATTATTATTAGTCAGATTATTATCTGTTTGATTATTATCTGTTTGATTATTATCTGTTTGATTATTATCTGTTTGATTATTATCTGTTTGATTATTCTCATTAGATAGAGTAGTTTGATTTTTAATTTCTCGATTGATTTTAATATTTTTTTCTATTTTATTTTCTATATCAGATTTTTCATTGGTAATGTGTTCAATAGTTTGATGTTCATTAGTAAAATGTTCATTTGTTAAATATTCATATTGATAAAATTTTCTATAAAGAAAAGAAGCATAAAATGCAAATAAATATATAATTAATATTTTTAAAATAATCTTATTCATATATTAATTACAATTTTATTATTTATTAGAATTAATTTTATTTTATAGAAATATATGGTTTTAATAAAAGATTCAACTAATAATTATGAAACGTATTCTATAAATATTCAAGGAAATGCATTCGAATGTTCTGAACAAGGATGTGATTTACAATTAGAAGGATTAAACAAACCGGGTAAACTTTTAGTTAATAAACAAAATTTTGATAAACATTATATTGATTTTAACTTTGAACAAAATAAAGATACACCTTCTGTTACATTTAATGGTGATTATGGAAATGGATACAATAATGAAATATTTAAAATAAAAAGTGGTTATTTATCGAATAATGAAATTGATAGTAATAAATTTATCGCAAATATTGAAAATAAAAAATATAAATTTAAACTAGGATTAATATTCCAAAATTCATCATTACAAAAATTAACACTTTTAATCCCAATTGTATATAGAAATAATCAAAACAAATTTATTAATAATTTATATGAATGTTGTGTTAAAAGTAAATTAAACGAATCTAATAGTAAAGATGTAAATATATTAGATGTTTTACCAAAAATAAATAACCAAGTTGATAAATCATTTCACTTTAAATTAATTGAAAATGATAATATATTAATTGTATTTAATAATCCAATATATGTTGATATAAATAAATCTAAAGATTTAGTTAATAGTTACAATGGTGATCTTAAAAGTATTAATTATAAAAAAACATATCCGTGGTTTTATCATAAAAATAAAACTGAGAATAAAGGGGAAGAAAAATTATTAACTGTTAATGTCGATAATTTATTTAAAATGTTAACCAATAAAGATTCTATTAAAGAAATAGAATCTGTTAAAGAAAAAGATTCTATTAAAGAAAAAGAATCTGTTAAAGAAAAAGAATCTATTAAAGAAAAATTTAAAGAAGGTGAGGTTAAAGAAGGTGAGGTTAAAGAAGGTGAGGTTAAAGAAGGTGAGGTTAAAGAAGGTGAGGTTAAAGAAGGTGAGGTTAAAGCAGACGATAAGGAAGAAGGTTCAACGATGTATTTGATACTATCCACCTTATTAACTGTATCCATTTTATGTTTAATCGCTTTAAATATATATTTTTATAATGAACACTCTCTAAAAATTTTAGCATTTTTATCAGGTTTATTTTTATTATTTAATAATACAATTTTTACATTATTAAATTATAATTTCAATGAATATTGGTATATAGTAATATTAAATATATTTTTTAATATACTATTTACAGGTTTAGTGTATTGGACTATTTATAATAATTTTACTAATATGATATATCCTCATTTATTTTTTATTTTAATTTTTACATTTATACATTCAAATATAACTGATTTAGTGCAAAGTCTATATTTTTCATACAAAGAAGATAATTCAATAATCATATTAATTGCTAATTTTGTCTTAATTTTAGGTTTTATTTTAATTATACCATGTCACGATTCATTTGTAAAAAAGATTAGACCATTACTAGTATTATATTTATGTATATTAGCAATATTTTTAATACAAATCAATTTATCAAAAGAACAATTCGATGAATTTAAAGAACATAAAACTATTGAACACTTTACTAATGATGAGAAAAAAAAAATTGCTATAACAACTGTCATAATTATAATAATGCTAATAATAATGGGGATAGTTTATTATTTTAGTAAAAACTCAAATGAAATACAAGGACGTATAAATGAGAGTGTCCAAATAAGTAACACCCAAAGACAACAAACACAACAACAATCACAACAACAACAAAGCACAACAACAAGTACAACAAACACACGACGTCGGACAAATACAAGACCAAATCAAAGACAAAATTCAACTGAAACACATACAAACAATTCTCAAAATATTGAAAATCAACCTGAAGAAACTTTCAAAATATCTGAATATAATAAAGTATATGATGTAAATAAAGATTATAGAAAGATAAAAGAAATAGTAGAAAAAATGAGAGAATCTGATTTTAATAGTTTAAGTGTAAGAAAGAAAGAACAATATCTTAGAGATATTGGACGATTAATATTACCATTAAGCGAACAGGAAGGTTATAAAATTATTAAAGAATTGGCATCTGAATTTGAATTTGATAAAGAAAAGATTTTTTCAATATCAAATAATAATAATCAAAACTATAATAAGGTTGATGAGGGAAAGGTTAAAAATATATGGAAAGAATTAACAGGTGAAGAATTTTAATAATTTAAAATGGAGAACCATTCGTAATATTATTATCTCCCATTGGACAATTAAATCCTTGGGCATTTAATTCATTATTAAAAGCAGCGATAGGTGTACATTGATCTCCTAAATCATCATTTCCTACATTATTAGTTCTTGTACATTGATTTAAACAATTACTAGTATTTTCATTAAATCCAACCTGTTTAACATCATTCTCTTTATGATTATTTGTATTAACTACTTCATCTATATCTGCTATAATAGGTGTTTCATTCATATTAATATTTAATTGAATTAATGATAAAATATAAGAACATGCAATTAATATCGCTATTACTGGATCTTTAGTTCCAATATAAATTATTATGAAAAACATTAATAGTTTAACTAATAAATTATTAAATATCTTATTTAAATTACCTGTTAATATCGGGATAATTACAGTTGAATAAATAACTAAAATTAAAATTATGAATATTCTAATAGTTGAATTATCTAAAAAATCAAGTGATTTATCAACAAAAATATTTATTTCTCTTAATAATCTTTCAAAATCATTCATTATATATTTAATTTATATTTTATTTCATATTAAATTTTAATACATACATTCATTAATACATTTTTAAAACTTTAATACATACATTACTTTTCATATAAATTTTAATACATTCATTATTTTTTATTATAAATTGCTTTATTTGCTAATCTATCTGCTTCAGCATTTCCTAGAGATAATTCATCTTTATTATTTGTATGCGCTTTAACATGAATTAATTTAATATTATTTATTTTATAAAATAAGGAAAATGCTTCTTTTACTAAAAGATGATTTGGGATATATTTATTTTTTTTCTTCCAATTATTTTTATACATTTTTAATCCGTAATCATTACAACAACGAATCGCATATATTGAATCTGAATAAATATTTATCATTTGATTATTTTCTATTTCTTTTTTTAAAATCTTGTATGTTTTAATTATTGCTTTTAGTTCAGCAGTATTATTTGATTGTTTACCTTGAATTCTTTCCGATACATTCCTTTTATCATTTTTACCAAAATAAATTCCGATACCCGCTTTAGCATATTTATTACCATTATTATGACAAGCACCATCAGTAAATACTTTAATCGGATTTTTATATCTTAATGTAACTATTTCATGTAATTCGTTTTCATTAGATTTGATTGTTATAAAATCTAATATATTTGGCATTTATATTATATTTTATTTTTAATATCATATTAAAAACTAATACAATATCATATTAAAAACTAATACAATATTTATTTTATAAAATAATATATAATGTTTGCAGATTATGATTATTCGGGATTTCCAAATGTTAAAGTTAAATTAAATAATGTAATAGATGAAGATGATTTTGATAAATTTTTAAACGAATGGTTGAAATTATATATTAAAAAAGAGAAATATACATTTATATTTGATACAACAAATGTATCTAATGTCCCATTAAAATATTCTATAAGAATGGCAGGATTTATAAAAGAACTAAGAAAAAATGAAATACAATATTTAGAAAAAAGTATCATCTTAATTAATAATTCATTTGTGAAACAAATGTTAAATATAATTTTAAACTTACAATCACCTGTTGCACCAATTTATCTTGTAAGTAATGAATCAGAAATAGATTTAATATTAAATAATGAAGATATTAGTAATATTCAATGTATTATGCCATAAAATATTATCATTATCAATAATAATTTAATATGTAGAATATTCATTTAATAAATTATATTTATTAATATTTGTATTAACTGTAGGTAATCCTTTTTGAATCACACAATATAAATCTTTACCAGTAGATGTTTTAGCAAATTCTTTATCACCTTTATATATTCTTTCATAATAATTTCCCGTTAATTTTTTTATATCATATGATGCTACTAAAACACGATGAACTTCTGGTAATTTTACAAAACAAATATTTATTTTAGTATATTCACTTGATTGTAAATATTTCAATGCAGATCTTAAAAATTTATTCATTTTAACTTTCATATTTCCATATAATTTTTCTTTCTTATTATATCTTTTCCAAGTATTATATATTTCATTTAATTGTTTAGTAATATCAGTTGATTTTTCTATTTTATATTTTTTAGATTGAAATTCATTTTTTTTACCAATTTTCTGTTTGTAATTAGTTAATCCTCCAAAATCAAGTGCAGGATACGAAAATGTATCATCTTCATATCCAAGACTTACTAAATCATCCTTCATTTTTCCGACGTGAAATAAACTGATTTTATGTTTTTCAGGCAATTCTTTCTTTTTACCTTTATCTACATTAGTAGATAGATTATCAAAATCTAATGTAAGAATTGTTTTTGATTGTTTTAAAACTGCGGGTTTATTCTTTTTAGGAAATAAATCTGTTTTTAGATGTTTATCAGTATAATATTTATCAATTATTTGTTCTTGCCATTCTAAAAAAGTCTCTTTATTAATAATCATATATAATTAAACAATATTTATGAAAATAATATATACGTATTTATTTAATATATTTTTTTTAATTAAAATCTAATATAGATATGGAACTAAATAAGAAATTATTGTTATTTATAACATTAATAATTATAATTATTTTATATTATAAAAACCAATATTTTTTTCTATTTTTATTAAATAAATTTATTGATAATCGATTCACAGATAAAATTCTAAATAAATATGAAAATCATCTTATAATAAAAAATATTAAAACTAAAATTAAATCAAACAAAATACCTACAATTAATAATAATGAATTAACAAATGAATTATTTCTAAAATTATCTGATAATTTTAGAAAACCAGTATTAATTAAAGGTTTCTTGAAAGATACAGAAGCAGTAAGAAAATGGAATGAGAATTATTTAAAAAATATAATTAATGATTTTAAAATAAATATCTTGGACCATAATGATACATTGAAAATTAAAAATTGTACATTTAATGAATTTATAAAAAATATGAAAAACAAAAATATATATATTAATAATAATCATACCATATTATCTAATTTTCCAATATTATTTAATGATATTAAAAGTAAATTTAACTTACTAATCAATACATTAGACACAAATTTAAGAAATATTCATATTGCTAATTTATTTATAGGTTATAATAAAATAAGAGATAAAACAGGTAGTAATATGCATTGTGGTGGAAGTGGTAATTTCTTTTGTATGATACAAGGAACAAAAAGATGGACATTAATTGATCCTAAATATAGTTCTATATTAAAAGGAAGAGTTGCTAAGTCAGGAATACATGCGCAAACCTTATTTGATATGCCAGATACACCTTTATCTGAATACCCTGAGATATTAGAATACATACCGAGATATGATGTTGTATTAGAACCAGGTGATATATTATGGAATGCACCTTGGTGGTGGCATAGAATAGAAAATAGTGATGGATTTAATGTTGGTCTAGCGATTCGAAATAATAAAGTCACAAAATTAAACCTTCAGAATAATTTAACATATACTCTATCTGGTTATACATATTTATTTTACAATACATTATTAATTGGATTATATGAAAAATTAATGTTAAATCGTAATAAGCATTTTACATCAACAGATGAAAATGATAAAAGTAATGTTTTATATCAAATTGAGCAATTAATTAAAAAATATCCGAGGACTGTTAAATTAAATGATATTATAAATATACATCCAAAGAATAAATAATTACATTATAAACAAATAGATGAGCTATAGATATTAATAAATATTGTATATTTGCTCGTTGACTATAGAATTTAATTTTGTATACCTGTTCCCACTGAAATGTAACCTTTAAACATATAAATAATGCAGATAATATACTTATTATAAAGTATGATTTTTTTAATTTAATTTTATGCATTAAATGAATATACTTTGCTAACAATGATGCAATCCCTAACCCGATTGGTGCTGAAATAGAATACATATGATAATCAAATATAGCAGATTTTTCATATTTAATAAAATATGTTACACCTATAAAAAATATTATAAAAGAAAAAGTTGAAGAACCTATTATAAATGATTTTAATAATTCTTTAAACATATATATATATCAATATAATATATATATGTTTCTTGGTAAATTTATGTCTAAGAATTCTAATATAGTTTCAAAAACAGTTTATTTTTCATTGTTCGTACAAATTATAACGACTGTTATATCATTAAATGGATTAAATTATAATTTAAATGAAAATGATAATATTTTAAAAGATATTTTAATATTAGAAAATGTTGTTCAAGTAATAGAAGCATTTTTTTATATATGGGTAATGGTATCTTTATCTAATTTAAAAACAATGTCTTCAAGAAGATATTATGATTGGACAATAACAACACCAATTATGTTATTTACAACAATTATATTTATGGAATATCAAAAAAATAAAGAAAATAATATAGAAAAAAGAATCACATTAACTAATTTTATTAAAGAAAATACAAAAAATATCATCATTATATTTTTAGCAAATGCCTTAATGTTATTTTTTGGATTAATGAGTGAAACTAAATATATGTCAACCAATTTTGCTGTTTTATTAGGAACTATATTTTTTATAATTAGTTTTACTGTTATTTATCAAAATTATGCTAAATATACATTAATAGGTACATATTTATTTTATTTCCTTTTAGTAGTATGGGGATTATATGCTGTTGCTGCATTATTAAATGATGTTAATAAAAATACAATGTATAATTGTTTAGATATTGTTTCAAAGAATTTTTATGGACTTTTCTTATTTTATTATATTTATTTAATATCAAAAAATACTTAATTTTTTCGTTAATATTTATTGCTTTATTTTATCGTTAATATTTATTGCTTTTTTTCGTCAATATTTATTGTTTTATTTTTTCATCAATATCTTTAGGTGTTAATTCATAACCCCAATGTAACAATGTTTGTCTAATAACTGGTGAAATAGTTTCATCATCATATTTAGCACCCTTTTTAATTATCATATTAATTAATCTATTTTTAAATCTCCCTTTTGGTCCAGTCAATGCCAACCATCTCTTTATTTGTCTTCCATCATCATCGGTACGTCTACCCATATAGTATCTACAATACCATTGAAACCATCCATATGGGTCTTGTTCATGCATCCAACCGGATTCTTCCCAATCTTCTAATTTTGAACCACATTTTACTTTATATTTATTTATTTTTTTATCATATTTAGATGATATTAACATTGTATCAATATCAATATTTTTAAACCAAGATTTAGGATATTCTTTTATAACATCTTTAGATTCATAGTGTTTTTTAGTTACAGATGAATAAATTGGTCTGAAATATGTCCCACCGAAAGCACCTTTTTCTAATACTTCTTTAGGTGTAATATTTGGTTTAAAAGATTCATGTAATGATTTATCATTATTAGTCATATGTTTAATATTATTATTCTTATTTTTTTTTTTCATTTTTTTCTTTAAAGTATTTTTTTTTCTTAAATTAGTTTTCTTTAAACTATTTTTTTTACCACCTGATAATTTTTTATCAGGATTTTTTAGTTTTATTTTTAATCTCCTATTTATCTCTTTTTTACCCAATTCCTTTACAGTTTTAGGAGTTTTCTTTGTAATCCTTTTATAAGGTCTGCACATTCCTTTCTTAATTTTATTATTCTTTTCAGATTTATTTCTACCACAATCTACTAATTTACCATTTTTTTTCATTGGTTTACCTGTTTTAGGATCAACTCTAATCCATTTTTCATTTAACCACCTAGTTAATCCTTTCTTATCTTCTTTACTTGATAAAAATTTTCCTTTATATTTTTTGTATTGTGAAACAATATACATTGATTTATATGCTGAAGTTTTTTCTTTAAATTTTTTATCAGCTTCTCGCTTTGCTTTAATATATGCTTGACTTTCTTTATTCATAACTTTTTTTGTCATATATTATTAATTCTTATTATAAATAATAATAAATTTTTATTAAAGATTATATTTATTAAAGATAACTATATTATTATTTTAAATTTTATATTAATGAAAACTATATTATTAAATTCCAAATAACATGACCAACTACTAAACTACATAATATAATACTATTTACTCCTTGAACATTATCATCTTCAATTAATTTTAATGTAGACGGACCATAAATACCAAAAAATATAGTAGTAGGTATTATAGGTAGAATATCTATTCTTTGAAGTTTAATTCTTTTATAATGTAATGGTACATGAAAAGGAACCATATAAAATAACATGAATATTTTTGCTAAATAAAGCATATTATAATATAAAAGAATTAAAGGTATTAGTACAATTACGTGTCCAATAATAATAGATTTACTTAAAGGTATATTAATATAAATAAAATCCTGTGTAAAATGTATTATAGAGGATATTAAAAATAAAGCAATATGTCCATATTTAACAATATCATGAAGTAATGAACATATTGAAAAACTAAACACATATACTAATAACAATAATGGTAATTCATTCTTTTTAAGTTTTATTAAATCAGTAATACCATGTGGTAATATTACATATGATACTATATAATTTTCAATCATTAATTTTATATTTTAATTTATAGTTTAATTTTTAAATATTATTATAGATTAATTATAAATATATGATTAAATAATTATATGATTAATTATAAATATGTAATTTATTATAAATGATTAATAAAATAGAGTTTAATCAATATTTCTATTCTATCATTAATGTTTGTAAGTAATAATCTACATATGTTTGTATATCATTATCATTAATTGGAATATTAAATCTTTTAGTAGTTAGTTCATTACTCACTTTTTTCTTTAATAAGTTGTATCCAATATAATTATTGCCTAAATAATTATATATAATTTTACAATTTTCAGGTGTAAGATAATATTCATGAAATGGTTCAGGTTCAATATAAATTTCTGTTTCTCCATTTATAAATAATCTTGTTAATTGATTAAAGTCATATTCAATTATTTGTAAGATAATATCATCTGGTTTCTCAATGTTAATATCATTTAATAATTTTGTTAATTCATCCATTTATTATTAATA
>Ga0181379_1001440_pt1 | contig 11213 bp, 9 predicted proteins | sample 2SPOviralmetaG_FD_130115 | JGI IMG/M metagenome (GOLD analysis project Ga0181379, IMG submission 130115) | Marine viral communities from the oligotrophic San Pedro Time Series (SPOT) site, San Pedro Channel, CA, USA - 2 SPOT_SRF_2009-07-10 | ecosystem: Environmental > Aquatic > Marine > Strait... | reverse complement strand
ATGAAAATGAATTTAATGAAAATAAATATAATCATGAATATAATTTAGGTTAAAAATATTATATATTAATATATGACAAGTGCTCAATTAGCAAATTTAAATTCCAATTTAGTACCTAAAGGTGTAGGTTTAACTGATTTATCTACAGAGGATAACATAAGAAATAAATTAGTATATTTTTTTTATCAATTAAAAAATAATCATGACAAACATGATAATGGTTTAAAAGTTTGCCCTGTTAAGATAACATGGGAACCTACTCCAAAATCAACATCTGGTGTATTATCATTTAATAATATGGGTGACACTATTTCAGGTGCATTAGCAGTCGAATTATATAAATATATATTTAGGTCATCTGACCGTTCTAATTTCATTTCTTATATAAATGAAGCATTTAGACTTGATAATTTATTTAAAAAACAAGCATATCATTATTTTAAAAATAATATATGTTGTGATAATCAATCAATAACAAATTATCAAAAATATTATTTTATGCAAAGTAACCGTTTTATTGGTAATCGTTAAATTTATTTACTTTCTTTTTTTATATTCATCTTTTGAAATACGTTTTACATCTCCATTTCTAAAACGACGATAATAATATCCACCTGATGTACGGTATACACCAATTTTCTTTTTAGTGGGTATCTTCTTAATGGGTTTTTTCTTTCCTCCACTTGGAGGAGGAGATGCTGGTGGAGATGATGTAGTTAAACAATTTATAATTTCTTTTCTTTTATTATTTATAATATTTTTCTTTTCAAAATACCATGGTTTAGTATATTTTAACGTTTCAAGTTTATGAAGTACATATCTTTTTTGTTGAGGTGTATAGTCTGTCCTCTTCAGACGATTTAAAATATTACATTTTTCTTGCTTATTATTAGTACTATTAAACTCTTTTAATATAGCAATAGTTTCTGAATTAGTATTACTATTATTAGTATTAGAATGGAATTTTCTTAGATATTTACTTTCTTGTTCTTCTGAATAAAAATAAAACGATGTTTTCTCTTCTCCTTTAGTATATGAATAAGCACACTTCTTCTTGCTTTTGTTGCATTTACTAGATATATTTACATCTACTTTAGATTCTCCATCTAATATTTTTGCTTGACCTTTTAATACTAAAAGTGTTATATTTCCGTATGTATTTGTCACATAACCTTTTTCTTTTACTCTAACATCAAATAATTTCGAAATATTTGTTTTCATTTTATTATGAAAAACGTAAGCAAACTTATCAAAGTTTTGTTCTTTTGAAACATTCTTATTATTTTTCCCACTTAAAAGAATATCGTCGTGACGTGCAATTTCTCCATTTGTAACTAATGTTACTAATAATAATGAACACATATATGTTACTTTTAATGTACTCCTAGGTATTTTCTGATTTCTAAAGTCGGATTGTATTCTATCTATAAACGTTGTAAAATTAGGAACTCCATCTAAATTCTTCAATATCACTCTTTCTAAATGTTCCATAACTGATACACTTATAAGCGCCCTAAATTTAATCTGACGTTTATGTTCGCTACTAATTAAAATTCTACCTTCTAAATAACCACCTCCTAATTGTAATGGTTTAAATTCTAAATCTCTAACTATAAATCTAATAATATGATCTGATATTATAAAACCACCTGTTTTACTAGTATTTACTTTATTTATAAGCATATCTAAACCAGATCTAACAAAAATACAAGTTTCTAAATTTATTTCTACTAAATCTATACCTTTTAATGCACTTTGTACATTATCATTTGTCAATGTATTATTATTTATAGGATTATTTATTTGATTTAAGTTTGCTTGTAACATTTCATTATTCAATAATTTTTTTGCTTCTGGGGACAATGGATGGGGTTGTTTTGAAAACTTTAAAGGATTTTGTGCCTGTACCATTACTTTTCTTGCTTTATTTTGTGCATTTTGTAAATTTTGAGGAGTTGCTAATGATTCTAAAAACTTATATATATCAACATTTTGCTTATTACTAGTAATTCCAAATATATCTTGAAGTTTTAAATATAATAAAATGTCTTGATTATTTGGTGAGTTAGTATTTTCATCTATTATAACTTTGTTTGAATTATTTATTTGAAGGGATGTTTCTATACTTGGGTAAGGTACACCTCCAATATTTTTTTCTTTTGATTTAATGATTAATTTAGGATTATTCCCATTATTTCTTGTATTATATGTTAAATAATTTGGATCATTTTTGACTTTTAATTGTGATTGTAACTGAATTTCTAATCCTTTTAATAGTAGTATTTTTCTTTCTCTCGCATTTTTTTCTAAATTTTTTAACTTATTACTTATTGCTTCGATTATCTTTTGATCTTGTTTAAGTTTAACATTATTAACTTTATTACTTATTCTAAACATATCTAATTGTTGTTCAGTCATTGACTGGATTTCAATTATTTTTTGTTGACGTAATTGAACTAATTCTGCCTTCTGTTGTTTAAAGGGTGTAAATAAATCCTTAGTATTTTGTGACTGGTCTAATTTAAATAATTTTTCGAATATAACGTGTGCTCTATCTAAGTTAGTATATTGTCCATTCTGATTCATTAGACCTTTTAATTGAGATTGATAATAGTTTATAAATATTTTTTTTAAGTTGTCTCTATCCTCTTCATTTAAAGTAGTAATTGAATCTAAATCTTCTATTTGTAATCTGTGTAATATATCAATAAAACATTTTTCAATATTATCATATGTTATTCCTTCTGGTGATCTAATTCTATTTGTTTCTATACGATAAATTAATAGAGGACGATTAGAAACAGGTTTAAATTGTATTTTTGCTGCAGTAACTTCAATATTTGTAACCGTTTTATTTGATACATCACACATTTGTCTTACTACCTGTTCAAGATAATTGACATTTGTAACAATACTCATATATAATTTATATTTATAAATTTTTTTTTAATAATTGGTTGCCAATTTATCTGCCATCATATTTCCATACCAATGTTTATATTCATCTGATGATTTATCGAATGGTTCTTTTTGATGAGCACGTATATGTTCAAAACGTATTTTATTAGGATATCTATTTATTAATTCATCTAATTGACTTATTAAATCAATATTTTGAACAGATTTGCCATCTACTTTTTTCCAATTATTTTTTTTCCAATTCTTAACCCATATTGTCATTGCGTTAATAGTAAATTTTGAATCAGTATATATAATTAAGTAATCATCATATATTGTTAATGTTTCTGTAAAATGTTCATAAAAAATCTCAATTGCTTTAATACAAGCATATAATTCTGTTCTAATATTTGTTACAGGATATAATATAAAAGATTCACTTATGTTAAAAGGATTATTGTCTTCCCAATAAACACCTATTCCACCTTTGGGTTGTTTTGAAATATCTTTGATACGTTTATTTTTTTTACAGGACCCGTCGGTATAAACAATCATGAATTTATTAATTAGTTAAATAATTGTAATTAAATCATTTTTTAAAATGATTTTATAAAGAATTTAGTATATAATCGATGATATTAAGAAATCATTTAATAAAGAATTAAAAACGTAATGGGGGATAAACTATAGTGTCAAGAAATGTTTGACCGGATTTTGATAATAATAAATTTGGATATTCTTCTAAAATACTAATTGTATTTGCAATAAGTTTATTTCTTTCTTCTTCAATATTGCCTTCGCAAACATATAAATCATTGTCAATTTGTAAAATTTTGTTATAATTACTTTTAATCTTTAATTCTTCATCATCTTCCCAAAAATTATTAGTAGTCATTATATATACTGAAAATATATATATAATGAAATATACACGTAGTTAATTATTCTTTTGAAGAATATTCAACGCTGCCTGATATTTATATTCAGATTCTGAAATATTAATACCTTTATTCAAAATCGAGTCAGAATCGACCTTCTTAACAGGTTTTGTGTAATCTGATGAAAAAATATTCATCGATGATTCGATTTCCTCATCGTCATCTGAGAAATAAGTTTCACAAAATTCGTTTAGAGTTTTGTGAAATTGTTGTTCAGCTTGTCTCATACGTTCTTCTTGAGTGCGTCGATGTTCTTTTGCGGCGCGTCGACGTCTATTTTTTCCTTTCCTATGTCCAGGTTGACAATTCATTCCCCAATGTTGTTCAAGGAATTTTTTTTCTTCACTGCTGGTATCCATGATACTGTATAAATTTATATTATAATTAATTAAAATCAATTTTTTTTATTTCAATTTGTAAGTTTGTTGATTATGTCTAATTTTGTCTTTAACGTATTCATCTTTAGTATATACGTCAATAATTGTTTCTTCATCTTTTATACTACCAATAAAATATGAAAAAGTATGTCCATCTTCTTGGTTCTTAAAATCAAGACCAACTTTAGATACGGTAACATAATTTGGCATTTTTCTTGTTTTTTTAACAAGATATAAACGTTCAGTAATTTGATTATCTTCAAAATCCATTAGATCTTCTTCTTTAATAGAAAAACCTGTTATTACACATATAATATAGTTTATATCACAGTAGGTAATATTTTGACTAATTAGAAAATTTGACTCAATGCTTTGATTTTTGAGTGCAGGTTCTTCACCATAAATTGACATTAATGAAGATACTGATACGCTTATCAATTGTCCCATATATATATGACGATCATTCTTTCCTATAAAACTTGAATATACTATCATATCTGCACTTGTTTTATCAATTAATTCATGTGTTAATTCATGATAAACAGTCATTTGTTCTTTATTACTGGGGTCCAATATATATGTAGTATTTGTTAAAGTATTCACTTCTTTATCGACACCTTCATCTTCATCTTCTGAACTATTTCGAAAATAATCTTCGATAATAATACTTTTTTGTTTTATTAATGAAATTAAACCATCTTTAATTTTGTCATCAATAAATTCAAGTTCATAATAATTTACTGGTTTTACTTCTTCTTTCGTTTTTTTTTGAATTCTGACTACTTCTTCAATACCATTTTGTTGACATAATTGTTTTAAATCTTTAACAAGTTTTATTTTTTTCTTATCATATTCAATTCCATTATCTTCTAAACTTTTTATGATTTCTGGTTTAAGTGCACTTTTAACAGATATCATTTTAGTTTTCTTAACTTCTGTTATTTCTGTAATCGTGGGAGTAGGTTTTTCTTCAGTAATATTACCAGTATAAATAATTTCGTCTGTTTCACGATTATATAATACTTTTTCAACAATTCCCCCTGAAAATAATAAATCTTTATTAAATTTTGAATTTTGAATAAAAGACATAAAAGTTTCATGATGTAAATTACAATTTTTAAATACAAGATAATTCTCCTGATCAGATAGTAATAGAATATGTTCTATTTTATCTTTGAAATCTGAAACTCTGAATATAATATTTTCGTGTCTTTTTATACCTGCATTTTTTTTTGGACCAGGTTTACATTGTTCAGGTTGCGGTTCAGGTTCAATATCTTCAATAGCGGGAGACGGTTCCGGTTCTGGTTTAAAATCTTCAATATCTGGAGATTTTTCTTTTTTGAACTTTAAAATACCCTGTGCAAAATTACATTGACGAATAAAATCATCTTCCCAAAATGTTGGACAATATCTACATTTAATTTCTCTTTCTTCTTTAATATACTCTTGAATACATCTTTTACAACATTCAGTTTTACATTCTGAACATATTATTTTTTTTCTATGTTTATTAGTATACACATCTTGACATTCCTGACATTCATCTCCCATTTAATAATATTTTAAAGTATTCTATGATTAAAATCATTTTTTTTCTTTTTATCTAATATATGCCGAACATTAATAAAACCCGTAAAACAAAAAGTAAGAAAAGAATTCCGGGAGAAACGACTAAAGCAAAAACGACTAAAGCAAAAACGACTAAAGCAAAAACGACTAAAGCAAAAACGACTAAAGCAAAAATGACTAAAGCAAAAATGACTAAAGCAAAAATGACTAAAGCAAAAATGACTAAAGCAAAAATGACTAAAGCAAAAATGACTAAAGCAAAAATGACTAAAGCAAAAACGACTAAAGCAAAATCGACTAAGGGTGGATATGGATTAAATATAAAAAATTATTCACCTATATTATTTGAAATTACAAATAATAAAAGTAATAAAAAAGTTTTAAATAATCTGAAAGTAACCAGTATGGGATTCTCACCACTTTCTGGATATGAACCGAAATATGAACCACATAAATGGAATTTAAAAGAACATATTAAATCTAATCATAATTGTTATTCATATGCATTAGATGATAAACATGGTAGACGTAAAGGAAAAGCACAACCAGGTTATTATGCGAATTATCCACCAATAGATTTAAGTGAATATAATTGTGATGCTATATTTAAAAGAATATGGAAAGATAATCCTAGTATTTATCCTACACTTTTTACAAATAAATGTAATAAAGGATATTACAAGGCATTCTTCACATTATCACCTAAAAATCATACAGATTATCATTTTTATAGACAAGATAAAAATGGTTATTGGTCACATAAACCAGGTCGAACGAATGTTACTAATAAAGATGCAGACGATAAAAGAATTTTAAATCCAAAAAATGCAAATAGGAATTATGGTGGTTTGAATTATAATTTACCGTGTCAATACTTTTGTCTTCATCCGAAAATGACTAGAACACATTCAAGATCTCAACATAATAGATAAATATTATTTATAATTAATCGTTTGTTGTATTAATTTTTACTAAATTAGGATAAATTTTATTTCTATTATTATTAGGATATAATTTTTTAATTGGTTTATCTTGTCGTTTATCTTGTGGATTATCTTGTCGTTTATCTTGTGAATTATCTCGTTGTTTTTTTTCTTGTTTATCTTTTGGTCTTCTTTTTGTTCTTTCTATAGTTGATTTTGATTTTTTTTTACTAGTTGAAACAGATGTTAAATTTTTATTATTAATATAGATTTTAAATTCTTTGATAATTAATTTTTTAACATCTAAAATTTCTTTTAAATATAATTTAAAATAAATTACGATATTCTTTATTAATTTTTTTCTAAATTTTTTATAAGCAGGAATAGAATGAACGAAATCTTTTTTTATATAATCGATCCAATAAATTGAAGAACCATTCCATAAATATTCTGAAAAATTCATAATATCATATGTTATATTTTCTTCATACTTTTTACTAGTAATCGGTAAGTATTTGGAATTGAACATTTTATAAATATCACTTATTAAATTCTCATCAAACATCTTATCACTAAATGGATTATACATATAATTTTGAAAAACTTTTGTAAAAGGATCTTTAATATTATTAAAACTACTTTTAAATACATCTTGATTTACATTATTCCATTTTTCAAAACTTCTACCCGAATTTTGTCTACTATTTTTATTATAATCTCTTAATTTTCTTTTAGGTTTATATGAATTTACCCAATCTGATTTTTTTTTATTTAAATATTTATCATCAATATTATTAAAATAAAATGGAAAAATATTCATATTTAAAATATTTTGTAAATATTCTTTAATATTATTATAATTATCTTTACCTATAATTATTCGATACTCTTTGATTCTTTGTAAAGTAGTATCTGTACCTCTGGAAGTATTTCTGGAAGTATTTCTGGAAGTATAATTTGACCCTCCTCTTTTTCTTCGATTTTTTCTCTGGTCTTTATCCCCCCTCTGTTTTACTGGTGTTTTTTCTATATTATCAAATATATCTTTCTCAAATATATCAATAAAATTTTCAGTTAATTTTAAGTTCTCAAATAATTTTTCTAAATTTATATCACCTTGTTTTAATTGTAATGCAATTTCACAAGTTATTTGCCAATATTTTAAACTAATGTCTGTGTTATTTAACAATTTATATATATCACAACTAATTTTTTTATCAGATAATTTACATGTACATTCAGATATCTCTTTTAATTCATCTAACCATTTAGATGGTTCAAGAGAACCCATTAATAATTGAGCGATTTCAAATGCTTTACGATTTTTTTCTTCATTTGAAACATATTTTTGTAAAATATTAATAGGGTCTACATTTTTTAATATAATTTGTTTAGGTGAATTATTTTTTAAAGTAGTATCTTCGGTTAAAATATTTTTAATACTATTTATATCATCTAAATGTTGAAGTTCTTCTAATTTAGATAATTTATCTATATTTTTTTTAGTATCTTCAATTTTTGTTTCAATTAAATTATATAATTTAATTATTTTTTTTTGTTTTGTACTTTCTTCAATTTTTTTAGTTTTCTTTAAAACATTTATTAGTTCTTTATATTGTTCATTTACAGATGTTTTAATAATAGAATGTAATAATTTATTATCTTCAATCAATAAATCATTTAATATAATTTTATTGAGAGATTTATTATTTTCTTTTCGATTGTTTTTTTTTGATTCACTTACAAATAAAAAATCATATTCATCTATATCAAATGGTCTATCATCTAAATTATAATTATACATATATTATATTATATCTTTTTATATTTTTAACTTATTAAATTATTTAGCAGGATGATTAAAACCTAAATGTTTCATTAATTCCTCCCTTGATATAATTAAATCACAATCTAACATACTATCTCCATAAACTTTACATACATTTGTTAATAATATTTTCTGTTCCATTAATATATTTCTTCCCCATATAACAGAATTTTTTAAATAATCAGAACGAGATGCTATACAATTATACATTTCTTTTCTAACAGTACCGGGTGATTTTTTTTTTAAACTTTCTAAAAATTTTTTAGAAAATAATCTCCATTCTCCGGGTTTTGTTAATTCAGATGTATTATCGCAAATTATAATTAATCCTTGATGTCGTATTTTATCAATTATACTAGAACTATTAAAACTTAATGTATCAACCGGTTTACCTGCCTGTGCAGTATCCAATATATTGAAAAATCCTGTTTTATTTGATACAATTGAATTGCTACTATAATAAGGAACAAATATACTTTTTCCACTCATCTTTTTATATTCTAAATCTTTCCAAAAATCACTATAAGATATTTCTTCAATTTCTTTAGGTGGTTTATTAAGTTTTAATTTATTTAATGGTCGAACTCTTCTTTTAGTATCAACAATTTGCCTATTTACTGGTTTTATAAAGTTAATACTACCACCTGACATATTTAGATTTATATTTTTATTTTTCATACTATGTTCTAAATTATTTAAATTTTTAGTATTAAAAACTTTTTTCTTACTTTCAAAATTAGTATCGACGTCTTGAATACCTTTTTCAAGATTACTTAAATATGAACTTTTAAGTCGTGACGATTTATTATTATAAAAATTGATAAGTGCTTTCAATATATTTATCGCTAATAATTTATATACATAACTGGTATTCTTAATTATAAAATATTCAGTTAATAATTTTTTATTAATTGTTGTAAGTTTCGCAATTTTTTCCTTTTGTGTCTTATTCAGTTCTTTATTCTTATATTTTTTAATAGTTGTTAAAACTTCTAACCAATCTTTTGTTTTAACTAATTCGGTTTCTTTATAATTTTTATATTCTACAATAATATCATCTATAATTTGTTTCGATACAGTATTTCTAACAGTATTATTAGATTGAAGAATTATTTTTTTATAATTACTTTGTAATTTGTGAGCAATTACACTCACTTTATTTAATTTAATACCTTTAATCATTTTTTTAAATTCATTATCTATTTTCTTCATAGATGTATGTTTAGAACGTAAACCTTTTACTAAAAATTTCTCGATTACATTAAATGTTTTCGGGGCAATATTTTTATGTAAGACTAATCCACCCACATATACATCTGAATTAATAAACATATTAATTAATCTTTCTCTTGATTCTTCTAAATTAATTTCTCCTTTAAAATCATCATGTTCATCATATTTTAATACAATCGGAAAATTATTTTTACCACATTTTTCTTTCTTTTTAATTGATTTAATACCTCCTAAAACTCTGAAACTCGTTTTACTTTTAGAGTTTTTTAGTATTTGAGTTGGATATAAATTATCGTCATTTGTTTGTTCAACACCATATTCGTTAATATCATCATTTATATCAAAAAATGTACGAATAACTGTTTTATAATTATGTTCTAAAATTTCTATAGAATTTTTTATACTTAATTTCAAAACACCTTTTTCTTTTTCTGTTTCAATTTTATTTGTCTTATTAATTCTATTATATAATTCTTGATACAGATATTTAAGTCGTATTATAGTATTACTAAAAATATTATATAATAGAATAACAATTGATTCAGAAACACCACTCATTTTCATTGTTTCATATTCATTAAAATAATTATGTAATTTATATAAAAATGAATTATCTTTTTCATCTTCATTTGAAAAATTAGATATTTTATTTTTATCAATTTTGTCTACTTTCCCTTTCCAATATGGAATTTCGAATTCATATTGTGTATAAAAACTATTTTTTAATATATCAACTATATTATCTTCACCTATGTTAAAATAAGGTTGAAATATATTTGCTAAATATTGAATACCATGTATTCTTTTTGATTCACTATATGTAGTATTAAATTGTAATAATGAAAGACTTAAATCAATAAAATCAACAAGTGAACCCATTGCATGTTTTTTATAATCAACTCGTTTCCATCCCATACTTGATTTTGTAGATTCAATTAGAGCATTTTTTAATTCATCGGATAAATTTGTAAATTCTGAACTTTTATTAATTTCATCTTTTATTTTTTTATTTAGAGTAATTAAGTTATTTGTATTGTCTACGATTACATTATTAAATAAGAATGCCTCACTATTAATTTTACCCATTGTGATAAATCTTATAATCGCATCTTTATTTAATTCATTTTTAAATTCATCAATATATAAAGTATCATCTGTTAATTTCTTCCTTAATGCTACTAAATTTTTAACAACTATTAATGGATCCTCATCTAATAATGATTTAATATCAACTTCATTACTACTTATTTCTTTATAAAAATTATTTGTTAATAAAAATGTATTTATAACACTTGCTTGTTTATCTGATAATAATGCTAAACTTGATTTATTAGTTGATAATAATTTCATTAACCAATCTTCATCATCTTGTATTTTTGAAAAATCTAATAACCATTCATTCATATTATATATTATTATATTTTAAAAAAAATTACTAACTTTT
>Ga0181379_1001438_pt1 | contig 11219 bp, 11 predicted proteins | sample 2SPOviralmetaG_FD_130115 | JGI IMG/M metagenome (GOLD analysis project Ga0181379, IMG submission 130115) | Marine viral communities from the oligotrophic San Pedro Time Series (SPOT) site, San Pedro Channel, CA, USA - 2 SPOT_SRF_2009-07-10 | ecosystem: Environmental > Aquatic > Marine > Strait... | reverse complement strand
GCGTCCGCGCCGCCTTGCCCACTTCACTTCGCTTTTTTGCCCACTTCAGCCCCCACTATCACGAAAACGTCGCAAACCGAATCACTTTTTGTCGTTTTTGTGTAACAACGTCAATCCGTTGCTATCTTTTTTGCTCCGTAGAGCCTGTTTTCCCTTAAAACGTTACGTTATAACATTTTTATTTTTTTTTTCTTGCATACTCGTGCAAACCTGTGATTCTTATAGGCTATGACACATACACACACAAGAAACAGCCAATATCGTAACCTTTATCGCGCAGTTCCCGTACGGATGAAGTTTGAGACAAGGAAAGTATGGGAACGAGAAACTAAAAAGCTAGTAGACGTAGCATATGCCGCGTTCTGGGAAAAAAGAAAGTTGAAAGCTCCTTGGGTATCAAAAGATACAGTTGGTGCGTTTGATTCAATCAAGGAGGACGCATAACAATGAGTGTAAGACAGAATGGTAATAAATTTATGGCTGACTTCATGTCAAACGGAGTGCGCCATCGTCAGCAGTTTGCCACTACTGAAGAGGCAAGCGCTTGGGAAGCCGAGCTAAAGAAACGCATTAGGCTTGGGATGCCTTATCAAGAGTTAATTGATGCCAAAGGTGGTAAGATGACTATTGATGAGCTCCTCGCTAAGACCTTTGTTCGTTTTTGGGAGGACACAGCCAACGAGTCCACACAGCTAGGTAACATTAGGTTAATTAATGAGTTCTTTGGAGCTACCCTGCCAGTAGATAAACTCAACACGCTTGCTCTTGATGATTTCATCAACGCTATGGAAAAGAAAAAATTAGCTCCGTCGACCATCAACGGGCGACTTGCAACGATTTCTAAGGCTCTTACATACGCACAAGACAGGGGTTACATAAATACTCGCCCCAAGATTGAACGGAAGAAAGTCAGCAACCAACGCCTGCGCTTCTTTACTGAAGAAGAAGAGTACGAAATGCTTGAAGCGTTGCGTGCCGATGGGCGTGATGATTTTGCCTACTTCATAGAGTGGAGTATCGACACAGGGATGCGTCCTATAGAGTCTCGTAATGTACCTCAGAGTTCTCTTCGTGAAGACGATGAGCTCGGATACCTTATTGACCTCCGCAAGACCAAGAACGCATACCCACGTACCATCCCGTTGACCAAGAGAGCACACAGCGCTTTCTCGGCACTATCATCAGAGGAGTTCATGCCTTTTGCCCAGTTCACGGAAAGTAACATCCGTAAGAACTGGAGGTTCGTCCGTGAGGTAATGAATGATATAGACCCAGAGTTCGTCTTCTACTTGACACGACACACCTGTGCGTCACGATTAGTCCAACGCAATGTTCCACTACATGTGGTCAAAGAATGGATGGGACACCGCACTTATGAGATGACTTTGCGCTATGCTAAACTTACACCGAGGAATTTCCTTGACGCTAAGGTCGCACTGGAGCAAGCTCTTTAATCACTCCGATGATAACAACAAGAATACTAACTAAACTAACCAAAAAACATGGCATCAACACAAGTAAACCACAGCCTATTCAAACCAGACCCAGAAGCAGTCCTCGTAAGAGGGTTAAACGCAATGACAAAAGCGTGTGATTCTTTATCCAGCCAGAATGAGAAGCTAAATAAAGACATTGAAGGGCTAAAACGTAAGATTGAGCGTCTTCAAGAACGATTAATCATAGATAATAAGTGACAAATCACTGACAAACTACGTCATTAAGTACAAATAGTGACAAATTTCCACAAAACCTGCTAAATTAGAAAGACTAAAATAATGAATTAATATCAAGAGGTTAAGTGGTGGGCGATTCTGGAATCGAACCAGACGTGCGTCTCCGCGAGGGAGTTACAGTCTTCCGCAAAACACGAATCAACGTAAAGCGTTGTTTTTTTAACTAATAATTTCATACACATATCCGTTGCTGACAGCAGTTTCACATTGCGCAGTGACAATTTACTGACAAATATTTGAGCATGAGTGATTTGAAACAATCGGAGCTTAATGAAGACATGACCACACTTGGAGTCGGCAGATACCGAGCCAAAGTTGAGTCCGCTAAAGCACGTGGAGCTGAACTACAGACGCCCTACGGTCAACGCTTGATGCGTGTTGCCCTCCCTGCGCTTAACAAATCAATACAGGACTGGCAGAAGTCTCTTACCAAAGTAGACAACAAAGCACGATTCCAAATAGAGACGCAAGACCTAGACCCAAAGGTTTTAAGTTTTCTTTCGGTCAAAGCTTTACTTGACTGCATCACACAGAAAAAGACGTTAGCCAGTGCGTCTATCTTCTTAGGTAAGTTGATTGAGGATGAGCTACGCTGTCGTTTTCTAATTGAGAACAATGAGGAGAAAGGGCAGGGCATCATCCTCGGCGCTGTAAGACGCAAAGGTACAGCCGCTAAGACTAGGCACATCCGTTCCTCGATGAAGCACGAAGCCGAGAAAGGCTTAATGGATTCTTGGGAGCCGTGGGCGCACAGAGATAAGCTTAACATGGGTCTAATAATGACCGAGCTTGTTCGTGTGTCCACAAACCTTATCGAATACACCTACATACTGGAGAAGAGCCGTAAGCGTCCTACACGTTACATCAGTGCCACTCCAGATACTCTTCAATGGATTGAGGAGTTCAATGACCACCGTGAATTTATAGAACCTTTCTGGCTACCTACGGTGGAACTACCAGCTTGTTGGACAAACATTTGGGATGGCGGTTACGACCACAAAGAATCCTACCTACCTAAAGTTCCGTTCATCAAGACGAACAACATGGACTACCTTCGGACTATCACAGGTGCTCTGCCTGAGCCGATGGAAGCAACGAATCTAATCCAGCAGACACCTTGGGCAATCAATAACAAGGTTATGCAGGCGATGGAGTGGTGTTGGGAAAATAATGTCATAGTGGACGGGCTTCCTAGCCGTGAACAGGAAGCTCTCCCTCCTGTCCCAATTGACTTTAAAAATAATAAAGAATCCAACACCACTTGGAGAAGGCAGGCGGCAAAAGTTTATAACTCACGGCTCTCTAATACCAGTCGTCGCCTTCTCGTTTCGAAAATCCTTTACGTTGCGAAGAAGCTTTCTGGCAATCGTTTCTTTTACCCCTCGCACGTAGATTTCCGTGGTCGTGTTTATAACATACCTGCCTTTCTTGGTATCCAAGGCCCCGACATCAGCCGTGGTTTACTGCACTTCCACAGAGCAGAGCGGATTAAGACTGACGAAGATGTAAAGTGGCTTGCTATCCAAGGAGCTAACACCTTCGGTAACGACAAGCTTACTTTAGACAAGCGCGTAGAATGGGCTGAGAGCTTCTCTAAGGACGCTATAGCTATCTACGAGAGTCCTACCACTAATCTAATGTGGATGGACGCTGACGAGCCCTTCCAGTTCCTTGCGTGGTGCTTTGAGTGGGGTCAGCTACGTAAAACAGGTAAGCTAATGACACAGCTTCCTATAAATTTAGATGCCTCTAACAATGGGCTTCAAATTCTATCCATGCTGATGAGGGACGAATATGGAGCCAAGGCAACAAATGTACTCACAAGTGATTCACCTGAAGATATTTACAGAGTTGTCTCGGACTCCATCCTAGAAAAACTTAAAGCTGATACTCACCCCTACGCAGAAAAGTGGATTAAGTTTGGTATCAATCGTAAACTGGCTAAACGACCCACAATGGTTTGGCCTTATGGCGGTACGTTCTACTCGTGCCGTGATTATGTTGACGAATGGTATCAAGACACCCTGCGAAAAACACGATGCGCCAACCCGTTCACAGAAGACGAACGCTACAAAGTTACTGGTTACCTCAGTAAGCTAACGTGGGCTTCAATCAACGAAGTCCTCGACAAGCCAAAGGACTGTATGCAGTGGTTGCAGTCCTGCGCTAAAAAGCTGGCAGAACACGGAAAGCCTGTAAGCTGGGTGACCCCTTCGGGCTTTCCTGTTCTCCAAAGCTATCACAAAACCACAAGCCAGAACGTTAGCACCAACATCAGCGGTCAGGCTACCTACATCAAATGGTATAGCGACGACGAAGCAATCAGCCCACGCAAACAGAAGTCAGGAATTAGCCCTAATTATGTTCACTCCTTGGACGCTAGTTGCCTGCAAAAAACAGTCATCGAATGCAACAAAGAAGGAATATGGGACTTTGCCATGATACACGACAGCTATGGCACTCACGCCACTAACTGCCCGAAGTTAAACAGAATACTAAGAAAACAATATTTAAAAGTTTTTGAGGTTGACCAGTTAGACTTGCTCCTACAGCAATTAAGCGCGGCTAACCCCGAAATAGATTTTCCAGCAATTCCAGAATACGGCAACGCCGACATCTCTCAGGTGTTGGATAGCAAGTATTTCTTCTCCTAACGGAGACAACAACAACCAAAATAGAGACAAACAAAATGAGTAAAGTACTGACAACACCCAAAGGTACAGCAGTGTACCCACGCATCGCAGAACCAGATACGAAGTTCAACACTGACGGAGTTTACCACTGTAAGCTTCACGTAAGTGAGAACGACTTCAATCTGTTTAGTAAAACCGTAACCGAAATCGTAGAGAAGGAGTACGACGCAGAGTGTGCCATCAAAGGCAAGAAGCTTACCCGTGCTACTACTAGCCCTATCCGTATTACAGCGGATGGAGACTACGAGCTATACGCCAAGCAAGTTGCCCAGCGCCAGACAGCTAAGGGACTCCTAGAGTTCACTGTGCCTGTCTTTGACGCAAGTGGTACACGCCTAGGCAAAGCTCCGAGTATCGGAAGCGGTTCAATCCTCAAGCTCAGCACGGAGGTGTACACATGGTTCACCCCTACGCAAGGCTTCGGCTACACACTGCGCCTTAAAGCAGTTCAAGTAATAGACCTAGTAGAATATGCAGGTGGCGGTTCCGTCTTCGGAAAGGAAGATGGCTCGTTCATTAGTGATGGCGAATCCTTGGATACAGCGTTCGAAGAAGAAGCCCCGTCGGGCGTCGGCTTCTAAATACCGTTCTCGCTTCGAAGCACAACTTGCTCTCACCCTTGAACGGGTGGGGGCGACCTTCGACTACGAAAGTCTGAAGGTGAAATACACGAAGGAGTCCACGTATACCCCAGACTTCATATTGCCCAACGGCATTATCATTGAAGCTAAGGGTTACTGGATACCTGCCGATAGAACTAAGCACTTAAGAGTGCGCGACTGTAACCCAGAACTGGACATTAGATTTTGCTTTCAGAACGCGCACAACACACTCAGCAAAAAGAGCAAGACCACATACGGGGAGTGGTGCGACAAGCACGGCTTCCTGTGGGCTCACAAAACAATACCAACAGAATGGATACACTAACATCAGCACTAACACACCAACCATGCAAAGACTGCGGCTCAAGCGATGCCCTAACAATAAACACCGACGGAAGCTCAAAATGCTACTCATGTGGGGCGTTCAATCCAAGAGGAGGGAATACATACACTGTGACTCCTAAAGAAACCAAACCTACAGGCTTCCTCACTGGACACACACTGGACATACCTGCTCGTGGTTTGACCAGAGACATCTGTAAGAAGTATGGCTACCAAGTAGCGACCCACAACGGCGAGACTTGCCACGTAGCTAACTACAGAGACCTTGAAGGAGAGCTCGTAGCACAGAAGCTACGGTTCAAAGACAAACGCTTCCAATGCAAGGGCGCACCTAACGTATTCTTCGGACAACACCTATGGCCTAATGGAGGTCGTATGCTCGTTGTAACGGAGGGAGAGGTTGACTGCCTATCTGTAGCGATGGCTAACGGCGATGGTAAATGGCCTGTAGTATCTCTACCAAGCGGCGCACAGTCAGCTAAGTCTATCTTCAAAGCACAGTTCCCTTGGCTCGACCAGTTTGAGACGGTGGTGTTGATGTTCGATGAAGATGAACAGGGACGCAAAGCCGCTGAAGAAGTAAGTCATCTGCTACCAGCAGGTAAGACTAAGATTGCTCGGCTTCCTCTGAAGGATGCTAACGAGTTGTTAATGGCTAACCGCAAGAACGACATTGTTCGTTCTATGTGGGACGCAAAGCCGTGGAAGCCTGATGCTATTACAGACGGCGTTGACCTCTATGAAAGGCTCACCACTCCCAAGAACAATCAGTCCATTGATTACCCCTTCAAAGGTTTGAACCGTCTTACGCACGGACTTCGCCGTGGGGAGATTGTAACCTTTGCGGCTGGCTCTGGAGTAGGCAAGTCTCACCTCTGTAAGATTATTGCGCACAACCTTCTGAAGACTGACCACAAGGTAGGCTACATCGCCCTTGAGGAATCCCTTGAGCGCACTGCTAACTCCATCATCGGTCTTGAGATGAAGAAGCTTATACACCTCGACCCAGAGTTCCAAGCTACGGATGAATACAATGAAGCCTTCAAAAATACTGTAGGTTCTGGTCGTTGCTTCCTGTATGACCACTGGGGCTCGATGGAGAGCGACAATCTCCTAGGACACATCCGATACATGGCTAAGGTTATGGACGTCGAATACGTTGTTCTCGACCACCTTAGTATTATCGTTTCTGGTTTAGGTGACGGAGATGAACGCAGGTTAATCGACAACACTATGACGAAGCTACGCTCACTTGTTGAAGAAACTAACATTGGAATGATTCTAGTTAGCCACCTCAAGCGTCCAGAAGGTAAAGGACACGAGGAAGGCGCAAGCACTAGCCTAGCACAACTCCGTGGCTCAGCCGCTATCGCACAACTCTCCGACATTTGTTGTGGACTAGAGCGTAATGGGCAGTGTCCAGACAACAAGAACAAGACAATCGTTCGTGTTCTTAAGAATAGATTCTCTGGGGAAACAGGTATCGCTTGTTCCCTAAACTACAACCCCACGACTGGCTTGATGTCTGAAGAGCATTATAGCGAGAACCCCTTCTAATATATGAAATATTGCTCAAACTTTCGACACGACCTTGAAGTAGGACAAATAGCTGAGAAAGAGATTGGTGAATTGCTATCTGAAAAGAAAATAGAAATTAAAAAAGATATGCTTGCCAAGAAGACGGGCAATGTTTTTGTTGAGTATATGTCCAGAGGTAAAGTCTCTGGCGTAGACCGTTCCGAAGCGGATTATTACTGCTTCGTTGTAGAAAAATTAATCATCTTCCTTCCCACTGAAGACCTCAAAAAACTTATTGAGCCCCTCAAGAAAACAAAGAGGGACGTCAGAGGAGGAGACAATAACACATCACGGGGCATTCTGCTCCCACTAACCACACTGATACCAACAAATGAATAGCATAGCATTTTTCGATATAGAAACGAACGCCATTGAGGATTGGACAAAGTTGTCCGACCTTGAGACCGTTCATTGTATCGCCATACACGACGACACAGGGACGATTGCGTTCTCTGGTGACTCCGTACTTACAGGGCTTCAACGCCTACAGAAGTATGACGCCATTGTAGGACACAACTCTATCGGCTTTGACTACCCAGCCTTGTACAAGAAGTACGGCTTCCAGCACCCTATGGTTCTGGACACAGCAGTCATGGCTCGTTGTATATTTCCTGACATCCGAGCTACCGACTACCAACGCGAGGAGTTCCCTAAAGAGCTTTGTGGCTCACATAGTCTGAAGGCTTGGGGTAAACGCATAGGTGTATTTAAGGACGACCACGGTGAGACCGAGGACTGGACTACATGTACTCCAGAGATGATTGAGTATTGCAAGCAGGACACCTACGTGACCTACCGCTTGTATGACCACTTTCTAAAAAAGAATCCTGACGTCCGTATGCTTACGCTAGAACACAAGTTCGCTAAGCTTATGCGTAGGCAGGAGTGGAATGGTTTTCCGTTCGACATCAAAGCGGCTGAGAAGCTTACCTCTGACCTTATGGTTCGCCGTGCGGAACTAGGTGACGACCTCGCTAAGTCTTTTGGGTCTAGCGTAGAGCTAATGAAAAGCCACTGGTGGATAGCTCCTAACGGAGAACAAGCAAAGACAAAGAAGGAGCTTGTTGAGTCTGGATGGAAGCCCAAGGAAATCATCAAAGGCCCACACCGCACCAAAGAGATTCCCTTTAACCCTAACTCCCGTGACCAGATATGCGAGCGGTTGATGTCTGAGGGATGGAAGCCTGCCGCATTTGATGGCAAGCGTCCTAAGATTGACGAGCCTGTATTGAGAGAGATAGGCACTCCTAACGCCCTCAAGTTGTTAGAGTATCTACTTGTATCCAAACGTCTAGGACAAGTAGCAGAGGGCAACCAAGCGTGGCTCAAGCTGTACAACGATGGACGTATACACGGCAGGGTAAACACCAACGGTGCTATCTCTGGGCGTTGTACACACTCACAACCTAACGTAGCCCAAGTGCCAGCAGGACGTGCTCCTTATGGTACAGAGTGTAGGTCTTGTTTTACTGCCCCAGAAGGTAAGGTACTTGTTGGTGCTGATGCCTCTGGCTTAGAACTACGTTGCCTTGCTCACTACTTACACGGGTGGGACAGCGGAGCTTATGCTAAAGAAATCCTTACAGGTGACATACACTCTGCTAACCAGAAAGCGGCAGGGCTAGAGACCCGTGACCAAGCCAAGACTTTCATCTACGCTTTCCTCTACGGAGCAGGTGATGCCAAGATAGGTTCCATTGTTGGTGGTTCCTCTAAGCAAGGCAAACAACTTAAGAAATCTTTCATGTCCAAAACTCCTGCTATCCGTCACCTCTCTGAGGCGGTGGCTAACAAGGTACAACAGACAAACCAACTTATAGGTCTGGATGGACGTGAACTACCATGTCGCTCGGCACACTCTGCACTCAACCTCTTGCTACAATCAGCAGGCGCAGTTGTGATGAAGCAGGCACTCGTTGAGTTCTCTGAGATGGCAACTCAACCCTACGAACTACATGGCAATATCCACGATGAGGTTCAGTTCAGTTGTGACCAAGCTGATGCTGATGCTCTTGGAAGTTGTTTTGTAGATGCACTCGCCAAGGCAGGTAAAACCCTTGGTTTCAAATGCCCGTTAGACGGAGAGTATTCCGTTGGGGCTAACTGGTCAGAAACACACTAACATGAAAACATTATTCCTAGATGGCGATATGCTTGCCTACCGAGCCGCCTTCAGTAACGAGGTAGAGACTAAATGGGAGGACGCAGTATGGACGTTACACACGGACGTAAATGCTTCTCTCGCTTATTGTGACGACTTCATTGAGTCTATGTGCAAGAAGTTTAACACTGAGGATTACTTCGTAGTCTTCAGCCCTAAGACTAACTTCCGCTACGACCTCTTCCCTGCCTACAAAGGCAACCGCAAGAACAAGCGTAAGCCCTTAGCCTTAACTGAGCTTATTAAACAGATGTGCAAGCGTCACACGTTTATGATGCAGGACAATATGGAAGCTGATGACCTTATCGGCATCATGTGTACGCAATCTCCTAAGACCACCATCGCTCTCAGCGGCGACAAGGACTTCGCTACGCTACCCATCACTTGGTACAACTTCCTACGTGATGAACTCGTTACCCTCACAAAAGAAGAGGCAGACAAGAACCACCTCATCCAGACATTGATGGGTGACGCTACCGATGGCTACCAAGGACTCAAAGGTGTTGGCCCTAAGACTGCTGTAAAGCTCTTAGACAAACACGGCTGGGACTGGGAAGGCGTCATTAAAATATACGAAAGCAAAGATATGACAGAAGAGGATGCACTCCTCACTGCTCGCCTTGCTTACATACTCAGAACAGAAAACTTCAAAGACGGAAAAATTATATTATGGCAACCCCCTACAAAATAGATGTAAGTGACCAGACGGTTTATATCGCTGGCCCAATGACAGGCATTGAAGACTACAACTTCCCTGCCTTCGACGCTACTTCTTTCAAATGGAAAGAGAAGGGCTTCGAAGTTATCAACCCTGCCGCATTGAGCAGGACACACGCCGCTGAACTAGGTATTGAAGTAGGAGAGATGTGTGTACGTGAGTGCGCCATGATTGACCTTGTTTCTATTATAGCAACAGCGTCACACATGTATATGATGAAGGGCTGGGAGTATTCCAAAGGAGCTAAGACAGAACACGCTCTAGCGGAGTGGCTCGGTATAACAATCAGCTACGAAGTAGAAGAGAGTGTCAAAGCTCACGCTACCCACAACAAGGAGTGGTGGTTCGCTTTCCAAGCTGAACAGTTCAAGCGTATCTCTAAGCTAACCAAGAAGAAGAATGATGACTACACAGGTGGTTCTTTTACCTCTAATCCGTTCGCTAACTTCGATGAAGCTGATGACTTTGGGGTAGACCCACTCATCGGACTATCACTTCGGATGGGCGATAAGATGCAGAGGCTCAAGGCTTTCTGTAACGGAGGTCTCTCTTTGGAGACTAACGGAGACACTGTAGCAGACATCTTCAATGACCTAATTGGTTACAGTTCAATCGCTTTAGGTATGCTGGAACGTAAGAAGGAGGTGGACTAATATGGACAACATTGATGCTTTTCCTGCTGTTTCGTCTAATTTTATCAATAAGTTAGAAGAAGTTTTCCCCTTACGGGATGATTTTGATTATGGCTCGGCTCAAAATGCGCTGATGTTTTATTACGGACAACGTTCTGTAGTCCGTTTTCTTATAGAACAAAATAAAATTCAAAACGAAAATATCCTAACCAAAGGTTAACTATGTGCATGTCATCGCCCAAAATCCCAGACCCAGTACCACCCCCCGCTCCTCCTCCCCCTCCCCCTAAGACAGCGGCGAAAGTAGGAAACAGCTCACTCAAGAAACGGCAGTCATCCAGAAGGCGTGGAACTTCTGCTTTAACAGTAAGACGCTCTACATTGAACACTGGTTCATCGGGCTCTGGCGCAAACATCAACTACTAAATTATGCCCTCAAAAACGATTTCGGTTCTTAACGGTGATGGAAGCACCAGAACGATTACCATCCCTGACCGAAGTCGTTTTGCAGGGGTAAGGAATATTAGCAGAGAGACCTCGCTGAATGACGACACTACTTCAATCCAAGTAACCGTTGCGGGACACTCTGACCTTGATGGAATATATACTGGGTCGGTTCCCACGGGAGCGACTTCGCCATCGGATTGGATACACCAAGGGGGTCGTGGTGTTTTTAGACATAGCGGTTACAACAGTGAAAGCAATTCCCAAACGTGGTTTGTAATGGATGATATTGATTATGACCCAGATGGTGGGGGTG
>Ga0181379_1001433_pt1 | contig 11231 bp, 19 predicted proteins | sample 2SPOviralmetaG_FD_130115 | JGI IMG/M metagenome (GOLD analysis project Ga0181379, IMG submission 130115) | Marine viral communities from the oligotrophic San Pedro Time Series (SPOT) site, San Pedro Channel, CA, USA - 2 SPOT_SRF_2009-07-10 | ecosystem: Environmental > Aquatic > Marine > Strait... | reverse complement strand
TAAACCATATCTAGCGGTTAAGAAATTACTTGATGAATTATATCCTAATGAAACTTGGGTAGCAGAGGGATCATTTTGTCATACACTAGGTTATGGTGGTAAAATAGATTTATATTCTGAGTCTGGTATCTTTATAGATTTTAAAACTAAAGATAATCTTGAGGGTAAGAAAGCTAGTAGTTTAGTTTATGACGAACATGGTATGCAATTAAGCAGTTATGCATTAGGCATAGGTGTTGTCAAACCAGAACGAATGAGTATTTTTATTGATAGAAGTAATACGGAATTGATTGTCAGTCATCGTTGGGATCCTGACACTCATGCAAGACATCTTGCTATGTTTAATAGTCTACTGACTTATTGGAAGCTATTAAAAAATTATGATCCTAGCCAACAACTAATAAAACTCAAGGAGAGTATATGACAACAGTAACAGGTGAAATAAAAGTAATAAAAGATTACGGAGTTGATGGTAAACATAATTGGTTTACCGTTATCAATGATGCAGAGGGCCAGGAACATAAAGCCTATTCCAATGCTAATCTATCTGAATTTGCAAAAGATGATATCGTGCAAGTTGAAGGTATGACTAAAAGTGGTAAGGCAGGAGCCTATATTGCAGCTACTAAGTTTATGCGTATCGGTGAAGCTATGAACCAAGATCCAGAACCAGCCGTACCAGCACCACCACCGACAGTAAGTACGCCAACTTACACACCACAAGCTAAACCAATCACTTCAGGACTAACAAAATCAGAAGATATGTTAGTTGTAGGTTGCTTTACTAGAGGTATATCTACAAAAAGTATAGAAGAAGTAACTTTGTATATTGACCATGCTTTAAATTATTTACGACACTTACATAAAGGAGATAAAAATGAGCCGTTTAACAATCAATTCTAATATAAATAGTGAGATCCAGTCTTTGATTGAGTCAATTAAAGATATGAAAGAAAACCTAGCGTCAATAGGTAAACGATTTGATGACGCAGTTGAGAATAATTCTAAACTGAAAGAGTATACAGATGGCAAGGGACTTCCATCTTAAGTTTCCCCAATGGTCAGGAGGTGATTGGGTTGTCGGATTAGGCTCCTATCTATTTCGGCAATCCAATGTTATCCATGTGTACTGTGACTACCGTAGAAAGAGTGGCAGCAAGTTATGGGATGGGTACAAGGTATGTACCAAAGCCTTTGCGGAGAAATATCCCCTTACTCCGTTAAAATCAAATCCTAGTGTCAAGCTCTATCGTATTCCTTTTGGTGAATTAGAAACTCACCATGAGGAATATATGGATAAAGAACATTTAGCGAAACAACAGGCAACAAAGCCAGAACAAAAAGTGAACAAAAGACTTCTCAATAAAAGAGAATTAGAGTATCGTATTTTACAACAGAAACATCAGAGTGAAAAAAATCAGTCTGCATTAGAAGTTGTCATTAATATTTTTTGCGAGGGTAAGAAAGTTAATGTCTATGAGATAAGCAAAAACGATTATGAGTTGCAATATGATTGATAAAAAACATAATTGGCAAGATCATTGGGTTGCATTACCTGAATATTCTAACAAGAAACAACCTGATCCAGTAATTACGGCTACTTTTAAATTTAGAAATGCAACTGATTATGAACTTTTTAAAAACAAAGTTAAAAAACATATATACGATAATCAAAAAGTCTTTGATGGTATGCAAAAAAAAGATAAGAAACAAGCGTGGTTTCCATTAAAAGAAAAATCTAGTAAGTATTGTTATATTAATTCTAAAAAAACAAATCCTCGTTTTCCTGTTTATATAGTTAGTAAAGGTAGGTGGCATAGAAACCCTACAAGCAAAGAATTAGATAGAATTAAAGTACCTTATTATATAATTGTTGAAGAACAAGAATATGATAACTATTGTGCTAAGATTGATAAAGATAAAATATTAATATTGCCACAAAAATACCTAGATGAATACGATACTTTTTGGCAAGATGATGATGTAAGAACAGGGCCAGGGCCAGCACGAAACTTTGCTTGGGATCATGCCATAGAAAACAATTATGAGTGGCATTGGGTATTGGATGATAACATAGAATCTTTTGAAAGATTTAACAACAACATGAAAATTAAATGTAATACTGGCACACCATTTTATGTATGCGAGGAGTTTGTATTAAGGTACAAAAATATAGCACAAGCTGGTTTGCAATATGCAAATTTTTATCCAGCAGGAGAGTCAAGACCTGCTTATAAATTAAATACAAGAATATATAGTTGTTTACTAATTCGTAACGACATACCTTATAGATGGCGAGGGCGGTACAATGAAGATACCGATCTGTCTCTTAGAATTTTAAAAGATGGTTGGTGTACTGTGCAGTTTAATAGTTTTTTACAAGGCAAAAGAGCAACACAAACAGTCAAAGGTGGTAATTCTACAGAATTTTATGATGAAGAAGGAACTTTAAACAAAAGTAAAATGTTAGCAGAAATGCACCCTGATGTAGCTAAAGTAGTGTGGAGGTTTAATCGTTGGCATCATCATGTAAATTATAATTTATATGAGAAAAATGAATTAATACTTAAAGACAATGTAAAACTTAACAACCACGTCAACGAATACGGTTTTAAATTAATAAGGGAGGAAACATGATTACAGAACAACAAGTACAATCTGCTCTTGATTGGATGATTACCAATGAAGATGATATGGCCAAAGCCAAAGCTGACTATCACGACTTAGATCGTTTTAGCAAAACTATAAAAGCTGAGTTGATGTCACAAGTCAGTTCCAATATGAGTGTGTCGGCCAGAGAGATAGAAGCTCTAGCTCATCAAAAGTACATTACTCATCTATCGGCATTACGAGCAGCCGAACAACGGTATCTACAATTAGAATATAAAATGGATCACAACAAATTGATCTGTCAGTTATGGCAAACTATTAGTGCTAACAAAAGACAATCAGTCTGATTTGTGGAGAATATTGAACAGTCATTCAATCTTACAGGTGATATCTTATTGTGGGTTAGCGTTATTATGCAGTGCGTACATGATGCTAAGTTAGACTTTAACGATACCCAAATACATTACTCACCTAAAAAGTCTGGAGCAAACAAATACGACATTACCGATAGTAATGGCTATAAGCTATCACAATCACGATTACTGTCTTATCATAACTGTCTTGATGCTCGTATGTGGTTTGAGAAACAAGATGAAGATTTCCAAGTAGTATGCTCATTGGCTAACTTACATGGTGACTTTGTTTATAAGCTCTACCAAGAGGTCTTAGCAAACGATGGCATAGATCCTACTGAAATGCTGAAACGATTTATGCGTTAGTTAAGTAACGGATTACTCTGTTCAGTTTTAAATTCGTTTAGTCTTGCTTCAAAGTAATCTAAGGCAGCTTGATTAATCTTAACGTCACCTCTTAGTTCTTCGATAATTCTATAAACCTCAGTTAAATCTACTTCCTGATTTATCACAAACTTCTTATCTTCAATAACATCTAGTCTTTGGTTAAACGTACCCCAAGTGTAAAATCCACCACCAATGGTACACACCAAAGTTATCAATAGTCCTACCTTTTGTAATTTCTCAATCATTGTCTTGCCTCTAATAATGCTTTTAATTTAAAATATGCTTTGTTGGTTTTGTCCTTAGCAATATCCATTTTAACTTCGTGTTGTGCTACTGGGTCAATGGTTGCCATCGATATTTGGTTTTGATAAATAGTTTTGTCATAACCTACTAGTGCGACCTGATTAAAGAACGCAGGATTACCACCAGGTAGTTGTCGGTTATCTATCATGGCATTGTTTAATGCAGTATAGGCTGACAAGTCTGGTTGATTAGCAGTCATCTCACGACTTAATATTTCATTGACTACATCTAAGGTAGCTGCAATCTGTTGTATTTTATTTGTTACTTGTTCTTTTACAATACGTTCAATGTTAGCTATATCTACTTTTGGTTTTTCAGTAACTATATCTTCTTCCACTGTCGGCTCAGGTTTTGACTCAACCTTTGCTTCAACTGGTTCCTCGACAATTTTTTCTTGTTCGGTAGTTTCTGGTTCTGAAACTGGTTCGTCTGCAACAAGTTCTTCGCTACTGGATTGTTCTTCAATTTGTTCATCTATTGTTTCTTCCTCAACCACTATGGATTCTTCTACAATAACTTCTTCTATATATTCAGGTTCACTTGTAACCATAGCTACTAAATCATCAGTGTTTACTTCAGCCACTTCAAACATTTCTACATCATCAGGCACACTTAAATCTACATAGTCATCAGGTACTGATAAATCTGTGTCGTACACTTCTATCTCTACCTCGGTAGGTACTACAGCAACTACTTCTATATCTAATTCAACATCCATCACAATTACAGGTATGACATCTATTTCTATTTCTGTAGGTGTGTAGGTTATAGTTTCTGGTACTTCATACACAAAAATATCATCAGGTATTTCTATGTTTTCAATAATTTCTTCAACTGCTTCTATCTCATCTTGACCAGGACATGTTGTTGGTGTTTTTTGCCAACAATACTCTACTACAGTAGTACTAGTAGATGATAAGGTTTGATAGTCTATTGTTAAGGTAGGAGAACGCAAGTCCACACCAACGTGACCACCGTTGTAAGTTTTTTTACCTTGTATATCAAAATCAAAACGTGCTGTTATGTTGCCATGAGTTAGGTTCTCATTAGGTGCTACAATTAATTGGTTAGCGTATGGATTAAATACATAGTTGTGATTAGTAGTATCTTCAAACAACGTAGATTGTGTTGTACTATTACCTAAATTATCAATCGCAGTTTGCGTCATAGTAAAGGTGGATGCTTCAGGGTTCCACCAACGGGCCTGTACACCAAAAGTACTAGTAAAACCTTGTTGTATTTCTGCCTCAGTCATCAAGCCTGTACTACTTATGGTAGTCTCCGCATACTTACCATGCTTACCAGTCATAAAAGTAGACTCATTACTTAAATCCGAACTGTCTGGAAACATAGTACCATGCCAAGTGCCGTCAATAAAATCTTGTGAGATCAGATTGCCTGTTGTGGATGGCGTACCTGTAGTGTAAGTAGTAGTACAAGTTTCATCACCAGGATTAGGTATGTCTTGTATGCAAACTGTATTGGCTTTACTCGTTACCGAGCTTAACAGTACCGCCAGAGTAATTAACAGTATTCTCATCTTCTTCTTGCTCCAAGTCTGCTATTTTTTTATCGTCTATCTTAGTAGTGTAGTTTAAGTTCTTAGTGTATTCCTCATAGTCAGGTCTTAGCTTACTATATAGTTTCCATTTTTCTTCAGCTTCTTTACCTATACTTCCTAAATACGGACAACTTGTTCCAGCCATAGCCATCGCCTCAAACACCATTGGGTTTTGACAAAGTAGAGCAATACTAGCTACACGCATATTCATGTCATGTAGGGCTTTTGCAAGTTTCAGTCTTTCGCAGTTTAAATCTCTTTTAGAAGTACCCATAGATACACCTAAACCAAACTTTTGTACGCCACCTACTACCGCTATACTACATACGTCTTGTGACATATTAGATAGACTAGGTGCAGCAGAACTAGGCACGACACGTTGATCGCCTGTGTATGCGTTGTTAGTTGTTTCGTTGTTAGTAGTTGTGTTAGAAGATGATCCTGATTGAAAGTTAGTGGTTGCCTCACTGTGATAGCCACCTGTAATAGCAGTATTGGTTGCAGAACTACCAGAAGTAGATTGTGTGTTAGTGGTTGATCCTGCACCAGTTACATCTGCCAAAGCAGAATCCATTAATGCACTAAAAGCCCACAACATACCTACTGTGATAACTATAGCTATACCTATACTTCTTATCATTCTTGTTCTCCTAAATTATTTTATCACAATGTTTAATGCCAGTTTGATCTGTGGTCATTTCGCATTGTTCTAAGGTGCAAGTGTACTGTACTTGATTACCTGAATTTCTTTCTGCTAAACGTTTGGCAGCAAGGCATGTACTTAAGTTGTCCTGATGATACCATCCTTCTATATTTTTATTACCGCCATCATAAACGTACAAACTAAGTATTATAACTGTTTCAATGATTCCCATTCTTTCTTTCCTCTAAATCTATAAGTCTATCTTCATGAAACTGTATAATCATTTCGTTTTTCAATATAAGAGGTATTTCTTGTTCCATTTGTTCTTTAAGTTTTTCTACATTACCTGATAAGTATTCCACTAACATGTAAAGCTCTTGTATCTGTGGCGATACCATATCGCCTTTAGGTACACCTTCTATAAATTGATTGGCTGATGTTATGTCTTTCTCCATTAACTGTAAGGTAGTTTCAATAGAGTTTAGTCTCTCAACAATAGTAAAGTAACTCATGGTACCGATTGCTACAGCTGCAAGTATAGCTAATAGATTACGAGCAGGTAAGGATATTTGTGTTGAGTCTGATAGCTTCATACTTCTTCGCCATACCTTGACTCACAATAAAATTCAAAACCTGTCATGTCATCACCATACTCAATAAGGTGTGGACTTAATAACTCAACCTTGTTTGCGGTGATAAATTCCCAACACGCCCAAGTATCATTAAATGTTTTAAGTTTATATTCTCTACTGTATTGTTCACCACCACTAAATGTCAGCATGATGGTTATAACAAAGAACATCATTTTTTAACTAATGATCCACCAAAGTATAAGCCAATAATAGCTGATACAAGGTTAGTATCTAATGGGGTTATAACGATACCTTTATGTGCCATTGGTACCCATTTCATTACGTCTTTACCTTCAAAGAATAAGAAACCAGGTTTAAACTCTGTATAACCTACGATAACGTGTGCATCAGGTGTAACTAATGGTAAGATCTTCGGCAAGACCACAATAGCGAATACAGCCGTTAAAGCGATAATACGTCTAGTCCATTGAAAGCCAGGGTTCTCATACTCCCTAGCTTCTTTAAATATTTCTGCTTGTTTATCAGCTCTTGCTAATAACATCTTTTGTTCTGCTTGTTTTGCTTTGATAGATTGTGACCATATAGTCATAACTCCACCAAGCACAGTACTACCGAGCATGGTAATCATTTCAAATGGCATTAGTGCCTCCTATTTAATTGTATATCCTGTCGGCTGGGTCGATAAGTTGGGAGTCTTGTCAGGTTGATTACCTGCAAGTATATCTTCTAAGTTTTTATTTATATACCAAATTACTGAACCAATAATACTATCTCTAGTAAATGTGTCCGAAATATCTTTAAGTGAGCAACCGTATTGTAATAACAATGATACTGCCTTACTAGAACTACGCAACTCTCTGTCTAAAGTAGATTCTGACTTCTTAGTCTTAATCCACACCGCAACAGGTAAGACGCCATTATCATCAAACACATAATCAAGTATGGCATTAAGTGGATTGTCATCTACTATTATTCTCACGTTGTGTGAGTACATTCGATTAGGTATTTGTAGTCTAGTCACATTAGTCATTTTCTATTTCTAGCAACATTTGCAATACATGGATTGCTTTGTTGAGGTTTTCAATACGTGAGCCTTTTTGTCTAATGATATACTGAATAGCATCGCCTTCAGCTTTACCTATTTTATTCTTTATAAAAAACTCCATAGGTTGAATTTTGAAGTCTAAGTAATGTTCACCACCAACTTGTTCATCAAACGAACTCATGGACAAACTTTATTCCATTTGCCACCCTTTGACAAGACCATAGGCAACAATTTTGGTAAACCATCGATGATGATACCACAACCAATAATCGGTCTTGATTTTTGTGTTTTGCAATATTCAAAAGCGAGTGACTTAGCATCTATGAGACAGCCAACTTGCATACCCCAATTTAGGCTATTAGGATTACCCCAATACAAAATGGAATACGAACTATGATAGTGGCCTTGTACTGTCGGACAACCATATTGTTGTGCAACCTTTAAGACGTTAGCAGCTTTACCATGACAGAAGTAAACCTGTTGGCCATTAGACATGGTGATAAGGAGATCATCGTGCCATACCCAACCAGGCCCTACTTGTAAGAACTCATTATAAGACTTCATGGCAGCTCTTGGCAAACCACTAGCCTTTTGTCTACGATAAACTAACGAACCATGATTACTGTCCATAAGATCCATCTGTGGAAATAGTTTTTCCATTTGATGTATTGTGGGTAGTGAGGCTTGATGTTCGTCACCTGCACTATATAGGTCAGGATCACTGTCGTGGAAACTTATAGCGTGAGAATCAACTTCATCACCAATGTGAATAACACGATCTGGCTTGTATTTTTTTTTAAGTGCTTTTAAAAAAGGTATTAGATCTGGATGGTGGTAAGGACAATGGGTATCTGAAATAACTAGTATGACCGAGTTCTTAGACATACTAATTTATACACTACTTTACCCTATATGTGCAATACTACGCAAATGATCTAATAATCAAGAATAACATCTGAGCAAATACTGTCGTACCAATAAACCACACTAAAGCACGCAGTTGACGCATATCTTTCTCGATATGAAACAGGTGATTGTCCTTCATCAGGGTTAATCGTTCTGCTATTACGTCAACTTTGCCTTCTAGACGTGCAATATCTACGCTATTCTTTTGACTCTGATCCATCAGTAACTTCTTCTTTTGGAAGTTCAGCTTGAAGCTGTGCTGTCCAATAGTTTATGACGATATCTAGGTCAGCTTTTTGCTCACCAAGTCTCATCAACTTAGAGTACACTGCTTTACCTTTATCAGATAAGGTAGTTTGATCGTATTCTTTATCGTTTATTGTAAACATATTAGCCCTCCAATGCTGCTACTTTAGTCTCTAAAGTTTCTATACGAGTTTGAGCCTCCTGTAAAGCCTTGATAGCTTTCATATATAATACAGAATAAGACACTTTTTTAACTTTTTCTCCACTTAAAGATTTAATATCTCCAATTTTTTTAGAGTGTGTTGCTCCTATTTTAACATCACCAACATTATATGCACCATCAATTACTTCTGCATCCTCAGCAGTGTATAGCACAGCATCATTACCATCTTTAGTTTCAGCATCATCTGCGGTGTAAAGTGTACCGAAAGCAGATGACATTTTTATATCATCAATAGTTGGCTCTCCTTCTTTAATAAGACCAGGACTAACTGTTTCAACTTCTTGAGCTACCACACCTATTTGTACTTTTTTACCCTCACCATATTGAGTAACATCATCTTTTCGTTCAAAGTTTTTAACTTTAATAGCTTTAATATCAGCCCATTGTGAATTAGCATCGGTTATATTTGTTTTAATTCTTTCATCAGAAATTTGTCCATAAGCATTATCGTGATTAGTTACATCACCATCAGCAGCTACATTAAATCTAGTAGTACTGCTATCGCCCATAGTTATAAAAACAGAAGTAGCATTATCAGGTGCTTGTCCTGAAAAACTACCTCTTAAAACTCTAACTACACCACTACCTGCAGAGTGTTTTAAAAATTGAGCGTAATGGTCTCCTGAAGTTGGCATGGTTATTTCAGTTTTAGAATCAGCACTAGTTCCACCAATAGCAACATTGCCAGCACTAGTAATTCTCAGTCTTTCATCTGCTGTACCAAGTTGTGAGCCATCTGCTGCACTTCTAGTATAAAATGCTATATCTGCTGCAAAACCTGCAGAACCACCAGAAGATTGTGAAATAAATCCTATACCTGCTCTAGCCCTATCAGCTGTTGCACTTGGAGTAAAAGTGATTGGCATAATATTTCCATCAGCAGTTGAGGCATCGTGAAAATGCAATCCACCTGATGTTAAATCACTAGTTGAACTAGCTGTATTACCAGAAAGTACAATTTTACCTGTGCTAGTAAGTTCCATAAATTGAGTAGCATTAGTATGAAAAGTCATGTTGTTATCATCATGCTCATACATAATACGACCAATTTGAGAATTATCAGAGTCTCCAAATTGTAATTGACAAGCACCTGTAGAATTATCACCTGACCTTAATAGCACTCTTAAGTTATCTGCACCTTCAAAATTAAATTCTCTATCTCCTGATGATCCTCCAAAGTGTACTCTATCAGTACCACCATTAACAAAAATCATATTGGCATTACCATTAGATTCTACTCGGAAGTCTAGGTCTGCAGAGCCATCGTTAAATGTAGTTTCAGTAGTATCAAAACCCATTCTGTTTATTTGTGAACCACCAATAAGTGTAGATATAGCAAAGTTACCAGTTTCTGCACCATCAGTTACAACTGCAGTAAAAGCAGAAAATGAAACAGGTACAATATCTTGACTGTTATTATTTCTAGCTCTAAATTCAATACGACCAATATCATCACCATTAGCTGGTGAAGATGAGTTTCTATATAAAACTAAATCAGGAGCAGGATCACCAGCATCAGCATCTGTTGAAGTAATAACAAAGTTATCGTCAGCACTTGTACTTGAAAAAACTGCTGTTGTACCAGTTAATACGCCACTAACTCCTAAAGTAGATGCCATATCTACTGCACCATCAATGTCAACGACATCAAGGTTAGTAGTACCATCAACATCTAAGTCTGTTCCAACAAATAGTTTTTTAGCTATACCAACACCACCATCAGTTTGTATTGATCCTGAAGTTGTATTAGATGCATCAGTTGTATCATCAACTACTATTGTACTACCAGAAGGAGCAGTAAATGTATTGGCTGTGATTACAAAGTCTTTAGCACCTGCTACATAGATATCAATAGTATCGTCAGTAACAGCTTCAATGTAAGTATCACCATCATCATCAAGGATTACTCGACCACCAAACGCAGCAGTATCTATACCTAGTTCAACTTTGGTAGGAGTGCCAGAAGCTAACGAGATACCTGTTAAGTTTACAGTCTGTGTAGTAGATGAGTGAGAAGATGAGGCAATAGTGCCTTCTACCACATTAGCACCACCATCAGTGATTCTAATCTTTCTACCTGCAAAATATATACCTGATATGTCTGCTGATGAAGTTATAGTAATAGTATCAGCATCACCACGTGCTACTGTATATGTACCATCTCCGTCACCAAATTCAAAGTATCCGTCTCCAAGTTGTTCATACATGTCTCGCATGTGACCCATAAGCTCTCGAGCAGCATTATTTACGTTACTCGGTGCCATGTTCTCTGCGAAGTTCACTGTCATATTAGCAGTATTACTGCCTGCAGTTGAACTAAATTTACCTACGCCTGTTCCAGCCATTGTTTTATTCTCCTAG
>Ga0181379_1001432_pt1 | contig 11233 bp, 12 predicted proteins | sample 2SPOviralmetaG_FD_130115 | JGI IMG/M metagenome (GOLD analysis project Ga0181379, IMG submission 130115) | Marine viral communities from the oligotrophic San Pedro Time Series (SPOT) site, San Pedro Channel, CA, USA - 2 SPOT_SRF_2009-07-10 | ecosystem: Environmental > Aquatic > Marine > Strait... | reverse complement strand
GGTCCAATGGAAACCAGAGCAGCAACGTTTGACACAAGCCAACACGATCCGGCGGCCAATTGCAGCCAGTCGCCGGTGCTCCAAAGACTGACATCGCTTTCGTACACGAAAACACTGATGATCCAACACAGGCTTGCCAGTGTCTGAGCAACCCATTCAAAACTCCTGGCCTTTTCGATTTGAAGTTGTCTTTTCGTGGACCCATTTAGCATGTTAAACACTCCTGGCCGCAACACGATAGGTCGTCCAGGTACATGCCCCAGCTTTTGTACGCCTCTACGAATTCTTCGGTTTCAAGGCCCAGAGAGGATGCAATGGCTTCGACCACGATGGCAAACCGTTGCCTGTACTTGAAAATAAAACAGAAAATGTGGCCGTCATGGCGTACTGCTGGGCCGCAGAGGTACATGCCAGGTACAATGGTTGATTCGTCTTTTTCATTGACTGAAGGAAAACCGTCGTCCCTTTGTTCAAAGAGGTGGGAAACAAATGTGTGGCTCCCGTCGAATCCATTGGCCAAAATTGGCTGGGTGGTTGATTTGAAAATTTGATCTTTGTCGGTGGTCAGGGTGTACACGCCGTCCTCATGGACGACCGATTGTACCCCGGTTTTTTCGAACAGTTCGACGTTCGTTCCAAACATCTCATGGCGCATTCGTTCAAAGGAATAGGTGGACAGGGCAATGCTTGGGTCTGAACTTGCTTCTGCCCAGGGGCGATTCAAGTCAAAGACACGGACGCTCTTGTCGTTCTTTGCCAAATGGTAGGCCGCATCAATGCCGCTCTCATAACCGCCGATGATGAGGAAATCATCTCCTTCAAGGTCGGTGTACGAAGCGATTGTAGAGGTGTGACGGCATGCCTCACTCCCATCAAAAACGCCCAAAGACGGGTATTGGTATTCGCCCGCTGCCCAGACGACGTGTTTGGCGAGGAGCATCTCTTGTTTTGTTTCCAAGTGAAACAGGTCTTCCTTTTTCTCAATGCTTAGCACATCGGTGTTTTCACGGACGGGAAGTTCAAAGAATTCAACGAGGGATTGGAGATGTTCGGCAAACTCGGGTCCCGTTGGGTGCTCAATCCTCATGTTGAACGCCGGGGAGATGCCAATGCCGATGGAATTCAAATCCAGCATTCCGATTGAATTGCTCGGAAACGAGGGCGTGATGAATCGAGTTTCGGCGGGCCAAGCGGCAAAGGATGCCCCGACGCTTGCACGATCAACCACGAGATAATGTTCGATGCCAGCGTGTTGGAGCGAGATACCAACTCCTACGCCAGCGGCACCGGCACCGACGACAATGACATCGTAAGGTGTTCCTTTTCTGCGTTGAGCCGCATTGGGTTTCTGAACCATGTACTGCGCCAGAAATAATAACAATTTAAAATAAACTAATAATCTCTTCAGCGGAGATTATTATCGCTTCGTGTCCTTCCGACGACACTGAACGAACTGCGGGGGGTCCTCAAACGAGGGCATCAGGCCTGTTTGGACACCACCGAAATCTGCAATTCATGTTGTGGTTCAATACCGAACTACAAAGACGGGTTGGAAGCGTGGTCTTCATGTGTGGTTGACATTGCTCATCGTGGCCTTCGGGCTGTTCGTGGTGTTCAAAGTCACCCTCATCTCGTACCGCCGACGTCGCTATCCTGAACCTCACGAGGACTGGAGCACCATCGATCTCGATGACGTTTCGTTCCCTGAGGGATTCCGATGGGGCACGGCGACAGCTGCCCACCAAGTAGAGGGAGGCCAGGTCAACAACTGGACCGTCCATGAAGCAGCCAAGGGCCTCGAGCCCAGCGGCGCGGCTTGCGAACATTGGGGGCGGTGGAAGGATGATTTCCAGTTACTCAGCGACCTTGGCATGACCTCCTACCGATTTTCCATCGAGTGGAGCCGATTGGAGCCAACCGAGGGCACGTGGGAGGCCGACGCTTTGGTTGTGTATTCAGCGATGGTTGACGACCTTTTGGCGAGGGGCATTCGTCCTGTGGTTACGCTGCATCACTTCTCTCACCCCGACTGGTGGGAAGCCAAGGGTGGATTTGCCGACCGAACCAATCTTCCTTCATTTGTAGCGTACTGTGAACGCGTCTTCGAGGCGCTTTCCGATCGCGTCACCACGTGGGTTACCATCAACGAGCCGACCGTGTTTTCCACCATGGGCTACACCGTGGGCATGTTTCCTCCAGGAAAGCGTTCCATTCGCCTTACGCTTCGAGTCATGCGCAACCTTCTGTTGGCCCACGGCACCGTTTATCATGCCCTCAAAGGAAAAAATCCCGACGTTTCCATTGGCGTTGCAAAAAACGTCACCTTGTTTGACCCGAAAAACCGGTGGAGTCCGATTGACTGGCCGCTCGCACGTCTTCTGGAATGGTTTTGGAACGGAGCATGGCGAAGTGGAATCCAGCGCGGCCGAATGTGGTTCAAGGATGTACCCGAAGCCAAAGACACACTGGACTTTGTCGGCCTCAACTACTACACTCACGTGCTGACGGGGCTTTCCCTCCCGGCGCTCAGGCACATGAAATTCCAGAAACGATCACAAGAAATCGCTACTGAATTTGGTTATCCAATGTACGCTGAAGGTCTTCGGCGCGCCATTGAATTCCTTGCACCGCTCGGCGTACCCATTGAAATCACCGAAAACGGTGTGGCGGACAAAAACGATACGTTGCGGACCGAGCACCTCAAGCGTCACCTCTGGGTCCTTTCCAAGGCCATTGCTGCAGGACATGATGTGCGGTCTTACCACCACTGGTCGTTGATGGACAACTTTGAGTGGGCAGAAGGGTATTCCATGCGCTTTGGGCTGTATGAAGTCGATTTTGAAACCCAGGAACGTACACTGCGCAACAGTGGCGAAACCTATCGCGCTTTGATTGGCAAGGTTTGAGGCCAGCGATTCCAAGCAAAACGATGGAGATTGTGACCCGTAAGACAAAATCCCGCGACCTTCACCTCGACCATGATGGATTTGAACACTGCTGCCGCCTACGCCGAAATTTTTGGATTGGTCACGATTCTTGGTGCGGCTATCTACTCGTGGTTTCAAATTCGTGAGATGAAAGCTGGGAGAGACAGCGCGGCCGCTTTGATGCTCTCGGAACATTTTCATCGCCCCGACTGGGTCGCTGGAGTCGTTGAATTGGTTTACCAGCCTCCAGAGGTTGATTCTCTTGAGAAATTCAAGGAATACCATGGCGACAAGTGGCCCGATTTGATGGCTGTGATGACGACGTGGGAAAGCATGGGCGCACTGGTTCATCGAGGTGACCTTGATTTCCATTTGGTGTACGATATGTACTCCGGCCTCATCGTTTCAACGCACGACATTTGCCAACCTTTGATTCAAAACGAACGGGAGAACTTCGACAACACTCGGTTTGAATGGTTCACTTGGCTGGCGCATCGCATTGAACAATTCAATGAAACGCAGCGCGTGCCAAAAGCCGCTTACGTTGAGCATACGAGTTGGGAACCCCCCTCCCGTTGAAGTTCACGAATGTTGCTGGTGGTCTAAATCCATACATCGTTGTCAGCTTTGAGATCATCTTCTGTTTCACCCGTGTTGATGACGCCTCTGGGTTCCACGAGCATGACCTTGCATTCGTTTTCTGCGAAGGGCTTGTGGCGTGTTCCTTTCGGAACGACGTGCATTTCCCCTGCGTTGATGGTGATGGTGCGGTCTTCAAATTCAATGTTCATGCTGCCTTCAAGCACAATGAACACTTCATCGGTGTGCCCGTGGTCATGCCAGACGAATTCCCCTTGAATCTTGACCAGTTTGAATTGGTAATCGTTCATTTCAGCGATGACTTTTGGCGACCAGAGGTCTGAGAAGAGGTTGAATTTCTCTGTGAAGTTCACGACGGTCATGGGATGCCCACGCCGCCGGTTTTACTTGGCTCTATGCCCTCAAAGGAGGGTTCCATGACGCCTGGTCTCGTGCGAAATCGAGGACATGGCAGTAAACGGTGGTGATGGCTTCGTCAGGGTTTTCCACAACGGAGAGTTGGTCGGGGCGCAACAAGGGAGGCACTCGCTTCCAAGCGCGCCGAGCATTGATGGAAAGTGGAAATCGAAACAAGGCCGGCCCGTTGACCGGCAAGGTGAATCGCGTCAGCCAAGAACGCTCCACGACGCCCACGTCGGCCATGGCTTTCTCCACGGCGCGCCACCCTTTTCCCCCAGACTTGGATTTGACAAGCCAAGATGGGTTCACCGAGGAATCTAACAGATAGCCTTCTTCGGCTAGAACGGAAGCCATCCAAGGCGCGATGTAACCGTTTGGAGCCCGGAAATAAGGCCTGAAGGCGTTTCCTGCATGGGTTTTCAAGATTTCAGTAGAGCGTTGTAGCATCGCTCGAAACCCATCAATGTCTTCTCCCCAAGCCGACCACGAACGGTGCGTGTGTCCATGGCATCCCACGGTGAGTTGTTGTGGGAAACGTTTCAGAGCATCGCCAAGGAGTTTTGGAAATTCGCCTTGCTCCAGCAGGTCGCTAATGACAAACAAGGTCACTGCACCATCGAGCTCTTTCATCCAATCCAGAAAACGGTTCCAACCGTCCGTGAACGGTTTCGAAAGGTGGTCTTTGGGTCCTTCAAACGGTGCCTTGCTCCGTGTTGGGTGCCCTTGATGCGTTGGAAGATGTCTGAGGTCGTCGGTGTCCAATGTCATCCACGTCGGCATCTCAGGCCACCGGACCCAATTCAACCAAATGTAGAAAGTGGGGCACAGTGCGTCCGTTGAATTCGATTCCAATGAATTCAGGTAGCCGTTCACCGGGCCAACGCTGGCAAATGGTCGCCGCCGTGGCTAAACCGGCTTCGTTATGAGGATGGACGGCGATTTCGACCATGGTTGGGTTCGGGCGCTGGGTGAGCCAAGAAAAAATCGCATCAACCGATTTTGAAGCGACTGCACGCCGACGATGGTTTCGTCGAACCCAATATCCGAGGTTGAATTTGGCAAGCGGGGATTGCAATTCATCCCCAAGACCAACCAGTCCAATGAATTCGTCAGAGTCGGTGGAATGAATGGACCAAAAATGGAGTTGGTCCGTGCCGTCTTGGGCGGCAATGTCGTACAGCATATCGCGCAGTTGGCGTCGAACATCGTCGTCGGGATCGAGCCATGGAAGGGCGGTCTGTGCTGCCTCCGAGTCTTCTTGATACGCCTCAAACATCGCAACGAGGACCCCGTGCGTAGCCGGGCGCAGCAGAACTTGGTCATCAACCCGGATTTCAGGTGTGTGGACCATATTGTATCACCTCAGACCAAAAGTTGGGCCCTTGCTTGTTGAACGTGTGGGTCGTTCGGATGGACAAAAGCGGCCATGTCAAGCGTCCATTTCATGTGTTCTTGCCGTCCGAGGTGTTGCATGAGCACCGAAATGTGCAGCAGCATATCGAGGTTCTCTTCCAAGTGAGGGCCAAGTCCGTCGAGGGTGTTTGCAGCAGCTTCCATGCGACCGTGTTTGATGTGCTCCATTGCTCCAACCACTTCTTGGTAGACTTTTGTTGGCGTCCAAGGGTCGCTCTTTGGCCACGGCCAAATGCGATGTTCGGCAGCTGTCGTTGGTTGGGTTTCCACGGGAACTTCCACGTCCATCGCTGGGGCTTCTGTGTCATCCTCGGGCAAGTCGGGAACGGCTGGCGTTACGGTGGTCGACGGTTCAGGTAGAGCGACAACGGTGGCCGATGGTTCAGGTAGAGCGACTGTATTGGCCTGTGGTTCGTCAACGGGAACCTCCCCGGGCAACTCTGGCAGTTCGGTGGGCTCGGTCGCCGCAGCTTGGGCGAGACTTGCCCCTCCAAGAGGGGGGTCGTCCGGCAAGTCGGGCAAATCGGGAACAGCGCTTGGGGCTGGGCCCACTTCGCCCAACAGGTCGTCGTCCTTGGGGCCTTCAACGGTGGGTGAATACAATCCTCCTCGTCCGGTGTGGACCGGTTCAGCAACCTCATCCAATGGGTCAACACTGGTCAGTTCAAATTCGATGTACTTCTTCGGTGCGTCCGCAGCAGTCAATTCAACTTCATCCGGCTCAGATGATTCGACCGTGGATGAGAGGGTTGGGCCTTCGCTTCCGATGAAGTCAAACGAATCGGGAACAGGCTCACCATCGTCGTCATGTTCAGTGTTAGCAATGGCGTATTGATCCACTTCGACCATGATGTCGTCCATCGAGAGAACTGCTTCAACAACAGGTCCTTCGTCCTCCTCCTCTTCGTTTTCTCCCAACAAGAGACCCATGATTTCGTCCGCGGTGGACGATGGGGCCGCCATCGGTTGCTCTCGCGCCGATACGTTCAGTGAGTAGTAGCACTGCTGGCATTGTTCTGAGCCCAGCGGGTTGTTCACGCCGCAGTAGGGACAAACGATGCCGACATCGTCATCGCTCTTCTTTTTGCGACTGAACATCAACCCACCCAGTTGTCGGCGGTAGAATCTCGGTTTAAGAATAAGGGTTTCTCGCTCGCGAAACGCTTCAATCTACACACATACGCTGATGAAGGGTCAAGCATTGGTGAGAACATGGCGCGCAAAGGTTCAGTGAAGCGCATGAACAGTGCCACTGACCCGGAACTTCCCATGTTGAAGGGAGAACCTGCTCCAGATCGATGGCGGCGCAGCCAAGACCATTTCACCACCATGACCGAGCTTATCAAACAAGAATTGGATGACGAAACACAACTGGTGGAGGAGCGTTGGAAAACGTGGTCAAAGCAGCGACTTCTTGCGGCAGGTGTTTCGTTGTTTGATCTCAAAGCCCGTACGCAGGGCCGCTTCTTTGGCGAAGACATCGTGGTGTTCGAGGCACAAGATAGAGGGCGCCTACCCGATCATCGCTTTTCCCACGGGGACATCGTGCTGATCTCCCGCTCTCGTCCGTGGGGTGAAAAGGTCGTTGAAGGTGTGGTGTTGGACCGCGGGCCCACTCGATTGCGAGTTGTGGTCGGCGAACGTCCTCGCGACGTGCGCAAAGGTGGATGGCGCCTTGACCGGGGTGCCAACCGAGTTGCTCACGATCGCATGCATCAAGCCCTCACTGCCTTTCATTCAACCGAAGGCGATGGCGGGACTGTGCTCCGGGAACTCATATTGGGGAACATCCTTGACATCAATCAAAGTGCTGAGTTACCCCCCGATATCCGTGGAAAACGCCAATTGCGAGGGCCACCGCCTTCGCCCTCAAACCTCAACCCTTCGCAACAAGCCGCTATTGAATCGGCCCTTTCTCAGCGTCTGACCCTCATTCAGGGGCCGCCAGGAACCGGGAAGACCACCACGGCCACCCACCTTCTGCACCATTTCGCCCACCAAGGAAGCGGACCGTTGTTGGCCACCGCCGAATCCAATGTGGCGGTTGACAACCTGCTCGAAGGTCTGCTTGATTTGGGAGTCAAGGCCTTACGCATTGGCCGACCTGTTAAGGTGCGCGAACATCTTCGCTCGGCGACCCTCGATGCGCTGCTTGAGAACCATCCGATGCAAGAGGAGCTGGCGTTCCTCCAAGATGAGCTACGAGAGCTTCGAAGGTCTCTTCCTTCCCTCAAAGGCAAAGAAAAGGGATTGATGCACCGGGACATCAACATCAATCAGAAAGAGATTCGTCGCATGGAAAACGCGATGACGGCCAGCGTTCTTGACGAGGCTGAAGTGATTTGTGCCACCACCATCGGATGCGGACACCGCTTGCTGGAGTCCAGAAAGTTCCCCATTGTGTTGATGGATGAAGCAACGCAAGCAACTGAGCCCAGTGCTTTGGTCCCGATTGTGAAAGGGTGCCGCCAATTGGTGTTGGTGGGCGACCACCAACAACTTCCACCCACCGTCCTCAGTCGCCGGGCCGAAAAAGGGGGGCTCAATCGTTCCTTGTTTGACCGACTCATCGCTTGTGGCCTTCGTTCCAACCTGCTGACCACACAGTACCGGATGCACCCTATTCTTCGAGAATTTCCAAGCGCTCGCTTTTACGAAAACCGCCTTGAAGATGGCTGTACGGCAGACCAACGCCCTCCGCCAGCAGGTTTCCTGTGGCCAGATTGGGACCGTCCAATGGCGTTTGTTCCAGTCGAAGGTGTGGAGGAAGCCGATGAGGAAGGCAAAAGCAAATCCAATCGAGACGAGGCAGCCAAAGTGCTCAGCGTGGTCAATGACCTCTTGGCCATCGGCGATCTTCAGCCGAACGACATTGGTGTCATTTCCCCATACAATGGGCAAGTGCGTGAATTGACTCGGTTGTTTGAGATGGCAGGTGGACGAGATGCGGGTCAGCCCTATGCAGGTCTCGAAATCAAAAGCGTTGATGGGTATCAAGGGCGGGAAAAAGAAGTGATTGTGTTCTCAACCGTCCGTGCCAACGACCAAGGCGAAGTCGGTTTCCTTGCCGATTACCGGCGATTAAACGTCGCCATCACCCGTGCAAAACGGGGGCTTATTTTGCTTGGCCATCCAACGACTCTTCGTCACGATGGGACGTGGAGGTCCTACTTGGACTGGGTCGAAGAACACCAGTTGTTCGCCTGGCACGTGGCCCACACCTCGTGATGGACGCGACGCGTCATTTGACAAAGGAGAAGCCTTACCAAACACCATGGCCGAAGACCCGGTGACCATCGTCAAAGGCGGCACAATGGCTCAGACCATCCTTGCCTCTGCCCCCGAAGGCATGCTTATTGCGCCTTCTTGGAAGCGCGTCCTTGCGTTCATGCTGGACGTTATGCTGATCACGATCGTACTGGGATTTTTTACGAACTTTCGCTTGCTTGAAGGTCTCTACAGCATTGATTTACTCACCGCAGGAGGCGGTTACACAGCCGAGTTTTTCATGAATTGGTTTGTCTTTGGAGCGGCTTTCTATCTTTACTTCAAGTACACAGGACAAACCCTTGGCCGCTCCCTTGGGCAGCGCGGTTTTCGCATTGCGCTCGTGCACGATAACGGCACGATGCTCGATAAGCATCATTGGGGGCCACGAGCGGCGGCCAAAATGATCTACATCATTCCCTTCATCGGGTGGCTTTGGTTTGGTCTTCGGGACACCTTCAACGCTGGCTCAACTGCATCGGAGTATCGGACTCGCGTTGACGTCAAGCATCACACCGTTGCCGCCGTGGACTGGTCGCTTCCCTCTGAAACCCGTCTGCGATTGCGCTGAAGCCAACTCAATGGGGCAAGCCATTGAAGTAATGCCACCGGTCAGTTGCAACCGGTGAGCCAAAGTGAGTGACGACCACAGCGCCCGTGCGGGTTCCTTGAACGCCCATTTGACCTCCGTTGTTATGGAGATTGATGATGATGACGAAGACATCATCCAAGTTGTCGTAGATGTGATCAATGAGTCATCCATCCCCATCGGCGGGCTTCAGGCAGTCGTGGTTGACTCCAACGGCCAGCGCCATGAAGCGGCAGAAGGCATCAGTTCCATCGGCCCAGGCCTCACCCGTCAATTTAAGTTCGAAGCTCGAATTCAATCCGGCACTTGGTCGTTTGAATTCAACGGCGGAGGTCAATCGATGAAACTCGGCCCGTACGAGGCTGACTTTGAATTCCAAGCAGAAAAAGGGCGCACGATGGGTAATGCCATCGGGTCGGGTCTTTTCAGTGGGGCGTTTGATAACCACCTTGGGGATTTTGGAAACACCGAAGAGCGCGGCATTATTGACGCCTCAAGCATCGTGATGACGACCTACGTTGGTGAGAACATCGAAGGCGGTGGTACCAAAGTAATTCACGGAGATTCGGCTGAAGAAGAGGAAGATGGCCCTCGCAAACCACCGTGGGAAACAGGGGCATCTGACCCTGAACCGCTTACGCCACTTACACCCCTCACGCCTCCATCAACTCCAGAAGTCGTGTCCACACCTCCATCATCAGACCCGTTGTTGAGTGCTTTGACGCCCGTCTCGAGTCCCGAGCCAACGGTTGAGCCCGAACCCCCCGCACCCTCTTCAACGGCGTCGACGCCGCCGCCCCTTCCATCAACGCCGGCAAAGGCTGCACCCAGTGGCCCTCCAAGCGGCCCACCTTCCGGTCCTCCGAGCGGCCCACCCTCTGGTCCTCCGAGCGGCCCACCTTCCGGTCCTCCGAGCGGTCCACCTTCCGGTCCTCCGAGCGGTCCACCCAAAGGCCCACCATCTCGCCCCCCTCAGTTGTGAGTGTTGACCATGTCTGACGGATTTGCAATGGAATTGTGCGGCACTCAAGGCTCCTACCAAATCGTACCAGAAGGGGTCGCCTCCATCCAGCTGGATGCCGTCGGCGCTGCCATTGAGTCCGCTGGATTTGATGTGGGCGTTCGGTCCAAACTCTGCTGGACGTTTTCAGGCCGGTGCGAAATGACGCTTTACCCAAGTGGGAAATTAATGGTCAGGACCGAAGACAAGGAGTTGGCGGCAGAAGTCGCTGAGCAACACGTGACAGAATGGGTCAAGGCGTGAGGGCCTGAAATGATCTCTTCACAACTTCTCCATTACGTTCGAAATGGCGGCGTTGTCGCCTACCCTACCAGTACACTCCCTGGTTTGGCGTGCCTACCAGAAGCCCGTTCGCTCGATGCACTGTTTAACCTCAAACAACGACCATCCGATAAGCCGGTCAGTTTAGGTGTCCTATCCCTCGAGCAAGCTACGGATTTGGTTCGTGTTCCTGAAAAAATCCGGCTGCTTGAAGCAGCTTTTCCAAAAGGCGGTTTTACGTTCATTCTTGATGCGGTTGAACCGCTGGATGCTCGCTTGGGGGGAGAACGCGTGGCCGTCCGTTGCCTTGCTCACCCAACAGCTCGCCTGTTGGTTGAGACCTTTGGCCCCATCACTGCCACCAGTGCAAACGAATCCGGTGAAATTCCGGCATCCACTGCCGAGGAAGCGGGGGCCTCGCTTGGTCTCGCTGCGCATGCCATTCTGAGCGGGGCATGTCCCGGAGGAGTCGGCAGCACGATTCTCAAGGTCGTCGAAGGAGACGATGGGGTGGAGGTAACTGTTATGAGAGAGGGCGTGGTACCTACACATAGCGTGGTTCAATGGTGGAAGAATCCAACCTGAAGTATTGGCGAGATGCAGGGCATGTTGCTCGGCGAACCCTCGAAGCCATGAAGGATGAGCTCCAGCCCGGAAAGACCTTCCACGAGATCATTGAATCCGCTGAGCGGTTCATTCACCGGCACGGCGGAAAACCAGCTTTTCCAGGTACCATTGCCGTGAACGACCTGGCCG
>Ga0181379_1001427_pt1 | contig 11259 bp, 8 predicted proteins | sample 2SPOviralmetaG_FD_130115 | JGI IMG/M metagenome (GOLD analysis project Ga0181379, IMG submission 130115) | Marine viral communities from the oligotrophic San Pedro Time Series (SPOT) site, San Pedro Channel, CA, USA - 2 SPOT_SRF_2009-07-10 | ecosystem: Environmental > Aquatic > Marine > Strait... | reverse complement strand
TGCCACGAAAACATATCCTCGCGCTGGTATTGATCCGTTCTCTGGAAGATCAATTCCAATTACAGCAAAAACTGCTAGTACAATTACTGTCAACGCTGGAATCTCTGGTCCTAATAAGTATTTCCAACCATCTGCTGCTGATTACAGTCCTGTAACAGGTATCATGACTCTTACCATAGGTCAGCATGGCCTTGGCGTAGGACGTGGTGTGGTTATTGCTGATAACTCACTTACATTTACATGTGCCCAAGATGGCGATGGCACTCAACACACGTATCCTAGAGCAACTGATCCAGCAAGTGGTACATCACTTTCTATTGCTACTGTAGGTTCTACTCAGCATACAGCAACTGATGCTCCTTACGTTGCTTCTACTGGTATCATCACATTCACTGTCGCCAACCATGGTTTCTCTAATGGAGACTATATTAAAGTTGATGATGGATCTCTAGTTTATACTTGTGATCTAGATGGCAATACCGTACAGAAATCTTACCCACGTGCTAACTACGATTACCCATCTGGTCGCTGGATGGAAATCAATAGTGTAACTCAGAATACCTTCCAAATCAATGTTGGATCTTCTTCTTACACTGGCGATCATACATTCGTAAGTGCTGCTTCCAATGGCATTGAGCGTCAAGATGGCACAATCTCCATCGATGTGGGAACGTCTTCAAACACTACGCTACATACTTTCGTAAGTGCTACTTCTCAAGCAGTTCAGCATCTACCACAATCCACCCACTATTTTGAAGGTGCTACTGCTAACGCTGTATCACATTTGCCACAATCTACTCACGCATTTGTTAGAGCAACCTCTACCGCGGTTCAGCATCTACCACAATCTGTCCATCAATTTGTTTCTGCTACTACAGGAGCAGTCAAGCACCTTCCACAATCGACACATCAATTTGAGCGTGTTATCGGAACAAATGTAGTTGCTGCTTATCCTGCTGGTGGTAGTCCTGTTTGTGCTGATGTTGAAACTTCTCTATCAACTTCGTTTGCTCTAATTGATGGTATTTTAGAATTTGCTGCTGATCCTGATAGTCCTTCAGCAATTCAACCAGGAATCACAACACAAACTACGGGAACACTATTTACTGCTGATAGTATTATTTCCTATCCACAGAATGTTCTTAAAGATTCTAATAATAACTTTGTTACTATCCGTGGCATCTACGACGACTTACCGATTATTTCGGCATCGCCATATACCCAGAACGCTTCTATCATCTCTAAGATTGGTGGTAGTGGTGCTCTAATTGATGGTTCTAAAGTTAAGAGTCCAAACTGTCCTTTCCCTGGTTTGTCTGATGGTAAAGCGACCTTCCCCAACCAAGGTAAGTCCATGGTTGCTGCCGCCTTTACGATTGTTTCCGAGCAAAATGGTATTGGATACAAAATTATTGAAGATGGTTATGTACAGTTAGTTTCGGTCTTCTGTATCTTCTGTGTAGATGGTGTTCTTTGTGAAACTGGCGGTTACGCATCTATTACAAACTCTGCTTCTAACTTTGGTACGTTTGCTTTAAGATCAACAGGTGTTAGAAGAGACCCATATGAGTTTGACGCTGGTTATACCGACTCTACTGGTTATCAACGTGCTTACATTGACGTTGTTACTGAAAGCATTACAGGATTTACTGAATTCACCATTGAGAACTTAGGTAGAGTTCCACTAGAGCACTATATTGTTAGAGTTGATGGACACGAGACTGCTGATCTAGATGACGAATTCTTTATTGATAAAGTAGAACTTCTTAGAGAAGGTCCTCCTTTCAGAGCAAGAGTTACCTTGACTGATGGTTCTGGTGCTGGAGTTATTAATTTAAGAAATAAATCTACTGGACTAACAGTTGCTCCTTCAGATCTAGCAACATTGAATGTTGCTTTACACAGACCTTCAATCTGTAACTCTTCTTCCCACACGTGGGAATTTGTTGGATCGGGCGTTGATTATAATGCTCTACCTGAAAACGGTGGAATCAAAATTGATTCTAACGAGCAAGTTTCAGAAAACTATGGTAGAACATATGTCTCTGGTACTGACGAACTAGGTGACTTTAAAGTTGGTACATTTGCCAAGATTGAAAACAGAACTGGTAACATTACTTTCACGGGTACGGTTTCTATCTCGGAAGTTGAATTCTTGAAATTGAGAGGCGGTGACGTTGTTGTTACTGGTTTCGATAACAGTAATACTCTTGGTGGTACACTATCTTCCGACTCCAAACTACCAACACAGAAGGCAGTTAGAGATTACATTATTAATAACCTTGGTCAGTATCTGAATAAGAACTACTCTACGAACCCAGTTCCTAGAGCACTTGTAGAACTTACCGATTCTGGTCTTATTTCTGAATCTCAACTACCTGCTTCTAGTCCAATTGAGGTCTTCACTGTAGCAGACGAAGCTGCTAGACTTGCTTTAGAAGGTATTAGAGCAGGTGATATTGCCATCGAAGATGGCGAAGCGTACATTCTTAATACAGATACAGAGTCTTTGTATGTTGGAATTGCCGTCGATTCTTCCCTAACATTTACACCTAATGATATCTTTACTGGTAGTAATACTGGTGGTAAGATTCAACTTACGGAATATAGAACTGGTGTTGTCAAGAGAATCTTTATTGCTGATGGTGATGGTGGATCTGGATATTCTACATCCAACCCACCAACAGTCATTATTACAGATACAGGAACAGAACTAGGTCACGTAGCAGCATCTGCTGAAGCAATTGTTGCTGGTGGTGAGCTCGTTGCCATCAATCTTATTGAAGCTAATGGATATAAAGGTGGTAAAGGATACTCTTCTGTCCCCACCATCTCGTTCTCTAATACATTCGGAGGAACTGGAGCATCAGCAACTGCCGAAATCGAAAGCAGACTATTTGGCGATATTGTTAACGCTATTAAGATCAACGCTACTGATACTATTGAATCTAGTGACGTTCCTGCCGAAACTGTAAATATAATTAGGACAGTCAATACTTCAAGTAATAATGACGATAACTGGGTATCACTAAGTACATCAAATGTACCTGCTGACAGAATTACAGACGGTCCTATTCCAACAGGTATTCTTGCTAATAATTCAACCGAAGCGAACTCAAATACATTCCTTTCTGGTGACCAGTCATACAAGAAAGCAGTTAAGTCAGTTCGTTCTTCCGAGACAAGATACTTTATTACTACTGGCGATAGTAGTGGTGCTGATTATCTTGTATTCCTATCAACTAGTCAAAACAACACAGGTCTACTTCTAGAAGGTCACGCTGTTGGTGGGGTTACTGGTATTCAACCAGGAACTTCAATTACCCAAATTGCTGACGTTACTGTAGGAACCGATACTTATAAGAGAGTAACACTAAGTGATGGTTTAACCAGTGCTATTGCTACAGGTAGTGTTATTGAATTTACTAGACCAGCATCTCCTGTTCTACTAGAATCTTCTTCTAGAACTGGAGGATTTATTGAGTCTGTTCAAATTGAAGCAGGTGGTCAAGACTTTGCTGAAGATGAAGGCGGAACCTTTAATTTCAACAACATCGAGATTCAAGGTGGCACAGGAACAATTCTCTCGAAGATGCAACTCAACTTTAGAGTTGAGAGTGGCGTTGTTACAAATGTAACTGTTGCTAAAGGTGGTGAAGGATATGAAGCCGACTTTACAATTACTGATATTCCAACAGAAATTGGTACAGAAGGTTCTGGTTTAATTCTACGTGCCAAGATTAATACTACCGATAAGCAAGAAGGTGACATTGGTATTGATGTTGCCCGAGTAACGTCAGATACTTTATCTGATGAAGCATATGGTACAGTTGGTGTTGCTAGATTCAAGAAGTCACAGTTTGATGTTGGAAGTAATGGTTCTGTTCAACTCTTTACTGGTATTGACTCTGGTCTTGATGCTGACCTACTTGATGGCAACCAGAGTACATACTTCAGAAATGCTGACAATATCAATGGTGGTAGACTAAAACCTGCTTATCTCTCTGGTGAATATAACATCAGTATTACACAGCAATCGGGAAGTACTGCTAAACTAACCGCTAAAACTGGTTCACTTACATCTGATCTGCCGCCACAGGATATCATTGATGGTATCACTTCCGATGTGAGAAGAAATGATGCTAACCAGTTGTTTGACCCAGCGACTAAAGAAGTTGATGGTGTTATCGTAAGTACAGCAACTGACTATAATACTGTACTTTCCTTTAGAGGCGGCGGTTCTGGTACAACTAACCCATATGGTGGTGTTGGTCAGATTGCTTTTACTGACGCTAACAACTTCTATGCTAGAGGATCATCGAGCAGAGTTGATTCTGATGCTCAATTCAGTGCTTGGGCAAAAATCTGGACTTCTCAAAATGACTATACTACAGATCCTGTAAACACTGCCGATATTGCTGGACCTAATGCTTATCGTTTGAGAAACAGAACTGGTCTATGGTATCAGAATGCCAACACATTTATCTTTGGAGATCTTTCTGATAGAAGACTTCCTTCTTATCAGTCTTCTAAGGACTTCAATTCTAGAATAAGAATTTTAGAGGACACTGGTGCTGGTTTGAGATATGACATCTACATCAGTACTGTTACTGCTGCTACTATTAGCGCCTTTGACAATGCTCCATTCACCAGTAATCCACCATTAGTTAAACTTCTCGACGCTTTTGGTAATGATCCTGGCGAAGTTAGAATCTCTAATATCGCTGTTTATAATAACGATGGAACTATCGTTGCTAATACAACGGCCCCTGGTCTTGACTATAGCTCTCTATATGCCATCGTTACAGGTACTTTGGAAGTTGGTGGTTCATTTGAAACTGCTGGCGGAGATCCAGTAATAGCTCTTGGCGACAACACAGTCCAGATTGGTTTCGATGACTATTGTATTTCTGGTTATGATGGTAATGCTGACGGTATGCCTGATGGCAACGTAGAAGTTGTTCGTATTGCTAGTCATGCTGGCGAAGGTAAAGTAATTATCGGTAGAGCTGATGGCGCTCAAGGAAGTGCTACTTCTCCTTCTATCTGGTTTAGATCTTCTGATACTGTTCCTGCTGACACTTCATCATATTATACAGTTAAGATGGTAGCAACTGGTGGTGACGCCAATATAGGTAGTGGTGCCCTAGATGTAGTAGTTGCAAATCCAAATTCGTTCTCCGTTGGTAGCAACATTATTTGGAACGAAGGTAATGTAGTATTCAACTCTACTAATACACCATCTACTACAGATCAGAATGGTGCTATTACTATTAAGTCTGCTGTCTTTAGAGATGAATCTGGAGACTTCGCTGCTAATATAATTACTGCTGATCTAATTGGTACTGCCGATGGCAACCTAGACATTGATGGTGGTACTCTACTCGGAGATTTGGAGATTGGCACAACTGGATCTCCTAAGAATCTAACGGTCAGGGGTAATACACTCACAAACGGTACTAATACTGTTGATGATGATTTCGCTATTAATACTGCCAACAATCTGTTCTTTGCTGATGTATCAGAAGGTAAGATTGGTATTGGTACAAGTACTTTCCCCTCAGCAGAATCTACTGCTAAGTTGGTAGTTACTGGTCCTGCTAATTCATCGACTTCATTCCTTATCTCTGGTGGTGGTTACAACATCGGTTCTGCTCTCAAACTTCAGCATCAAGGAGGAACAGGAATTACTGGTTCTGCTGGAACTTGGAACATTGCTTTTGGTGGTATCGAAACTAATTTCGGAACAGGACAAAATAGTGTTGGTGCTACGGGTGGTTTGTACCTCTATCATAGAGATGGCACTACAAATAACGTTCCATTGATCCTAGAAACACAGCATGTTGTAATACCATTCCGTCTTGGTATTGGCGAGAAAGATCCTGGATTTGGTCTAGATGTAAATGATGATGCTCGTATTGATAGTGCTCTCACAATCGGTAAAACTAGTAATAACAACGGAGCTCCAATCTACTTCCTTGGTGCTACTGGAGGAGCTGTCGCTGGTGGTTATCTAAGTAATTTCCGAGTTGGTAACCAGATTGGTGGTGATGATGTTTTCGAGATTACTGCTGGAGATCATGGTAATGCTGGCAATGAATGGAAAACAACCCCTGCTCTTGCTATCCAAGGTACTAATAATAGAATTGCTATTAACACAACTGTCTTTGGTGGTACAGATCCTGAAGAAGTTGACGAAAATGACAACCCAATCCAGAGAGTTTATTCACTCAATGTTCAAGGTGATGTCAACTTCAACGGTCAACTCTTCCAAGGTAATGCCGAATTTGTTACTTCTCGTTGGACAGAATCTCCAAACGATACTGACATTTATAGACCTACTAAGGTTGGTATCAACTTCTCAACTGATAAGAACCCAGGTTATGCTCTAGATGTCGAAGGTTCTGTAGATATCAATACATCAACTGTTGGTGTGAGTGGTGCTACTACTAATGCTAACGTATTGAGAGCAAACGGCGACCCACAGTGGTTGGATACTTATGGTGTTATGAAAGCGAATAGAAATTCTATCGGAGAAGACATCACTGTTCCAAACAATGTTAACGCTATGACAATTGGTCCTATTGAAATTGGTGCTACTAATACAATCACTATTGCTAATGGTGGTGTTTGGTCTATCGTATAAATAGTTGATATAAATAGATCTGAAGGAAAACTTTTAACTCATGGCTAGTATTCTAGAAGTAAGTGAGATTAGAGCTGCTGGCGGATCCACAGCTCTATCTCTTGGTGCTGACGGCACAGTAAATATGCCCCAGGGTATGACAATTGGTGGTAATGATCCTTTTGCTGCAGCAGGTATCAAGAGAGGAGATCGTTCTGAAAGAACTGTTAATACTGCTGAAACCGTCAGATATAATGATGAAGATCATCAACTAGAACACTATTATGAGAATCCAGCAGGATCTCCTTCTAGTGCTCTATGGGTTCCTGTTGGTGGTAGAAAATTAGTTGCTTGGGTTGAAAGAAAAGATAACTGGAGTAGTTGTGATATTGTTTGGGGTCCTGGTACTACTGCCAACCCAGCACAGTTCTACCACTCATACGAAATCGTAATGAACTTCTATGAGCAAGGTGCTGGCAATGGAGAATACTACTGTCGTTTTATTAAAGCAGATGGTAATGTAGATAGTGGCTCCCAGTATTTCCATATGGGATCGGGTTGGCACGCTAATGATGGTAGACCCAGAGATGCTTCTGGTACTGGTGGTAGATCATACTTCCAAATTACTACACTGAATAATAGCTATGAACTTCAATCAAATGGTGAAGCTTCCTGGATTAATCACCTATACGTAGGTAATACACCAAACAGTTCTACTGCTAATTATTGGTCATTCTGGTATCATGGTGGTGGTGCTACCGAGCAGCAAGGTGGGGCATACTATGGTGGCGGCGTCTGGAGAGGTGCTTCTCGATATAATAATACTGGATATCCATTAAGTGGAATTAGAATTTACAACAACCAAAGCATGAGAGCTGTTACTAGCGGTTGTAACTTTGCTTGTGCTGTTTATGCTACTCAACCATCTATCAGGGATTATCCTGATTCTGGTCCATACATGAACGTATAATTTATACCCCACCATAATTTAAGGAAATGAAAAAATTAAGAGAAATCTCAAACGAAGAAAAAATCAATTTTTATTGGAATACTGGAGAGAGACCAGAAAATTATACCCACGTCGAAGGTGATGGCACAGAAAGACCATTCACTAGAGAAGAGTGGGAAGATATAATTATAGAACACAAACTACATCCTGACCTATATGACAAAGATCTTTCTTATATTGGAAAAAGAAGAGAACAGTATCCAGATGAAACTGAGCAAATTGGTGTTATCTGGAAGATTCTAGAGCACTTGAGAGACAATGGAACTGATCTTGGTCCAGAAGGAGAAATGCTTGACGATATTTTACATATAAAAAATACCATCAAAAAACCTCTAGGACTGTGATATACTGTACTTGACTTACTATTTTTATGGATTTATTTATTACCAAAGTATCTGACTTTATTATTAAAGACATCGATACTATTCGACATGACATCATTAATTATGTTTTACAGCAAGAGTCCGAATCTCCTGGCAACTCTCAGTACTCTATGAGAGGATCTAGTGGATATCATTCCACAGATGATCTATGTAACCTAGAAGAAAATTGGTCAAACGATCTGAAGCTTCTACTTCATAGAATGCTGACTGAACATGCTGTCTCTAATGACAGAGCAATTCCCCCGCCACATATATCAAGAATTAATTGCTGGGGTATGGTGATGAGAAAAGGAGATCATTCTGTTTTCCACAATCATCCGTCTTGTCTATACAGTGGTGTTTTATATTTGGATGTTCCAGAAAATTTAAATCCAAATGAAGGGCAACTAGTATTTGTAGATCCTCGAACACAAACAAGAGTTGGTAGATATTATAGTCACAGTGTATATCAAAAAATTACTCCAAAGATTGGTCACGCTTTCGTGTTCCCAAACTGGTTGGATCATTATGTAGAACCACATTTTTGTGATGGAAATAGAATTTCTGTTTCGTTCAACCTTGCTGATATGTAATAAACATTGAATAAACAAATTTCATTATTCGAGACTCCCTTGTGGATGTCACAATTAAATTTAGATACAGATGAAATACTATTAGATGTTTTAAAATTTTGTTCTTCTGTTAAGAATACAGAGAGATCAAATGTAGGTGGATTTCAAGGAGATGATTACTATAACGAAATGTTGTTTCAGGAAATTGGAAATTATATTCCTAGATTAGAGAACAAACCGTTATCTTCCTACAAAATTCATAGTTGGGCGAACATCAATAAAGAAAACCATTACAACACCAGACACACACATTTGAATACAAATATATTTTTATGTGGTATTTACTATGTAAAAACTCCCAAGGATTCTGGTAACATAAGATTTTATGATCCCAGAGGAGCAATGATGAAAGAAATGACAGATCACAAATATTTTTATGATGGTTGTACCTATCATTATATTGTCCCAGAAGAAAATATGTTACTGTTTTTTCCATCGTGGTTGGAGCATGATGTAGAAGAAAACAATAGTGGTGAAGAAAGAATTTCAATAGCATTCAATATTTTTGTAGAATAAATAATAATACACACTATCATATGTGATTACCATGGATACAACAGAACTTAGAAAGAATTTTGAAGAGCAACTTGCTAGTACTGATAAGCAAATTGCTGAACTAGAATCTAACCTTGCTAAAGCAAGAGAGTATAAATTGAAACTATCTGGTGGGGTGGAAACTCTAGACTTGTTGAATCCACCAGAAGAGAAGGAAGAAACTAATGCTGAAGAACCAGCGGCAGAATGATACACGCTAAAGAGTTTGACATCGACCCCTCTTTTTGGGAGGTCGATGTTATTCACGTGGGACAATCTAAAAATAGATTGTTAAAAATTAAAAATTTCTTTTCCAATCCTGATAAGGTTAGAGAAATTGGATTGCAAGCAGATCTAAAGAGCACTATCATGGGAGAAATTTCTTCTATTCCTGGATATACATCTAGGATAGGTGGAGTTGACATGAGATTTTTCGTTCACTTTAGGACTTTGTTACTTGAAAGAATGGCTGCTCCAGTAACAATTTTACACAATCATAAACTTAGTATTTTCAGCATTCAAAAATATAAACCAGGGACCGAATGTAGAACTATGAGCATGTATCCACATGTAGATTGGATGCATTACGCTTGTGTAATGTCACTGAATACGAATAAAGAATTAGAAGGAACTAATAGTGGTACTGGGTTCTGCCGTCATATTGAAACTGGCATGGAACATACCTGCTCGGATATCAACTACAGACATCTAAGAGCAAGAAATATGGATAGTACAATGACCGCTTTAGACCCATCTACGTATGATAGAAAAGGTTGGGAGTTGTATCACATAGAACCACATGAATATAATACTCTTCTAATGTATGAAGGTAACGTATGGCATATACCATATTTTAATACTAATTGGAAATGTGATAGAATTACATTCAATGGATTTTTAAAATGACCTTTCAAACATTTTGGTATAAAACACAATTACCCAAGTATGTTATTGATAGTTTTTTAGAAGAAACAAAGGAAATTAAATTATCACAAGCAACTGTCAAAAACAATGTTCTAAATGTAGCAATAAGAAATAGTAAAACTTTTTGGATACCACAGTCTCATTGGATAGGGGGGTTTGCTAATCACTATGTTATGCAGGCAAATCAAGATAACTTCAAATATGATCTCGTAAAAACTCCAAACAGACCTTTACAGTTTACTTCATATGATGTTGGTGAATATTATAATTGGCATACAGATACTATTAATGAAGTAGAAGAAGGATTAATTAGGAAATTATCTTTTACTATTCAGTTATCTGCCCCCGAAGATTATTCTGGAGGAGAACTTCAATTTCTAGACAATAACAATGGTACATTTTTTGCTCCCAAAGAAAGAGGAACTATCATCATATTTGATAGTAGGATAAAACATCGAGTAAGAAAAATTCGAGATGGTAATAGAAAATCTATTGTAGGTTGGGTAGAGGGTCCATTGTGGAAATAATTAAAGATTGGATGGTAGTAGATTTAAAAAATTTGATAGATGTTTCTATCTACAAAGAACCACCAGCAAATAAATTTGAAATAGAAAAAAGTGATATCATAAAGGGAGTAAGTTCTTCTCGTTATTCACACCCAAAATTTAAAAAACTACATTACGAAGTAAAGAATAAACTAGAATTAGTGATGGGTGAAAGACTTTACCCCACGTACTATTTTGATAGGTTTTATTTCCAGAACACTAAAATGGATAGACATACAGATAGAGAAGCATGTGAAATTAGTGTGTCTTTAAATATTAGTAATAATTTAGAAACTTCTTGGCCAATATGGTTTGACTTAAATGGCGAAAATATTGAATGCCATACTAATCCTGGAGATGGAGTTCTTTATAGAGGAATGGAAGTTCCTCACTGGAGGGAGATGATGAAAGGCAACAAACATTCATACTTCCATCAAATGTTTTTACATTATGTAAGAGCAGACGGATATTTTTTAGAATACGCTTACGATCAAGGAAATACATTCTCCTAAATAGTAACAGGGACTTTGTGTAAGATACATGGCAGCGCCAAGCACTAGGCAGGAACTAATTGATTACTGTAAACGTCAGTTGGGCGCGCCTGTACTACAAATCAACATTGCCGATG
>Ga0181379_1001425_pt1 | contig 11262 bp, 5 predicted proteins | sample 2SPOviralmetaG_FD_130115 | JGI IMG/M metagenome (GOLD analysis project Ga0181379, IMG submission 130115) | Marine viral communities from the oligotrophic San Pedro Time Series (SPOT) site, San Pedro Channel, CA, USA - 2 SPOT_SRF_2009-07-10 | ecosystem: Environmental > Aquatic > Marine > Strait... | reverse complement strand
TGTTTCTGAATCTGTGTTTCCTGTACACTTTTCTAAGATGATTGAGTATGCACTAGCTAGAGACTTTGCAATGTCTATTCGTGATAATGCTACTACAAAACAAATTATGGCAGAAGAGTACATTAACGCTTCTCGCATGGCGCGTTACACTGATTCACAACAACACCCTATAACACCTATACAGAGCAGACCATTCCTTGATGTGAGGTACTAATGGCTAAAAGTAACTTCGTACAAAATAGCTTTGTAAGCGGTGAGTTATCTGAAACCATAAAAGGTCGCACTGACTTAGAGCAATATTACAAGGGCATGGAAGTAGCAACTAATGTACTTACCACTCCTCAAGGTGGCGTTAAAAGGCGCATGGGTAGTCAGTTTGTAGACAGAGGAGTAGCTGATACAACTCCGTTTATAATACCTGATAATCAGAGTTATTTTGGTCCAATAACAACCGGCAGTATAAGTGCTAGTGAGCGTTTGCAAATAATTACTGATAGTGAATCTACATATGAAACAAATATTTTACAAGATAATGAAGCAGTATATTTAACGATTGATTTGCAAGTAGCAACTGATATTGCATATATTGATATAAAAAATATCAGATTAAGCGGTCTAGACGGTACTGGCAAAACAGACAATAACTTTTGGTTATATAGCTCAGATGATGGTACAAATTATACGCCAGAGCGCAGACTACCAACTATAACTGACTACAAGAAAATAATTAGAGTAACGCCAAGCAATCCGCCTGTATCAGGTGCGGGGTTATACTCAAAAAGATATTGGCAAATAAGACGAACTATGGCAGGTGTTAGCGGTAGTTTGCCTGATTTAGATGAAACAACTTTGAAATTTACTTTTATACAATTTCATAACAATAGTTTGATTGAAGGCTCTAATGGCTACAAACTGCATAGTTTCAATATAGATAGGAATAATAGTTTTTTATTATTTTTTGGTGAAGACAATTTAAGAATATTTAAAGTTACAGAAACCGAAACAGTGTTTCATCAAGATATAAATCATGGGTTAGGCGTGAACTATCCTAATCGTGTTGCTGTCAATCAGAATGTTTGTTTGCTGTTTAATAAAAATGTAGCACCTAGACGATTAGTGTATAACTATGATGGTGATGGTTTGTTTTTTTATGACGCGCCAACTTTTACTAACATACCCAAATTTGATTTTGACGACAAACAAAGCCCAGAATTACTAAAGGCTATAGTGACTCTCAATGTACCATCTGATTTTGCATCAGGCGATAGGTATCAGCTAGAAGTAGATGGGGTTTTATCTAAAGAAATAACTTATCATGGTGACGGAACAAACGGAAGGGTTGCAACTGCTAGAGCCATGCAAAAAAACTTACAAGAAATGCCAGTATTTGGCGACTCAGGAATTACTGTAGCGCGTATTGCTACAGGACAATATCAAGTTACAATGGATGGTGAGTCCGCTAATGATTATCCTGTTATGGGTGGGTTTCCTACGCATGGCTCAACAGCGTCATTTTCTTTTACTCTCACACAAGAAGGCAGGTCAAGAAAAGAAGAAGTATGGAGTGCTACAAGAGGGTATCCTAATTTAGGTGTATTTGCACAAGGAAGGTTATGGATAGGTGGCACAAGAGACAAGCCGCAGGTTTTATTAGCGTCACAGGCAGGCAACTTTTTTAACTTTATTGTAGACGAGGGCTTAGATAGCGAAGGCTTTATGTTTACCATGAATGGTTCTAAAAGCTCTATTGTAGACGTTACTGGTGGTCGTGGAGTTACAGTATTTACTGAAGGCGCAGAGTTTGCTATTACAGGCAATACGCCATCTACACTAGATGCAAAGCAACAAACACAGCATGGTAGCTACAGTGAAAACGTCCCTACGCTTGCCTTAGATGGTGCTACATTGTTTGTAGACCGCAATGGTAAAAGCATAAGACAGTTTATGTTTGATCACACAGAGGATAGTTTTAGAAGTATAGATATGTCTGTATTGTCTTCACATTTAATAAATGCGCCATTAGACATGGACGCTATTACAGGAACAAGTGCTAACGATGCAAATTATGTTTTTGTAATAAATGGCGATGGCACAGGAGTTATACTTAATACTTTGCGGGAACAAGATGTTACAGGCTTTACTAAATTCAACATGAAACGCACAGCTTTAGCCGCTAATAAAATATTTAATTACAATAGTGCTTTTGCGGGTGGTGAAGATAAGTATGTGCAAGTTGTTGCTGTAAACAATGTATTTCATGTGCTTATAAATGATGATGGCGATAATGATAATTACGTTTTGTGCAGATTAGACGATAGTTATAAAATGGACATGAGTGTTAAATATCAACCATCAGCGCAAGCAGATGCAAGTGGTTATTATCACCCCGCTTCATTAGTTGGTGGTCGTCACCTAACTAACCAAGTGCAACCAATGTCTATTACAGCAGGCAATAGCGTTTTAACGCCAAGATATTCTGCACAGTATTCTTTATTAATACCATTAAGCGATGCAGAAAGAAAACTTAATGAAGTAATTGAGGTTGGCAGAAACTATACGCTAGAGGTTAAACCTATGCCGTTAGCTACTATTACTCGAAGCGGTGACAATACACAGATGGCTTTAAAGCGCATTAATAAAATGAATATGCGTGTCATTAACACAGCAGGTGTTAATATAGATGGTGTAGCTGTTCCTGTAAGAGAGTTTGGCAGTGTTGATGATAGTCCACTGAATACATCTCTTGAAGTTTCTACTGGTATAATAGAAGACAATAATGGCGGCAATGGTTGGGGGCGCGATATAACACCAACTATTACAGTTCCAGACCCTACACCATTTCATTTATTAGCAATAGATTACGAGATAAGCTCTTAATGGAAGTTGCAAAGCAAGACGATATATATAAGTTACAATCGTTAATGCTGAAAGGTGATACAATTGAGTTAGAGACGCGCCACCACTTTAGTGATGGATTGTATGCCAGAGAACTGTTTATTCCCGCAGGCGTGTGTCTCGTGGGCGCATTGCATAAGACTAGACATCTTTATACAGTGGTTAAGGGTAAGTGTAGAGTTTCTAGTCAATTTGAGAATATAGAGATAGAAGCACCATTTATGGGTGAGACTATTCCGCAGACTAAGCGTGTAATATATGCTGAAACAGATTGCGTGTGGATTACATATCACCCAACAGAACTTACTAATGTTGAAGAAATAGAAAAGGCTTTATTAGAGCCAGAGGATAATTAAATGTCATTTTTTGTAGTTGCCGCAATAACAGTTTCAACTGTTTATACTGCTACTCAGCAAAAAAAAGCAGCTAAACAACAAGCTGAAATGCTAATGGTGCAAAAACGCGAAGAAGAATTGCAAGCTAAAGTTGAAGAGTTAGCAAGGCGTGAAGAGGTGAATGCTGTATTAGCCGCAAATCAGGTATCTATGGCAACAAGTGGCATATCTGGAATGACACCAGAAAGTATTGCTTTAAACTCTGCTAGGACTGTAAGCTCTAGTGAATCAGCTATTGGGTTAAGCACAAGGCTGAAAGCGGCACAAAGAGAAAGACAGGCTAAAAATGCTATAGCAACAGGTAACGCACAAGCGGCAGGCACGTTACTATCAGGCGCAACATCAACTGCAATGTATATGAAATAAAGGTAAAACATGGCTATCAAACCTATTAAAAGATATGGCAAGTTTACACCTACTGGTGTAGACAATTCAGATCAAGCAAGACTTGAGGCACTTGCAGGCATAGGGAAAACTGTTAGCAATGCCGCTATGGCGTTAGGGCAAATATCTGCAAGAAATAAAGAAAAAGAATTAAATAAAATTGAAGCTGACAAAAAACTGCAAGCTAATATTGAAGCACCAGAAGCAGGCTACAAAGAAGGCACTACAGCCGCGACTACAGGCGTTTATACGCCATCATTAGGGTATGGGGCGCAAAGACGACAAACTGCCGCTAGAGCGGGTTATATAGCCAGTTTTGAAAACACTATGAATCAAACTATACAACAAGCTATTGTAGATTCTGAAGGTGATCCGCAGGCATTTAGAAAAACAACTGATGGCGCACTTAGTGGCATGTTGCAAGCCTATAATAATATGCCGCAAGAATGGCGTGATGCCGCAGAAATGTCTATTAGAAGAAAGATAGATGTTGCACATGCGCCTATATTAAAAAAATATAACGCAGTACAGCTAGAAAAAAATGAAGCTGAGTATGCACAATCCCAATCTGACAGAGCTAAACTTGAAAGTAATTTAGCTTTTAATGGTAACTTTGAGGCTTTGTCGCAAGAGCGTGAAATAACAATGCTTTCAGTTAATGCCGCTATTGAAGGGGGCATTAAGATAGAAAAAATAAATGTTAACACTGATGATCATCTGTCAAAGCTACGCTTGCAAATATCAAGAGGCATGTTTCATAGACAGTTTATAGAAACAGAAGCAGAAATAACTACCCCTGCTGATATAGCGCAAAGAGTTCGTGATGGCGAAGCAACAATTGATCGTCTTAGAAACCAAGAAGCAATGTATATTAATGACCCTAATAATGCAGAAAGCAAAATATTAATAAGCAAAGAAGAGCAAGGGGAAATTGTCAAAGCATTACAGACTGACCTGAAAGCATTTGCTGACAGACAAACAGCTATATTAGACAATAAAACTCAAGCTGACAAAATTGATAGCATTAAAGCTACTAATGACTTGCAAGAGCAAATACTAGGTGACAAATTAGACGCTAATGAAAAATACGTTTTGATAGCAGAGCAAGAAGTTACAAGCGGTGTTAGCGGTGAAAAATTAAGACGCTATGTTAATGCTAGAGACAAGTTAGAAAATACTACTGATCCTGAAACATATACGCCTTTATTGCAGATGGCGCATGATTTAAATGCACAATATACAATGACAGGTGAAAGTGAGGATTATCTTGTAGGTCTTGGCAACCTAAACGAATTAATTATGGACGCTGTAATTAAAGGTGAAATAAGTCAAGTAGATGAAGTGTCGCTTAGAAAACAGCTTGCCACATTAACAACAGCAAAACTTGCAGGTGCTACTGCTGAAGTTGCAGATACATGGAGCAAACATACTAATCAATTGAAAAATTTAGCCCCTGCTACTTACTATAATACTAGTGTTAGGTTGTTGTTTAATTCAGTGCAAGCACAGATAACAGAAGCAGAAGAAAATCCTGAAAATTTAGACGAGCGTGGTAATTTAAGTAGAGATATTGTTAACAGCATTTGGGAGCAAACAACCCCAAGAATTGTAGACGCAGTTAAACAAATGGAATCTAATGACAAGCAAACATTGCTACGCAGTATTACTGATAGACCTTTGATTACAACGCAAGCGCAATATGATGCATTACGATCTGGAAGTTCGTATTTTAATGTCAACACAGGCAAGAACGGCACTAAACCATAAGGTTATAAATGAAAACATTGCTTGAAAAAACACAAGATGCGTACAATTCTGGCATATTAAAACCAGAAGATTTTAATAATGTCCGTAATATAAGAAACATTGATGATGAAACTTTAGCTTATTTAGACAGCTTGCAACCTGAAACTGAAAAAGCTCAAGAAATTGATCAATTTGGCGGCATTGTAGATGAAGTGCAACCACAAAATGTTAAGCCAGAAACAGATGAGTTTGGCGGCATTGTTAATGATAATACGTTTGACACAGGTCAAGATGACACCTTTATTGTTACTGATGCAGAAGTAGAAACATCTAATCTTTCTATATTTGGCACACCAAAATTAGACCTGAATCCGCCAACTTTACAAAAACAACAATTTGAAGCTAAACGTGAATTACTAAAGCAACGCAAAGAAGAAAAGTCGCAACTAATAGAGTTCTCTAAACAACGATTCGGTACAGACGTTGTTGATAAATGGGTAGGCAATCCTATTGATTGGACTACTGTTGATGACTTTCAGGAGTGGGAACAAATATTGCCGTTAGGTGGATTAGTACAAGGCGCACAATACATAGAGCTAGCAGACATATCATCAGATATTGCAAGCGGTAAAGATGTTTCTAATGCTAAGCGCAAAAAACTAGATGCTTACATTGATAAGATGTTAGAAATGGAAATTCGAGGCATGTCGTTTGGCGGTAAGTTTGATTACTATGGTTCGCAAATGCCTGCGTTTGTTGCTGAGTTTATTGCTTCTGGTTTTGGTATAGGTAAATTAGCACAAACAGGTACAGTGCAAAGTGCTAAAGCAGGTCTAAAGAAAAAAATTAAAAGTGATGTAGCAAATAAAGTCATTAGTGGCACAGCGCAAGTTGCAGGTCGCACTGCGCTTATGATGCCTATGAATGTAAAAAACTATGGCAATTTGCAAATAAACAATGGATTAGAAGTAACGCCAGAAGGACAAACATTTTTTAAAGAAGCTAAATATAGCCCTGCTAAGTCAGCATTAATGGCATATTTATACACAGCTACTGAAGTAGGTAGTGAAATGGCGGGCGCACCATTTGCTAAATACCTAAACAAAAAAGGAATTACTACAAAACTTAAAACTACTGCGGCTACTCAGCTTAATAAGTTACCACCTAAACTTGTTAATGGGTTAATTGATGCTTACAAAAAATTAGGCAGTAACAAAACTATAAACGATCTGTATACAAGAGCAGGTTGGAACGGCATTTTGATTGAATTAGGCGAAGAGCGTGTAGCAGATGTTCTACGCGAAACTGTTAACATAACACTTGAAGATGGTTACACAATTGATGATGTTCTCAATGGTTTAAAAGTAAGCAAAGAAGACTTGTTATTAGAAAGCAGTTTAATTGCTACAATGGGCGGCACAAAAGGGCTAGCTAGTTTTGGCATGAATGTTCTTATAAGCAATGGCGTAGCAAAAGATAGGGCTAAAAAAATAGTCGATGGTATGTCACAATCTGAAATACAAGCATTGATTGAAGACAAGCTACCTTTAGATGATACTCCTATAGAAGCTCCATTTGAGGGCAGAGGACCATCACAAATTACACCAACAGGCAAACCATCAATTAGTCAAAAATTATTAGAGTTCTGGGATAACTGGCAAGAAGGCGATGTTGCAGATATTAAAAAAGCAAAACAAGAAGCTGTTAAAGTTATAAAAAAAGAAATTAAATTTTTACAAAAAACTAATCGTAACTTTGTATCTTTATTAAATGAAATAGGCGGAATTAATATAGCTGACGTTCGTGAAATAATGGGCGATCAGTTTAAAACAAATGAAGAGTTTTTTGAATTTGTAAAAGAGTACAATAAAAAAGCTAGAAAATACACTGGCGGCAAAAACATCATTAGAACAAAAGGTGATGGAAATTCAGCTTATAGCGTGTACGAGTTATTAGAGCAGGGCAAAGACCAAAAAACTGAAATATTTGTTGATACAGCCATAAGAGAAGGCTTTGCTGGCAGAGATGTAGACCCTGCTCAAGCTGTAGGAATAGTATTAAAGCAAATGTTCGAAAATCCTGCTTTGTTAAATGATGTTCGCAAGAATGACAATGTTGCCGAAGCAGAAGCAAAGATTAAAGAAATTGATCTTACTGAAGATGCGCTTTTGCAAGAGTACATGGAAAACTTGCAGAACGAAGACTTACAAGAGTTTGTAGAAGAAAATGATATAGAAGTACCTGAAGGCGTTACACCGCAAGAACATATACTAGAACAAGGTCTGTTAGAGCAAGAGTTAACAGAAGAAGAAATGCGGGCATTAGATGCTGAAATTATAGAGTTTACTGACAGCAAGTATAACAATACTCCAACAATGACTGATGTACAAAAAACGGCTACAGATAATAATAAAAAGAAACCTGTTGTTGCTGAAACAGAAAGCATATTTAACCCGCATTATTATGATTGGGTAGACAGTCTAGGTTCGTTAATTGACCTTGGCAAGGAAGCTGCAAAGCGTGGGTATAAAAATGCTATAGATCGTTATGTACGTTTGTATGCAGGCGTTACAGGCATGGCTACACATGCTATTAAATTTGGCACGTTTGAAATGGATGACAATGGCAACTTGCAAATAACAGGTGAAGGATTGCAAGGCATTTTAGATTTGCATGATTCGCGAATAATAGGCGTTGAGCCTGATAAAAACCAACGCAAAAAAGATTTAGCTGATTATTTGATTGCGCGTAGATACTATCAAGACCTTGACGATATGGCAGATGTTAAAGTGTCAGAGCAACAATTATTAGACTCTATAAAAACTTTAGATGCTTTGCATGCAAAATATGGGAAGCATTTAAATACATTTGATCACACTGCAAAAGAAATATATGAGTATCAAAAACGTATACTTAGTTTGTTAGTATCGTCTGGAATAATGAGCCAAAAAGATTTTGATGCTATGGTAGACAAGCATCCTAACTACATCCCATTTCAACGTGAGCTTGATGATGCCTTTGGCAAAAATGCAGGCGCATTGTTTAACGTAAGATTGTTTGATAATGCTAATTTTAGAAGGGCAATTAAAAAGATACGCGGCTCAGATTTAGAAGTAAAAGACCCTGTACAGTCTATTATGCAAAATACATTTAGGATTGTAGACCTTGCTTGGCAAAACAGATTGTCGCAACAGATTGCAGACTTAGCTTCTGTAATGCCTGACTACGTTGAAAAACACAAACAAGAACTAGATGTGATAGACCATAAAGGCGAAAAAATATTTAGACCATCTAAAACTTTGCCTGCGGATACTATTACTGTATATCGTAATGGCAAAAGAGAATTTTATCGTGTGCCTGATGCTGTAATTAAATCTTTAGAAAATATGACGCAAGAGCAACATGGGTTTTTGTCATTTTTGTTTCAAACACCTACTACAGTGTTGCGTACAGGTGCAACGATTACGCCAGAGTTTATGGTTAAAAATGGCTTTAGAGATATATACAGCTCGATTATATACTCTATGGGTAAGGTAACACCTATAGATGCTGTTAGGGGTATATTTGCCCGCGTAGGCAAAACAGATGTATATCAAAAATGGCTTGCTTCTGGTGGTGCATTTAACAGCTACATGGATATGTCTGACAGAGGTATACAAAAAATACAGGCTGAAGTGCTTGGGCAAGAGGGTAAAATAAAACGATACTTAAAAAATCCACTAAGATTGCCTATGGATTTAAGCATGGGTATAGAACAGTCTGTGCGTATTGGGGCATTTTTGTCAGCTAAACGCAATGGCGCAACCGATGCTGAAGGTGGCATGCAGGCGCGTGATATTACTATTGATTTTGCTCGAAGCGGATTTCAAGGCAAAAAAGCTAACAAGTATTTAGCGTTTTTTAATGCGGCAATACAAGGTACTGACAAGTTATATAGATCGTTCAAAGATAGACCAATGGCTATGACTATGTATGGGCTAGGCTATATTACTATGCCTCAACTTATACTTACTAGTTATTATTTGCATTTTGCACCTGAAGAAGAGCGCAATGCTTACTTAAATGCACCTGAATGGATGCGGGCAACTATGTTTGTAATACCTACTGAACATGGACTTGTTGCATTACCAAAACCATTTACATTAGGTTACATATTTGGAAGTGCGCCAGAAATGGCAATGATACATGCGTTTACTGAAAACAGAGATACTTCACTTGAAATTGCAACAGAAATTATAAAAGGTATAACAAGCAGTAGCGTACCAGTGCAAGATGTATCTAGTCTTATGCCGCCTTTAATAAAAGTGTCCGCTGAAACTATTGCTAATCACAACTTTTACACAGATGAAAGTATATATCCTGAGCATTTGAAAGATTTGCCGCCAGAAGAAAGGCACACTAAATTTACAAGTGACACAGCACAGGCAATTGGTAAAAAATTTGGCATAAGCCCTGCTAATGTAGAGCATGTTGTGAGTGGTATTGCAGGTGGTTCAGGTGACTATGTATTACGCGCAGGTGACAAATTGTATGAACAGTTTAAAAAATGGGATGGCGAAGAGATACCTGATAAGCCTGACAGAGATTATGATATGCCTGTTATACGAGCGTTTATGAAACCTTTTGCAGAGGGTAATAGATCGCAAGCAGGCATGGACTTTTATGATTTGCATGGAGAAATAGTGCAAACACTAAATAGTTTAAAGAATAAAAAAGGTGAAGAGCGCAGACAATATAAAGAAGACAATGCAATACTTATTAAGACTGCACCATACGTTAAAGCAAAAATGAAAATTGCTAGAAAAATAAACAAAAGAAGAAATAGGATATTTGAAAGTTTAGTATTGAGGGGTGATGTAAAACAACAAATGCTTGATGATTTAAATAAACAGCTTACTAGACATTTTATGCAAGCAAATGAAAGATTACTTAGAAATATTGGGGAAGCAGAATGACAGTTACAGCAAATACAACTAGAAACGATTACATAGCAGGTTCAACAAGTGCAAATCAAGTTGACTATGAGTATACGTTTCAGATTCACCAAGCGTCTGATGTCGATGTATACCTCAATGGTGTCAAGCAAACCTTAAATACACACTACACTATAGATGATATAGGCAATGCTACTGGCGGCACTGTTACGTTTACTTTAGTAGACGCAAATGGTGCTAGTATACCGCCACCAGAAAACGCAATAATTAACATTGTTATGGCAATGGATTTAGATAGAGACACTAACTATCAGCCTAGTGGTGCGTTTTTAGCCTCTACTGTCAACAATGATTTTGATCGTCTATGGCATTCTACTAACCAACAGCAGACAGCAATCAATCGTAGCCTTCGTTTACAAGATACTGATGTAACAACTTCTTCTATGGAGCTACCATTAAAGGATGCGCGTAAAGGTAAGCTGTTAGCATTTAACGCTTCTACTGGCGACCCTGAAGCTACAAGTAATAATCAGTCTAATTGGGATGCGGCATACAATGACAAAATAAACTCTGCGGCATTTAGTGGTTCTACGCTTACATTAACTCAACAAGATGGCGGTACTGTAACTGCATCACATACTCCTTATTTACCTTTAACTGGTGGTACTCTTACAGGTAATTTAAATATTGGGAACAATAGGCTTGATGTAAGCACATTAAACATTAGAGGTGTTATAGGGGAACACACACTAATAGAGGAAACTGGTAATGGCAATTTAATTTTGGACGCGCAAAATTTAGCTATTGACTCTCCTGTAACTACAGTGAGCGGCAATCTTACATTCGCGAATAATAAAAAAATAATTCTTGGTAGTAGTGATGACTTAGAAATTTATTGTGATGGCAAT
>Ga0181379_1001423_pt1 | contig 11276 bp, 9 predicted proteins | sample 2SPOviralmetaG_FD_130115 | JGI IMG/M metagenome (GOLD analysis project Ga0181379, IMG submission 130115) | Marine viral communities from the oligotrophic San Pedro Time Series (SPOT) site, San Pedro Channel, CA, USA - 2 SPOT_SRF_2009-07-10 | ecosystem: Environmental > Aquatic > Marine > Strait... | reverse complement strand
CCATATATTTCAATAGGACAAAGTAGTACTGCAGGAAACCAAGGATATGATGTAGATGGTATTTTTATTGGTAACCATAATAATAGTGGTGCTAATAGTTACCGATTATCTTTAAAAAATGGCACAACCGCATTCATGAAATGGGATGGTTCATCGTTAAATGTAAAAGGAGCAATAACCGCAACAAGTGGTACATTTAGTGGAGATATAAATGCTGCTGGAGGAACGTTTACTGGTCATGTTACTGCGGGTAGTGCTAAATTTGGATTAAATGTAGCAAGTACCAACGATGGATTATATTTAGGTGCACACAATTATTGGTATGATGATGGTTCATTTAAAGTTGGTGATGCAAATGATAATATAGAATGGGATGGTACTACATTATCTATACTAGGAGATTTAGATGCATCAAGTGGTACTATATCAGGTGCAACTCTTGTTGGGGGTTCAATCGCAGTACCCTCCACATCTTCTCCAACATTCCAAGTAACTGCAGGTGGTGTGATGTCAGCAACTGGTGCTTCAATTACTGGTGATATTACCGCAACAACAGGAACTATCGGTGGATGGACGGTTGGTGCTTCACAATTATATTCTCCTTCTTCATCAACGAGTAATAGACTTACATTGAATGCAGGTGGTTCACCATCACTTACTATTAATAATAGTGCAGGTACTCTTGCAACAGAAATAAATTCTAATGCAAATTTAGCTAGTGGATTTGGTAGTACACCATCTCTTAGTGCAAGTTCTTTAAACAGAGGAACAGGTGCACCTGCTAGTGGTTTTACTACTTTAACAATACCATCAAACCAAACTTCATGGAATATAGTTGCATATCAATCAAATGGAACTCCATCAACTGCCAATGCATCCAACCATCTTTATGACATGAGTAATAAAATATCAATAAGTGGTTTGGCAAATGGTTCTTGTACTATTGAAGGAACTCAAGATATAACAATAAACCAAACCAATTCACAATTAGTTTTTATACAAGGTTTATCAGGTGCAGTTTTTGGTAGTTCTGGTGGTGGTATTACTCAATGGGGATTTGTAGTTCAAACTCACCAAACAACATTTGGTAGTGGTGTTGTAGGATATACAACATATACTGCTCTTAATAGTGTACCTAATGGTGATAGTGAAGTATATATGCCTACCTACAATGTATCTAATAACGTAGGAAGTGTTAATTTTACCGCAGCTTCAGGTACTACTTATTATGTAGTTCCATTCCTTCGTAATGTAAACGTTGGTGGTAATTTAGGTTTTTCATTTAACTTAAGACAATTTAGATATAGATTTCACCCACCTGGTGTTACAAGTGTTTCTGCAAGTCAACCAGTAAGTAGAACTGAAATTTGTGCAGGGGGATTACAAGTAGTAAGTTCTTCTTCTAACAAAGTTGTAATGGAACGAAATACTGCTGCAAGTGGTGCAGGTTCGGTAATGGTAGCAGTAGGAGGTTCAATTGAAGCAACAGGTAACATTACTGCAAATGCATCTGATAAAAGATTAAAAGATATTCAAGGATTGATTACAAATCCACTTAGTAGGTTAAAACAATTAAAAGGTGTAATATACAATTGGAATAATTTAGCAGTAGAACTTGCTAATTATGACCCGTTTGTTGATAATGTAGGTTTAATAGCACAAGATGTTCAAAAGGTATTACCTGAGGCTGTTGCTAGAGCACCATTTGATTCTGAAAAAGATGAGACAGGAACATCATCTTACTCTAAAAGTGGTGAAGATTATTTAACAATATGGTACGAAAGAATAGTACCTTTATTAGTAGAATCTGTAAAAGAACTATCTGATAAAGTTGATAAATTGGAAGAAGAAAACAAAAAACTAAGGAAATAAAATGGCAATAACAGGAAGTGGATGGCCAGGTGGTTACTTAAGCATGGATATGGTTCTTCAAGGAATTGGAGATAATCCAGGTAGTCAAGTAGATATGGTTACTATTGGAGCTTTAATTGGTGCAACCGATGGTGTTGTTGGTTCTGGTGATGAAGTTATTCTTCCTACTGATTTTTGGGGACAAGATGTTAATAAAACTGCAACAACAATTACATTGGCAAATGGTTCAACTCAACAAAACTTTACTACTGCTGCACAAGCATATACTTTGAATGTAAGTAGTAATGGAGTTGGTAAGTTAGATAATATAGCTCCTTGGGTAAATGCTGCAGTAACATACTTCACTAATAATACCACTAATATCTCAACAGTTATAGCAGATAATAGTGCATTGGGAAGTCCACAAAGAACTTTTACCTTAAATGGAGTTGGTAGTGGTAATTCAATCTTAGATACAGTAGATTTTATACAAGCAGGTAATCCTGCAAGTGTAACCATAACAAGTCCAAGTTTTTCAACTCATACTGCTACCGGTACACAATTTAGTGTTACTAAATCTTCTAATACAAATTTCGTTAGTGTTACAGTTGGAAATAGTGATTTAACATTAACACTACTTTCAACACCAAATTCTAATAAAAAAGTATATGGTATTGAATGGACATCTGGTCCTTCTTATAGTTTAAGTGCATTAACAACAACAGTAAGTGCAACAGTTTCAGATGTTAATGATGCAAATAGTACTCTAACAGAAAACGCAGCTTGTAATGTTGGGGCTTATAATGATTTGGCACTTACCGGAATTTATGGAAGTAATCCTCCATTCAATAATGGAACAGTTGATAAAGATGGTGAAACAAATACGTTTCAAATTTCTGGTGAAGCTGGTGCTACATATTCCATATCAATTACCGATGGTTTTCAAACTTCATATACAATAGATGGTGTTTCAAACGCAACAACGGGTACTGTTGGTGATGTAATATCAATGACATGGCCAGTTAACTTAGGAAATACTTCGAGAAGTATGACTATAAATGTAACAGATACTACATCTGGTAATGCTGCAACAGGTATAACATTTACTCAATCTGCTCAGATAATAGCAAACTTTGAGGTAAAGGAAACTGGAACTACAATTGGAACTGGTAATGATACTACATCACATACTTACGATTGGAATGGTGGTGCTAAGGTTTTTGAAGTAACTTGTCAACCAAATGGTACAAATAGTGCTGAAGTTTATGCACAACTTTACAATACTGACTTTAAACATGGTTGGGGTACATCACCTTCAACCCCACCTACTTTATCAACTGCATATGGTGTAACTGGTGAACAAGTAATATTCCCACAAGCTCAGAATGGTTATAAAGTATATTATTGGTATCAACCACAAGCTAATAACACATCAATTACTGATGATATTGGACCTCGTAATCAGTTTATACAATCTCGTGCAGACCAAACAAAGCTTCACCTTTTCAAAATGACACAATCCGCAAAGCCTGTTCAGTATTCATGGTATTGGAATAACACTAGCAATACTTTTGGAGAATCACAGAACAATCCAATTGGGCCCAACACTTCTAATAATCAAGCATTTAGAATATATTCAACAGTCAATGATACTACTCAAGGTTTTAGAATAAGTGGAAGTGGAACTTTAGAGTGGAATACAAATCCAGGTGGTGCAAGTAACACTTGGAGTAATCCGTTCCCTAGTTACAATACATATTGGACACCATCAAATTGGTCATATAATTCTCAGACAGGATATTACTACACAACCTTTTACGCTAGAAGAACAGGTACAAGCTATTCCTGCTCATATCCCCAAATGGGAGGTTTTTATCTAACAAGTAATATTTTTAGTGCTACTGGTGGATTAAAATTCCAAGCAACACCAACATCATCAGGTGCTGGTCCAATGGGAAATACACTTTGGGTTTGTAATTAAAAGGAATAAAAAGATATGATAGAAAAAGTAAATTTAAAACATATAGATAAAAAGTGTGATTATTTAGCAGATGTATTACATGATTTTTATCTTGATAGAGATAGTGGTTCTTATACCTCGATAGATGTTCTTTATAACTCTGGTAGTTATAATATATATGGACAAGTATCAAGTAATTATTCTGCTTCTTTAATAGAACTAAAACAACATTTATCATTTTTAGAATGTTATGGTGATTTTAGTAAACAAAAAAGTATTGATATTTTCAATTTAAACTTAGGAACATTTTCTTCTCAAAGTTTATACTATTTAGATAATAATTTTGCATCTGATTCGTGTGTTTCTGTTGGTTATGCTACAACAGGTAGTGGTGAAATAAATGGATTACCATTAGATATTACATTAGCAAATCTATTCTCATCTCAGTTATCAAATGAACCAGGTCCTGCTAAAGTTATTGTTGATATATCAAAAAATGGAGTTCTTAGTGTTGATTTAAATGCACCTACAACTTCTTCATTTGAATTTTGTAATAATATGTTAAACGTATATTCTGATTTTTACACAACTGGTTCTATTAATTTTAATGTAGAGGGATTTGATGATGAAGAAGATGAACATAGTAATGGAATGAGTGGAATGAAACTACAAGGAGATTTATATGGAAGTTACTGTTCGGTTTCTTCTGGTCCATTAGCAGGAAGAGATTTATTACAAATAGATAGATTGAGTACACTCGCTGTTAGAAAACTTGCATATAAAATATTTGAAGATAATAATAAAAATGTTGAAGTACGAGTTGAATTTGGATTTAAAAAAGGAAGAAGTCAACCAATAGTTGCTAAATGTATTATAGATGGTGTAGAAACCTATCTCGAAAATGATTTTTCACCAAATAGTTTACTTGAGTATATTGGTGGAAGAAAACAAACATCAATTCACTACTTAAATACTCATGTAGATTAATTTAAAATAAATGAAGGTTTTTGTAACAACAGGTTGTGGTAACATCATTCAAGGTGGTGCTGATATGTGGACTAATAATTTTATAGAATTAGTTTTTCCACATCTTACAAATTCTTTTATTTTAGTTGATGGTAGAAAACCAAATGGTTGGAAAGATACCTATGGTTTAGAAAAAAGTAATAAACTACACTTTCATTTTGATAATCCACAGAAAACAGAACAAATACTTAATCAGTGCACTGAAATTAATTTCTTGCATGCAAACTATCATAAAAGAGAACACCTTTGGAAACATAAAGATAAGTGGGGAACTATTTTTGTACAAGCATATTTACCAGATATGTTAGATTATGGAGATTCGCTAAGACAGTTTAATACAAATGTTGTAGAAGAAGATGTAAAAGAATTACTTACCTATTGTAAAAAAAGAATATGGATTGGAAGTAACGATTCTCAGATACTCAAAGATTATCCAACAGAAACTATTACAAACTTTTATGAATTTTTACAAAACAAAGAATTAAATCTAATCAATAAAAAATTAGGATTTACTTCTCGAATAGAATCAAGAAAAAATATACATTATTTAGATGGGTTGCCTGGATATGTTTTGAGTGGTATATATGATTGGAAAAATATACTCAATAAAAATATGTTTAACTTTACTCGTTGTAGATATTATCAATGGAGTATAGATACTCTTGATTTTTTTATGAATTTAAGTTGGTCAATATCTCATTCGTGTCATACAAAAGAACCATTTGGGTATTCTATTTTTCAAGCAGTAGATTATGGTAAATTACCAATACTACATTCTGATTGGGGAGATGTTGATTACAAATATAAAGCAAGTTCTAAACAAGATTTCATAAAGACTTATCAACAAATACTATCAGATGATAGAAGTACTCATCTTCAAGAATTTAATCGTTTAAAAACGTATTTAAAAAAGTTTGATGATAAGATGAGATGGTCTACTGAAGTTCTAAATATTTTTAAATAATTTAATTTTATTGTTTAATATATTTTTATATATTTATATACAATGAGTATTATCAATTTCAATTTAATAAAAGATTTTTTTACCAATAACAAAAAAGAAGTTATTGATGTAAATGGTAATCCTTTTGAAGAACTTACATCTGTTAAATATAGATGGACACATGGTGCTACTGATTTACATCTTGGAGATGGTTTATTGATTTATTCAGTTATACAATATATGAGAGCCAAAACTTGTGTTTGTTTAGGAAGTGGTGGTGGATTTATTCCAAGAATTATGTCTCAAGCAAGAATTGATTTACATGACCAAGGAATATTTGAAGGAAAAAAATCAATGGAGTGGGGAGATTGTGGTACTACTATTTTAGTTGATGCATCTAATGGAATTGGTGGTAATACTGATTGGACAGATGAAGAATCTTTTTTTAGAAAAAACTTTCCATGTAGATTTATATTAGATACAACAGAAAATGCTTACTACAATTATTTTGTAAAAGAAGATATTGAAATTGATTATCTACATATTGATGCAGGACATTCATATGAAGATGTAAAAAGAGATTTTTTATTATATTCTGATTTACTTTCCGAAAATGGAATTATATCAATTCATGATACAGATGATTCTTACGAAAAAGAACATATAATTACAAATGATGTAAAGGAAGAACATCATCAAGAATATGCAAATGGACCATCAAAACTTATATCAGAATTAAAAAACAATACAAGATTTGAAATATTCAATTTTTTTAATAATGGGATACTAAAATCCAAACCAGCATCAACTGGTCTAACATTTATCAAAAAAATATAAAATATATATTTAAATACAGAACACTTCTGTAAATTCAGTTCAGAATGCAAAAACTAAATTTGGTTACTGTTGTTGGTCACAACACAACTATCCTTCCACATATGTTAAAACACTATAAAGATATCGTTGATGATATCTATGTTGTTGTGTATAGACAATATGAAGATGATGGTATTTTAGAAGATGTACTTAATCTTGGTATCGAACCATACAAAGTAGTAACAGAACCAAAATTTAATTGGGAAAAAGTAACTGAATTATACAATGAAGTAAAAAGAACCAAACCCGATGAATGGTGGGTGGTTTCGGATGATGATGAACTTCATGTTTATCCAACTGACATTAGAGAGATGATTTCAGATTGTGATAATAATGGATGGGAGTTCATCACAGGAGGATTCCTCGATAGGATAGGAGAGGATGGAGAGTTTCCTTTGGTAACAAAAGAAACTAATATTTGGGAATCGTTTCCATTTGCTGGATTTTTTAGATATCCAATGAGTGGAGCGATGCCAAATAAATGTTGTGTGATGAAGGGTTCTGTGGATGTAACAGCTGGTCAACATTTTGCAGTGATTGGTGATACTGATACTTGGAGAGACCGAGGTTGGTCACATCCTAAAAGATATCCACTATGGAAAGGATTTATCCAAGTTCATCACTTTAAATGGGACTCAACAGTTCTTAAAAGATTAAAAGAAGTATCAACAACAATTGAAGATTACTCGTATTGGAAAGAGTACAAAAAAATGTATAGAGGAATTCAAATGAATGGTTGGAAAATTAGTGTAAAAAATCCTAATTTCTATTTTCAGAGAATGAAAACTAATTCTTATTCTGAATACAAGCATTGGGGAGATGTTACAAATGTTATAATAAACGCATGAAAGATAAGTTAGCGATAATAGTTCCTTATAGAGATAGACAAGACCACTTAGATGTGTTTGTACCTCATATGCAAGAGTTTCTTAAAGAGAAGGGAATTGATTACACTATTTTTATTGCAGAACAATCTGATGAAAGACCATTTAATTATGGTAAACTATGTAATGTAGTTACAAAAGAAATTGGAGAGGAATATACTTACTTTGCATTTCATGATATAGATATGTTACCTATTAACGATGAATGTGATTATGGTTATCCAGAATCGCCAACACATCTTGCAACCAATGTAGAAGCACATAATTACGAATTACCATACCCACAATACTTTGGTGGTGTTGTATTAATTAGTAGAGAAGATTTTGAAAAAGTAAATGGATATTCTAATGAATATTGGGGATATGGTTTTGAAGATTTAGATTTACTTTACAGAATTGAACGAGCAGGATTGTATTTAGAAACCTATTACGATAAAAATAAAACATATACAACATATGATGAACTTGATACATTACCTCATAGAATCGAAAATGTTCAATTATCAAGACATCCATTAATTCACAATTTAAAAGTTGCTGAATTTTCAAAAAAAGATTATTTATATGGTTCTTTAAATCCATTGAGTAAAGAAATTACAAAAAAATCATTTACAATATCTTTTTGGTTTAATGATAGGTATCCGAGAACTTCACAAAAGAATTTATTTAGTTTTGAAGGATATGATACTGGTTTATTTTTAAATAATGGTAATCAGATTATAGGACAAGTTTGGGATGTTAATAAAAATCATGACCAAGTTGTATTAAATTATTCAAGAAATATTTGGAATCATATTATTTTTGAATATGATTATAAAGAGAAAAGTATAACATTAACATTAAATGGTAAACATCAAAATACACAATCACTTAAAGAAGATTTTGAAATATTTGATTATACCAATAAACATATAAAGATATCAGATAAAGAAAGCGATATTTCTATATCAAGTATCTTAGTATTTGATTCACTACTAAACGATACAATTAGAGAAGAACTTTATTTTGGTGAAGAAACTTCGATAAACGATATTATAACTAGATTTGGATTAAACCCAGTCATTTATATGGATTATCAAAAAGCGTATTCAAGAAACCTTATATTAGATAAAGGTGCCTTTTTAAATCACTTCTTGTTAAATGGAACTATTAAAACTAAAGAAGAAAAGATAGGGTTATCTGATACAATATATATTCCATTTAGATTGGAAGGAAAATACAAATCATTAGTACATGAAAAGGATAATAATATAATTGAAAACTATTATGAATATAATCCAGATGTATTAGAAAATTCAGATATATTTTTTCACGAGATAATTCCTAATAAATTGGATTATAAAACAATAGGGTTATCTACTATAAAATATACATTACTAGATAAAATAAAAAGAGATGGCTATGAGCTTATTAGAATTGTTACATAACGAAAAAGTAGTAAAACTACTTGAAGATATAGATACTAATATAAAAGATATATTAGAACCTTCAGAAAAAGATACTGCAACTTTTATGAAGATTATATTAATAGTTGAAACTTTATTAACAAATAAAAAACACAAGAATTCTCACATTGGTAGATTCTTTAATAGATGGTATGATAAACAACCAGTTATTGATGAAATTACTGAGGATTTAAAAATGAAAGAAGTTAAGAAGAAGGATATTGAATATAAGATAGAAGAATTACAAGCAGAAATAGAAAAACTAAAATGGGAACCTGAAAAAATTACTGAAGAAATTGAAAAGTTAAAATGGGAACCTGTTAAGTTAAAAGAGTGGATTGAAGAATCTTCATATCCAATAGATAAAAACAACATCGAAGGATTTATATTCGATAAACTTAAAGAAGAATTAATTGACAAAAATAAATTAAATTACAATTATGGCAAAGAAGAATGAAACAACCGATAAATCTCTTGAAGAAAGAGGAGTAAAGGCACTACAATCAATTGCTGATTCACTTGGTGATATTAACGATTGGTTATATGAACTAGATGCAGATATGTGGCAAGAACGTTTGGAATGGTATTTGAACGAATTCTATCAGATAGCTAAATCAAAAACAGTAGGAACAACAAATAGACCATCAAGAGATGCTGAGAGAATCCAAGAGAACACAGAAACTCAAGGAGAAGAAAGTAAATCATAAACTTGGTATAATAGTTCCATATAGAGATAGAAAAACTCAATTAAAAAGATTTCTATCTCATATGAAAGATTATATTAAGGATATTGATTACGAAATCTTCATCATTGAACAATCAGATGATAAACCTTTTAACAGAGGTAAACTTCTGAATGCAGGATATAAGTATGCCTTAGATAAGGGGTGTGATTATTTTGTATTTCATGATGTCGATATGTTACCCGAAGATGTAGATTATTCTTATTCAGATAAACCACTTCATTTAGCAACTCACTTACAAGAACATGATTATGAAACCACATTCTTTGATTACTTTGGTGGAGTAACAATGTTTACCAAAGAAGATTTTAAAACCATCAATGGGTTTTCAAATGATTATTGGGGATGGGGATTTGAGGATGATGATTTATTAATAAGATGCTTACAATCTAATTTAGAGTTAGATATGGAAACAAATGATGATAGTGATATATCCGAATTTGAAACATTTAGATTTACTGGAGATACTTCATATATAAAATATAAATCTAAAACTACTTCATCATTATTACAAGATGAGTTTTCTATTTCTATTTTGGTAAAACCATCAAAAATAAAATTAAATGAAAATAAAGATTATGATGAATTTCCAATATTATCTATACCAGGCTACAACATTGGATTATTTTACAATTCCTTTCGTAGATTCTTTTGTCAGGTATATGATGTAGAAAAAACTCCATATTCAATTACTACTGATATTGTTGGTGAAAAATGGTCACATTTATGTATGACATATTCAAATGAAAATATTTTAAAATTTTATCTAAATGGTAATTTAGTAGATACTGTTGAAATGAAAGAAGAAATACTACAATTATCATCAGATGAAGTTTTTGTAGGTGCATCTAATGGTGAAAAAACAAATAAAGAATTCTTTTATGGTTTAATATCAAATATCGAGATATATGATATTGCTCTTTCACATGATGAAGTTAAAGAAATAAATGAAAATCCTACAAAAATAAAATTAAGAAACTTTGGTAATTTTAAATCAAGTGAATTTATTTATTCACAAGTACAACCACAGTTGGCATCAACCGAAGAGGTAATTGATATCGGTGGAGAATATAATGTGACACTTAATAATGTAAAGATTGAAAAATACAAACAATCATTTAAAACTTTTTTGCCAAAACCATTAAGAAGAAATTCAAAATTCAAATCACTTGAACATAAAACAAATTCATCGGTTGGTAATAAATGGGTTCATGATATAACTCGTAAAAACCAAATCAAATATTATAACGAAGTAAGACAAGATATTGTTGATTCAAATATTGATGGATTAAATACTTGTAGATATAATGAGATTAGTAAATCAACAAATAAGTTAGTAACTAAAATATCAATAGAATTATGAACCAAATGTATAATATGGGAGTAATTGCAGGCAACTTTGATGTAATACATCCAGGTTATATTAAGATGTTTAAAGAATGTAAATCATATTGTAAACAACTTATAATTCTTTTACACATAGACCCATCAATAGAAAGACCAGAGAAACTAAAACCAATTCTTACTAAACAAGAAAGAACAGAAATT
>Ga0181379_1001421_pt1 | contig 11277 bp, 10 predicted proteins | sample 2SPOviralmetaG_FD_130115 | JGI IMG/M metagenome (GOLD analysis project Ga0181379, IMG submission 130115) | Marine viral communities from the oligotrophic San Pedro Time Series (SPOT) site, San Pedro Channel, CA, USA - 2 SPOT_SRF_2009-07-10 | ecosystem: Environmental > Aquatic > Marine > Strait... | reverse complement strand
GGATTAAATGTGCCGGCAGTTTCATAGCTTATAGCCGTCGCAAGATCGAGCGGAGAAATTCCAAGCTGGTTTGCAGTCGAAAATATGCCGGCGGCTATATCCATTTAAAAGATCTTTAAGTATTTGATTGCACCAAGCGTTCCTAATAATCCTGGGTTTGAAGATGTATTGCTTGTTTGAGAGCCAGGTTTCGGAGACTGCCCAAGAGCTGCCAACGGCACGTTCAAACTGTTTATGGGTGCATTTGCATAATTACTAAAATCGTTTCTAGCAGCGTCTATCAACGATTGTTGTAGGCTTTGCTGGAGCAACCCTTGCTGCATCATATCCTGGTTCAAAGCTCTGCCGGTATTAAATGCCGTGTTAGCCATGCCTCCGAGCTGATTAGCGGCTCCCAGGCGAGACGTTCGATCATTCATGGCGTTTGCCATAGCAGTGTTGTAACCCTGCATTCTGAGCGGGGCCAGGGCGTTGGCAGCCATGCGACCATATTCAGCATTCGTTACACCTTCAGCGACACCATGCCTGGATCCACCGTAAGCTCCGGCAGCCTGAGCTTGAGCGCCCAGCGTGTTCATGGTCATTTGACGTTGCCGCTCGATGTCTTGTTGCGTGTTATCTACTACTTGTTGTTGGTAGGGGTTGTTAAAAGCTCCGACATTGAGAGGCCCACTCATCATATTGTCAGTAGCCGCCATAGAATTTTGCATTCCAGTTGCGGCTGCATTGTTTACGTTAAAGCCTTGTTGCGGTGGTTGACCCATTGCTGGGGCTGGTATTTGCGCTGGTTGGGCCATTGCTGGAGCCATTGCTGGGGCCGGAGCCTGGACTGCTCCGCCGCCTTTTCCGCCTGATCCTGCCATTATGAATTCCTCGTAAATAATCCAACAGCGAAAAATTGAACGCTGCGGAGGGTGAATGTTAATGCGCCTCGAAGGTCACGCCGTTTGCCGGTCGCGAATGCAATGTAACGTTTGAACTCGTCATAATGCTCAGAAGCTTTGCCCTGGTCGATTTTGCGTCTGCCCAGGTATCTATAACCTCGACGGATTGTCTCGCCCCACCATTTGTCGTGCAATCTTCTCATACACCAAACCTCAGCCTCTCGACGTGTCTGGTAGTTATAAACTCCAGTTGAAAGAGCGTGTGTAGCAATTACACATCCGTCTCCTGCTTCTCCGGCGTATCCGCTATCTGAACTTTCGTCCTTCTTACCGGCTCCAATATTAAAAGCTCTAGAAAAAGCGTTGCCAGGGAGATCCTCGTCGCTCGATAATGCTTTGGTTGCCAAATTCATCGGGGTAGGGATATTGCTCGCAATATCTGCAACATCGCTTCCAATTTGGCTGGCATGATCAGCAAACGACATATCAAAAGGATTTGTGTCTATTCTATTATTAGGATCTGTAAAATCTTTTAGATTATTTGATGTATAGCCAGCGGCTCTTGCTAAACCTGGATCAACTTGTCCACCTTCATATCCAATAGCAACGACACCGCCCCCATCATCCACCCCATAACCAAATCTAGGATCAGGAGTAACACCTTCAGCAAAGTTTCTTTGTTGCCGCTCCATGTGCTCAGCAAGACCAAATCTACCATTTGGATCTAGAAAATCTGTTACGCTATCACCGCCGTTGTAAGGGTCAGATCCACCACTACCACCAGAGCCAGCTTCTGCACCAGAGCCACCACCCATATCAGGAACTGTGTTTGCGTATCCAATGTCAGACACGTTTCCAGCGTTTATGCCGGTGGTTCCGGTGAATGGGTTAATAAAGAAACTATCGATGTAAGATGATTGGGCAGGGCGATCCTCTCTAAATTCTCCGGTGATTGCATCGAAAACAGGCTTAGCACTGTAACCAGTTACTCCACCATAATTTGAAGGAGACGGCATTCCGCCAGTTATAGCCGCGCCAGTAGGAGCATTTAAGCCAAAGGCGTTTGCCTGGTTAGCAGTATTCAAAAAGCTGGAATTTTGCATAGGCGAAAAGGCAGCCACAGTTGGCCCGTAACTCATTGGGACAGCGCCGATCCTGCTTATTCGGTCAGCCTGGTTGAGGTTGCGCCTTGCAGCGTCCTCTAACCAGTACGGAATTTCTGTCGTGCTTGTTGAGGTTGATCCGCCTTTACCCATTCTTAAATCTCCTTAACATACGACGAATGCATAGGTTTCCATCCATGTTTGCTTAACGGTTTTTTCCATCCAAAACGGCCCGTCATGTTCAATGCCGTACAGCCCTGGTCTTTTGCCCAGAGTATCACATCGTCATGCATACTTAAAATTTCCGTGAGATCTCCGCCTCCAAGAAAAATATTTAAACATTTCATTTTTGGATAATTTATAATTTCAGTGACCAAACAACTTTTTTCAGCCGGCCATAATTGCATTGTTCCTTTATACAATCCTTCGTAAATATCAATAATGTCATGTGTTCCGCCGGTGTATTTTAGGGCCGCCTCGATGTGAGGCTTGCACCGCTCAAATTCTTTAGTGCCTAGAAAGTTGCTAGAGCTGTTCTTTTCCATATTGCTGTGCTTCCGTCATGGTCTGCCGTGCAGACGTATATGTAATTGGCGTCCCAGGCTATCATTCCTGCCGTATTGCCTGGAGCTCCCGTGCTCGATGTTGGCGTTGCTTGCTTCATTGCAATTTGCCTAAATGCATTTTGAGCTGAAACAACTGGGTAATTTTTTTCTTCATCCCAAAGAAAAATCCCGTTTTCGCTTGGGTTATCGTCTGCACTTTTAAAAAACAACTTTCCCAGGTTTGTATTTAAAAACAACTGAAGCTGTCTGCCCCATTGTCTTAAATCATTTCCTAATATTGGTGTGCGAACAGGCACTATCTTCGCCCTCCTGGTTCAACGTTCAATCTCATTATTCCCACACGCCAGTCTGTATTTCTGTCACCCTCAACCCGCATTCTTAATTGTCTACCGCTAAACCTTACAGATGTTGGATTGCTTGGATTATAGGCACCGTATGTTCTTTCTGTATCATTAGGGTGAAAACGTGTTTTAAACTTTAAATCTACATCGCCTTGGGTTTTTTCATCGGTTATTACCGATGTTATTTTTGCAATTCGATCCCCATTTTGTAGCGAAATTGGCCCCGTTTCACAAAATATTGATAACCCGTCGTAATTGTGTCCAACCTCGTGATTATGGATAGTTGATGTGCCATTATGAGACGCCATCATTGGATTAGTAAAAACACCTCTACTCACGCCAGCGGTTCTAGATAAATTTCCTACAAGCCAATAATTATCAATAAAATTATAAGCAACATAACGATCTATCTCTAAAGAGTTTGACGATGGATAAAACCACCAAATTTCATTATTTTGTCCATTTACCATGCCCCAAACTTTGGTTTGTTGGTCTTTGTTAAAATCGTTAAAAACATAATCTTGGACATCGCATTTAAGTGTTTGCACAGTGTTACCGTCAAAATGATGGAACTTGCCCTGGCCACACCAAAACGCTCCGCTGTCTGTAGTCACAGCACTTAAACGAGAGATAGTCCCAGTGTTTGTTGCTATTTTTGAAAAGGAGTAAACGTAAGGGGGGCCAATATATTGCGCAATGTGACTATCTGTATCAGTTAATATTAAGGTTGCTCCTCTTGCGCTAAGTCCGGCCATGATTTGCCCTGAAGTAACTAATTCGAAAGACCCAGCCTCATTGGTTGCTGCCGGAACCCAGTCCTGACTATTTTCTTTGTCGCACCAACTCACGCGGCGACTATTAATGTCAGAGCCCAGAGCAAAAATAAATCTTTCCTCAGTAACAACCACTCCTTTATTATTTAGAGGGGCATTCAGTAAAGGCTCAGCAACTGTTTTTTTCATGAGTAAAATATTATCAATATCAAAATTTGGAGTAGTATATGATTGCGGTATTATTTCGATTTTTACAGAAGTATCGTCGGCACCAAATCTGAATATATTTGAACCAACAACTAGAGGTTCATCTACAAGAACAGTCGTGCTTGTTATCCCAGTTACTTTTATTTTTACGTCGGGTACAGTTGATGCGTCTCCATCATCATTTGGATCAATTAAATCCACAGTTACATCATGGCTATCTTGATTGTCAGGGAGTGCTATTAAACCAGCAACGGTTTGTTCTAAAGTTCCGACACCACGCCTAGTCAGTTTATGCGTTGCACCCAAAATTTTTGAAAAACTATGAATTGTTCCAGCACCCAATTCTGTCAGTGCTATGGCTGTTCCACCAGATGTTGCGGCAAGCTGAAACTCAGATGAACTAGCCCCAATAATAAAATATTCTGTTCCGTTAACTAAACCAGAAATATCTGTGCCATTACCGTTTGAATAAGTAACCTTGTCACCGTTGGTAAAAGAATTTGAAACAACAATTTTATTAGTAGCCAAAACCACAACCGAACCGCTACTACCATCTATTGTTACTGATGAGGGTGCAGTTAAATTAATTGCTGGACCGCCTGATGTTGCCGCTAATTTTAAAAAATTATTTGACGAAACAATTGCAAAGTAAGTTGTTCCAGAAGTAAGACCTCCTATTGCAGATTGATCTGCCGGCACAGTGTAGCCAACCTCGTCACCATTCAAAAATCCGTGACTTGGCACTGTGATAGCTTCTGTTCCATAATCTATAGCTGTTACGCTTTCAAATGTGGAAACACTAGATCCCATCGTCGCACCATGCAAAGTGCAATAGTATGAAGCTGGCATTGTTCCAGATGTAGGAACAACTAGCGTTACTGTGGCTCCTGCCGTTCCCTCCGTGCCGCTTGAGGTAACAGAAAAGAAATTTCCAGACGCATCTTTAAAACGCAGCGGATGGTTACTATTGCTTGCATCTGAAACATCTAGGACTATTGTCGTGCCTCGCTCAAATGCTAAGGCAGGGGCAGGGGCACCATTTAGGTGAAACTTATTAACACCATTATCAATTGCCACGGTAACTGTATAAGATAAAGCAGGGGTAACTGTATTATCTGCAAGAAAAGTAGCTATGTTTTCTTTGAATTCAGCTACACCGCCAGCGATTGACCAGCCGACACCCTTAGTCCAGTTTGCATCTACTGCAAAATTCCCATTAGTAACAAGATCAGATCCTTGAGTAGTTGTTAAGTCCCATTGCAAAATACGTCCATCGTCTGAGTGCAAGGCAATCAACGTTTCTCCGTAGTTTTGTAGCTGCCAAGTGGTACATTCCTGGGGAATTGAAGAAGTAGATTGAGGTCGGGGCTGCCCATAATATCCAGTACCATAAAAAGAAAAACCATACCCAGTATTTACTGCTGCATTTGTCCTTCCATCGGCCAAATCATCTGGAGTAATATCGTACAAACTTCCAGAACCAAGCATTGCAATTAATTGATTATGAGAACCGCCAGCAAGCCACGCAGTGCCATTATTTGATTGCCATGTGTGCATCCCTCTAACAACATTTTTTGTAAAAGACGCTTTTCTTTGGACCCATCCCTTTATTGGTTGCAAACTGCCGTCAAGCCATCTCACCAACGAGCCGTCTCGCCATCTATTTCCGGCCTCTAAATCGGTTCCATTTTTATAAATACCAGGCGGTAATTTTATGGGCAATAATGACATACATTCAAACCTTTTTAAACATAACCAGACATATCTTCATTTATTACATTTATTTCTATGCTATCTTCACCCTCAGAAACTTCAGTGTCATAATATTTGTTAACCTCTCTCCATTTTGCGTATGAAGTTCGAATTTGCAAAATTTTCTCAACAGCTTCTAGCTCTGAAACATGTGTAAAATTATGACCGTCATGGACTGCAAAAACGTTGTAATATTTTTCGTTTGATCCGCCCAAAGCGTTAATTTCTGCATCACTTAAAGCATCTCCATACTCATATGTTTGAACTGGTTGAATATTAGTTGATGTTGATTTTACAATAGTGTCTTCTGACGTTTCTATTGGTTTGGAATTATCTTCTTGTATAGAAATTAAATGACTATTTATTAATGGTTTTGCACCGCACCAATCAGTCGGATTGTTATCAAGTCGTGTCTTGAAAGCTGTCACTGCTTGCTCAACTTCAGCAACAGTTTCATATCCTTTATGTGCATAATTATATCTTGCCATTATGTTGATCCGTAAATTGATCCATTGTTTGTAACAGTTCGAGCAGTTCCTTTAATAGCTGGACCTCCTAATCCTCCTGGATAATTACCTTGGCCTGTTCCACCTGTCGCGCCCCAGCCTCCGCCGCCGCCAGAAGTATTTGTAACTCCATTGCCAATTCCTTGCCCCGCACCGCTAGAGTTACCGCCTCTTCCCTGAGTTGTTCCGCCATACTGAGCTCCAGTAGAACCTGATCCACCTAGACCTGGCAATTCCATGCCGCCTCCGCCGCCTCCCAATGGGCCTTGTGAAGTAGTCATTGACGCGCCGCCGCCACCAGCTCCTCCTCCCCAACCACCTCGTAATCCGTTGCTAATATTTCTGCCTCTAGATCCATAAGCATTTGTAGATCCTCCATTGCCCCCTGATGCTGAATTTGTTCCGCCAAGATTATTACCTGGCGTACCAGGCGATGATCCTTGGCCGCCATTTCCAGATCCGGCTCCACCTCCGCCTCCACAATTTACGGTACTTGAAGTCCAACCGACACCACCACCGCCGCCCCCACCGGCTATATAGGCCCCAGGTTGATTAACAATTGTCACGCCTGTTGATTGAACATCAATTGCAGGACCAGCCGCAACACCAGTTGGGTGCTGGTAACTTGCTGCAACGTATTGTGATGGTCCAGTTGAATAACTGCCGCCTCCGCCAGTACCTTTACCAACAATTCTACCTTCGTTTATAATTGTGCAGGGCATATCAATAATAAGAGCTGCCACAAAATATGAATTAGCTTGAACGTAAGTATCTGATCTAATTTTTAGAGTGTCGCCATTTGCAAATCCTGATGAAACAAAATCTGAAACCGTTATGCGTGATGTGTAATAATATCCATTTCCACCAGCGTTAATTGATGGGTTAAATGTCCACAATGTCCCAGATACTGTTGAACTAGCACCATAAAAATCTTGTAACGAAATAGCACCAGAACTAACGTTGGCCAAACTTCTCATGTCAGTATCATTTATAGATACCGTTGATTGGCTTGTAGAGCCTATCTCAACGTGACAATCATTTAAGCTTATTGCGCCAGACGATGGTAAAGCCATTTAACCAGGAACCCCAAAGGCTGTTATATTGCCATTTAAGACCACATTCCCTTGATCATCCATTGATGCTATGTATGATCCATTGTGCATAAAAATTAGTTTTCCGTTTATTTCTTGAATTTGGAAATTGTTGTTAAAACGTAATTTTTCAACGGATATTTCCCTTGCACTTCCATAAACAACAGCCTTGTTAGCTACAGTTAGGTTTGCGGTTGCCCCATCCAAGACATCAAACTCTGACGCTGTAACTCCAGTATTTCGCAAACTTTTGGCATAATTTAAATCATCGCTGGTTCCAGAAAAACCACTTAAACTGTTTAATTCATTTGCGCTTGAAGTGACGACAGTCCCATCTACTTTTGGACTGCTTAAATTTGGCGAAATGGTTCCGGCTGTGCCGTTAACACCGTTTGTTAATCCATCTAATGCGTCATTTATGGTTTGACCCCAGGTGTCAGCACTACCGCCCACCGTCGGCTTAACTATTGTGATCGGCATACTTATCTCCTTTTTTTATATTAATAACACAACATTTTTAGACAGCCTAAGTTATGTGTCAGTCCAGTTTTCGGGGGGCACTACAATTTCTGTATATACTTCGAAAGGAACTGATAATTGTGTGAATGGAAAAAACCCTTTTCCTATTTCCACGGGTAAAGTTGACATGTTTTGTGCCGCCAAATTGTGGATTTGAGACAAATTAGCTGAGCCAATAATAGGCGGATAAAAATATAATTCATAACCTGTAAATTCATAAGTTATACTTGCTGTAGTGCTTTCAACTTGCACTGTTCCAGTTAATATATTTGGAGCAGAAAAATTTTCATTTTCAAACATTGTGGCAAGTGGAAGGTTGAATGGGTTAGCTGTAATATTTAAGCCAACAAAGTCCCAATGTGTGGAAGCTAGTGTTGTGCCCATATCAAGAGCACCCATAATAATATTATTACCAGTTAAGATAAAATCATTAGTAATATCAGTTAAAGAAACAACAGGATTTTGTGCAGTTATGTCTGCACCTATAAGACTTTCAGCTTCAGTAAAAACGGCTTGTTCTATTGAAACATTGCCAGCCTCAATATCATTGGATTGTAAATTATGAAGTTGTGTAATTGCTGTTGTATCTAAAACAGGGTTTTGAGTTGCTATATTGGTTGATGATAAGCTCAAACTTACAACCATAGGTATTACACCCACAGTTACATTTTGCGCTTCAATATTAGACCCCGAAAGAACTAAATTTTCTATTAAAACAGCATTGTCTAAAATAGGAGCTTGAGCCGCTATATCATTTAAAGATAGATCAACATTTCTTATTCCTACAAACCCAAGAGGTTGTGCAGATAATGAATGAAAACCAAGCATTACTCAGGGTTCCAATCTGGGTTTGTTTTTTGCCAGTTAAACATTGGCACTGTAAAACAAGCTAGGGTTTCGTCATATGCATCATATATTGTTTTGTGATCTAATTTTAAAATATAGGCATCAACATCTGCCACCAAAAACATTGGCTCTTTGCCAGCATCTATGTCTATTCTAGCCGATCTATAAATTCCATAAGCATGAAGAAGATGTTCTGAAATAGTTCGTATAGTTAATATCCACTGTTGATTTTTTATATATGTTTTTTCATCGTCGTTTAGCTCACTAACAACCCATTCAGTGTCTTCCCATAAGCATCTATGCGTTTTATTATTAAATGATGGTTTGTTTGGAGCAGCTACATATCCTGCATCGGCTATTTCTTCGGCTGTAAATGATGCAACATCAGTTCTAGTAAAACCATTGCTAAGAACAATTTTGTCAGGCAACGTATCTGGCGTATTAAGATTACAAGAATACAAGGTCATTTACGTTACTCCAATAAAAAAATAGTCAGTATCTCGGTAGGCATAGGTTGGGGTCATTGCTGCCGCAAAACATAACCTTATAACTTCCCCTTGTGAAAAGGTGTGTTTAGGACTTCTAAACACAACACTTGCATAGTCAGAACTTGCAGGAGCATTACCATTAGAATAAACGGCAACGGAACTTTCCATGTAATAATGCCCAACTGTTGAACTTGCCGCCACTTGAGGTTCAGCTTTATTTGGAAAAATAACGGCTGGATTTAATGGCCTTACATAAGGAGCTTGGTTCCATGTAGCAGGGTCAATTCCTCCAGCCATTCCTGTTGCAAGTGAAGGTGTGCCAAAATTATTAAAACCTGTTACATTCCATCTGCCGTTCACAAAATTTGGGGTCGAGGGCAGGGTAAAATTATTCATTGAGGTATAAGGTAAATTTGCCACTGTAGACAATGAATTAGAAGCTAATAACTCTGTGGATGTATTAGATGCTTGAAATGCATATTCTGAAGTTTCAAAATAACCATCTGAGGTTGAGCTATATGTTAGTGGATCTGTTCCTGATATAACCCAACGTCTATTTGCATGAGTTGAAGAAATTGGCATTGCTTTTATAACTGGGTTGGCTTGTGTCAAATCTAATATTTGCAAACCTCCTATGGCAAGGTCTTGCCCATAAGTGCCAGGACTAAATTTAGCAGCTATGTAAATTCTTTTTGTTTGCCCATCTAAAGCAGGGCCAACGTAAAAATCTCGCACATTAAAAGGTTCTGTACTATCAGGGGCATTGTACGCTCCAGATCCATCAATTTGAGTTTGCTGAATGTTTAAACCGACAAAAGAAGGACTTCCTGTTACTTCTGTCATTTCTGTAGAAAGAGCATTCCCAGTATCAGAGTTTCCACTGTGCACCATGACTGCAACGCTTGACCCCAACAGTGTGGGCGGCGTTTTATTTTCTGGATATATTTTTACAACAAATCCTTCATGCAATTCGCCTGGATTGGTTGATGAAGCAAATTGCGGGAATGTGTCTTTGCTTATATTAAAATCTAAACGTTCTTTGTTTCTCCAATTAGAGGGTAAAGGTGCATTATTATCATGATCTGGGTTTCCTGAGTAAGCACCAGTATCATCTATTGTAAAATGGCCACTAGCAGGAAAAACGTCTTGGCCTGGGGTGAGATATGGCGCAACATTGCCAGAATATTGCGTTGCAGTGGGATATGCGAACGCACCAACATTGTATGGAGTTGTTGCAAAACCAGATACACTAGTTGTTACTGGCTCTATTTCGAAATAATATCGACCACCAGCGTTTTGTGTTGTTGTCGAAACATCAAACCCAATTATACCAGCTTCTAGCACAACATTATCATACACACTTGATACAGTGCCAGAGTAATTGGAAGTTAGTCCGCCAAGAAAAGAAGTATAAAGCCCTGTTTGAATTTCATTTGAACTAAAGCGGTTATATGGGCTGGGACTATTTCCAGTTCGCAAAGTGAGAGTAAAACTAGGTGCTGTTGAGTTTGTATCTAATATTTGCATCTGAATGGGTGGCATGGCCGCAAGGCCACCAACAACTGGGTCTTTGTAAACATTAATAGCAACTGAAAATGTTTCCGTACCTTCTAAAGTTGCATCTGTATTTATATTAAAGCCATCAAAATCAAACGAAGTCTTTTCAACTACGCCAGGAAAAACTTGTGCCTCATTAGAGACAACACCATTTTCTTTATCATAGGGCATATTTGGAAATTCAACATCATCAGCGCTTGCCGTATTGAAAGTAACTGAGCTAACTTGCAGTTTCACTTTACCGCTAAATCCTGCGCTTGCATTTTCTCCTATATTAATAATGTTTAATCGAAAATCAGTATATTTTTCATCTAATTGATTTTCGATTAATGCTTGTTGAGAAGAGGAAATAACACCATCTTTATCAAAATATTGAATAACAACAGTTGGCAATAATACTTTTAATTGAAAACTCGCCATTATTGGGCCAGTTGTGCTACCTGACCTAATCCGTAAATTAAATGTTTCTCCGGTTGTAAACCAATGTATAAATCTAGTTCTGAATGTAGCCGTTCCCGCACCAGTTGCATGATCTATAGTTATTGAACCTGTTTGATCTTGAAACATATAATCATAAGTAGAACTATCAATTGTCCAATAACGTGTTGTTGTCCCACTTGTTAAAATACTGTCTTCTCTGAGGT
>Ga0181379_1001420_pt1 | contig 11279 bp, 17 predicted proteins | sample 2SPOviralmetaG_FD_130115 | JGI IMG/M metagenome (GOLD analysis project Ga0181379, IMG submission 130115) | Marine viral communities from the oligotrophic San Pedro Time Series (SPOT) site, San Pedro Channel, CA, USA - 2 SPOT_SRF_2009-07-10 | ecosystem: Environmental > Aquatic > Marine > Strait... | reverse complement strand
CAAAGGGGAGGCTTTCTGCAGTGCCTCCCCTTCTATCTGCACTTCACGTGTGCAGCAACCGACTGGGTTTACGGTACCAGTGCTTATACCGACCTAAACCGCCCTACGTAGGATTACCGCGGTCAGGCTTTTTTGACGGTCCTTTAGCGGATTTGCTAGGTTGACCGTCCTCACCATCACTATCTATATCCCAAAACTTTTTTTGTTCTTTAGTTTCGGCCATAGCTTCTATATCATCTTTGCTTATCATAAACCTTGCTCTTTTGCAGCTGCTAAGATAATTGGCGTTAAGACTTCTTCAATATCGTCTTCCCACTGACTCCAACTTACTTTAGAAAAATAGTTAAAGCAGTTTTTAGTAGGAACACCCCGACGTAAATGTTCACCAAAGATCTGCTTGAACAACGGTCGTCTATTTCCAAGACCGTTATTAAAAAAGTCGTGAGTAGCATTTTGCGCTTTACGAAATTTATCAAGATGTTTGTTAGTACTTCTTGGATTTTCACAAGCACCTTCGAGTGGAATTAACTCGTTAAGCTTTGCTCTTAGACCTTCAAAACCAGAGTTTACGCCCCATGGATTTGTAAATAACTTTTCTTGACGACCTTCACACATTATATTAACTCCTTTGCTAAAACGTCTAAACAAGCATCGATATATGTTGAAGCATAGATGCTGGTTAAATCTAAATACATATCACTCTCTACAAAGTTCCAAAAGTTTGTAGAATTAAAACCTTTTGCTAAATTTTCTGGTGCACAAATAGCATCATCAAAAGATGCAATAACATCTGATTTGATTGTTGTACCATCATCTAGGTGTATGATTCTTGACATGTGTTTCTCCTCATTTGATATATATTTTATATCACATATAAAAGGCAATGTACATAAAAAAATGGCTAAATAGTTTTTTATTTGCAAATAGAATAAATTGTGACAAAAATGATACATACTAAAAATGAGTTAATCTCTACAATTACAGAAAGCCAGCATTGTCAGCGGAATTGGGATTTAAGTAAAACGATTCCAAAAGAAGATCTTGATATTTTTATTCATACTGTAAAAGAAGCACCGACTAAACAAAATAGAATATTCTATAAAGTGAAATTCATAACTGATAGAGATCTTATTCAAAAAATGTATGACACAACTAATAGCTTTTGGAATAGAGATAAAGGTGAATTAATAACAAATGCTCAAACATATGCTAATTTACTCGTAATCTTTATACGAGATAAAGATCATAATAGAAATCATAGAACCTTAGAAGAATATATCGGCGAAAATGAAGAAGGAAATTTTCCAGTTGATCCAATTGATGAATCAAAAGCAGTCGGAGTATGTGCTGGTTATTTAAATTTAGTTGCGCGTATGATGGGATATCAAACTGGATTTTATGATTCACGCCATAGGCAAGAAGAATTTAATGAAATTGTAGGTGGACAGGTTTTACAGAGTCTAGGTATTGGATATAAAAATCCCGATAAAGTCTGGAATCAACATCACATTGAAAATTACAAATATGATCTATATACTAAAGATGTGAAAGTTGAAGTTATATGAATTTAGTTATTACTGGCCACACGAGTGGGATTGGCGAATACATATACGAAGAGTATTGCTTATATTATAGTACAGAAATCATTGGTCTTAGTAGGTCAACTGGGTTTGATATAACAAAAGATAATATATCAAAATATATAACTCCTCAAACTATTTTTATTAATAACGCATTTTCAGCTGATGATCCAGACGCACAAAGCAATATTCTAGATCAAGCAATAAATGCATCAAAAATCATTTGTATAGGAACAAACTCTCAGTGGGAAGGAGTTTATAAAGACGCTAAAGATAAGTTAAAACAAAAATGCCATGAATATTTTGTAGAAGGTAAAGATGTTACTTATTTAGCATTAGGCAAAGTAAATACTCCATATACACAAAAATATCATCCTGATAGTAATGTAATAAATAAACAGTATCTAATGAATTGTATTGAATTTATTTTAAATTCAAAATATAGAATTGAAATATTAAGTGTAAGGCCAGATTGATGCGCATAGTAGACATTACTCCAAAAAATAATCCATCTGCAGATGATAAAGATGATAATGAGCGGTTTGACTATTACAACAAATATTATGAGTTACATAAAGAATTTTTACAACCTACAAATATAAAAATCGATGTTGATTTATTTAATAATGAAATAACTCAGTACAATCATTTATTTAGACAATGGGGATATAATAGACCTCATAATCCTAGGTATGGGATTTCTCTTTTTAATTTTGATGGTAACATTAGAAGTGAAGTAGATTATGGTTGTTGTCCATTAGATACTGCACCTTCTGAATTACAATTAAAAGAAAAAGATTTCAAAGTAAAGACAGAAGTTTATACTAATATGAAATCTATGAGAGTATTCGATCCAATTGAAAAACATTTAATAAGAAGTAATATATTATTATTTCACAAAGGTGCTAATTTTACTCCTCATGTAGATGTATGTCCGTTGCCTGGATATAATTTAAGACTGTGGGGTAATACTGATCCAGATAATTATATCTTTAATTATTATGGTAATGTTGCAAAGGATGTAGAGCCGGGAAGATTATATTTAACAGACACATCTTTATGGCATACGGCATTGTCTTTGGCTAATTGGAATTATACATTTTTTATTGCGCTACGCGGAGATTGTATAGATGAGGTAAACGAATGGTTGATCTAGAAAAAATATTAAATGAAATAAAAGTTGTGCCAGAATATGATAGTCAGATTATGTTACAATCTGTAGAAGGCAGTACTGATCCTCATTATGGAATAGGCAGACTGAAAGGTTTGAAACACGGTGAAAAGGAATTTACTCATCCACTTTTTGACATGCCTTACATAAATAATCTCTTAAAAGATTTAAAAATGTATAGGACTCGTTTAATGAAAATGCATCCTTATTCTTGTTATTCATATCATCAGGATCCAACTCCAAGAATACACATACCTGTCGTTACACATGAAAATTGTTTTATGGTGATTGACGATATCGTTCATAGATATCCTACAGGAAATTGGTATTTAGTAGATACAACTAAGAAGCATACATTTATAAATGCTTCTACTGATTGTATGAGAATACATATAGTTGGATGTGTAGATGCAAGTAGTTAAAATAGAAGATATATCTGATTTACAAATATATTGTGAAAAATGCAGAGATCTTGGTTGGATAAACAATAGTTCATTAGAACGATTAAATATTGATATGGTGATTAAAAACCAAGGGGCATATTTTGGAATATATGAAAACAATGAAATAGTATCTATTGCCGGTATATACAAATTTCATGAATTATATCCGGACGATTGGAGAATGTTTTATAGATCAGCGACTCTACCCAATAAAGCTCGTAATAAAGGTTTGCATCGAGGCACAGGATTAAGAGGTAGATTATATATTAATGCTTTTTTAGAATATACTCACAATGGAAATTTATATTTTACAACAAATATTGAAGTGAGTAACGGTAATCAAGATGCTATCATTCGCGCCGATCAACATATGAAAAGGGAATCTTCTTTGAAAGATTCCTACGTTGATTCTGTAGATACTTTAATGCTTTATAACACAAAACAAGCAATTTGGAAATTAAATAATGAGAAATATTATAAAAGAACTCAGTCATGTTGAATATGATAGACATAGTTTAGAGGAATTTTATCATAGTATAAAACATAAGGCTAAACCTTATATTGAAAAACACACTGAGTACTTGGGTAATTATGATGATAACCCCTATGCAAGATGCATATGTCCAAAATGCGTTTCAAATGGTAAGCATGAACACAGCGGCGATAAACATAAGTTTATAAGAAGACTAGATCGATATAATCATCCTGAAGTTGAAAGACTGAGTAAATTACTTGAACAATATACAAAAACAGATGTTCCCAATCACCCAGTAATGTGGATATACGAACCAGGCTTTACTTTACCACCTCATAAAGACTTTGCCAGAAAGCATAGTATAATGGTTCCAATCCTCCCCGCAGAAGGAGGGGCCACAGTAGACATCTATAAAGAAGACTTGCCTATAATAGAAAAGAACGGCTATAAAACTGTTAAACATAATGATGACTACTTAATGTACACTCATACCTATACTACTAGACATCCTACTGCATTAAATGCAAATCAAGCAATACACGGTGTACGCAATCAACATGCAAGGCGCGTCTTCATTAACTTTAGTGGATATTGTGAATGGCAAAATATATAGACTATATGTCTGTATCTTGATCGTCTGTAAACGCTTCCCATAGTCTTAATACGTGTCTCCTTAGTTTACCAGTAGCTGTTCTAGGAAGAACATCTACAAACTCGATATAACTTGGGTAGTTGTTTAAAGGTAGTGTTTTCATACAAAGTCTTTTTATAGACACTTTTGTTTGAGTTGTCTGTTTAGATTTATTGTTTAATACTACATATGCTTTTAGTTTAGTCAAGTCATAATTACTGTAACCATACACTACACCAGCTTCCGAAACATCAGGATGATTTAAGATTGCCTCTTCAATGCTATTTGGCGAAACCCATACACCTCCTACTTTAAGCATGTCATTGTTTCTGCCTTGATAATAAAAACGAGAGCCCTTCTTAATATACATGTCACCTGTTTCCATCCAGTCATCACCTATTGATAAACTGCCACCTTTGATATAAAGATCACCAATTTCGCCGTCTGGAACTTCCTGTTTTTTAATATCCAATACTTTTGCTTGATAACCAGGAACTAGTCTACCGCTACAATTGGGTTCAAAGCATTCGTGTCTATTAGAAATAAAAATGTGTAATGCTTCGGTAGATCCAATACCATCAAGTATTGGGCTGTCAGTTAATTCAATCCATTCGTTTAGTATCTTACCAGGTAAAGCCTCTCCTGCAGAACATGAGATCCTAAGAAAGGAAAGGTCTTTAGGATTATTTTGTAGACTACGTACTTGACCAGCTAAAATAGAAGGAACCCCAAAATATACTGTGGGTTTATATTTTAATAGATAATCGTTTACACCTTTGACTGATGAAGGCTCTTTCATTAGAACAGTTGCCGCACCAACAAAAAACGGAAACGTCATACTGTTGCCAAAACCATACGCAAAGAATAACTTAGCTGCGCTAAAAGTTACATCATATGCATTTAATAAGATTGTCTTCTTTGCATAATTGATAGCAGTGAATGCCATATCCTTATGCTGATGAGGAATTGCTTTGATATAACCAGTTGTTCCTGACGAGAACATATAAAAGCAAAGGCTATCTTTTAAAGTATCAACAGGTGGATGATCTGTGTTATCATCAGCAGTAATATCAAATGATGTAATGCTATCATCATCAAATGTGGCTACTACCGGATATCGTTTAAATAGATCCTCATACTCTTCATCCTTTAGCATAGTGCTGTATAGGTAAGGAATTATTCCAGCTTTAACACATCCCCAAAACAGGTAAATCCATTCAGGGCTATCACTCATCTTAATTGCAATGTGTGCACCCATTTGATAAAGATCGGCTAATTTGTTTCTATACCGATTAACATTATGATACACATCTTCATAAGTAATTTCTTGATCTTCCCAATAGATTGCAGTATGTGGCGACAATCTAATAAAATCTGTTACTGCATTATAATTCATATATCACCTTGAATTTTTCCCATTTCATCATATGATTTACATAGATCATTAAAATGTTTATCAAATTCTAATACTATATCATCATATAATATATTATTTATGTTTTTTCTTTCAGATCTAAAAACGCATGACTCTAATTCACTATTACCAATATAATTTGCATTACTATAAAAAGCAAGACCGGCCCAAAACACATGAGGGTGGTATTTTGATTTTACAAAATTAATAGCATCTAATAACTTATAATCTTTATTTAATAATTGATAATATCTATTATATAAACTTTCTCCTGTAAATATATTCCAATCTTTCCATGTTGCCATAAAGATAAAATCTTGCATAACCGGTAATCCAGATCTTACTTGTACCCATGGACACCAGATCTGAGGATTGTCGCCTCCCCAATATAAAGCTTTATCATGTCCTATTGAAAATTTATTTGTCCTGCTTTTTTCAAAGTCGCAAATAAATGGAATCATTTTTTCTAAAACACCGGGTTTAATTACAGTGTCAAATCTCATCATTACTACAGCATCATATTCTTTTTGTGATTTTTTCATAAGCTGATCAGCCTCATGAACACTAAGAATATGATCTCTTCTTTTCTCCCAAAATAAATATTGGTTTAAATGGGTTTCTGGATCTTTCTTTGCTGTGTCATAAACTGAAAAATTAAAATGATGTTTTGTGATTTTAAGATTTTTAAAATTCCATCTTAAAAATAAACTTTCATCTATATCAAAATTTGCATTGTAATATCTAAGAGATCCAATATGATCATGCTCATTCCAACAATGACCATATAAATCAAACTCAATATTTTTTGGTAAATGAAGATTCCACCACGCAGCACCTTGCTCTATAAATCTAGGACTACCAGTAATTAAAACTGCTACTTTATGCATTTAAATAATTGTTTAGGTCTACAGGAGTTCCTATAGGAATAAAACTATCTACATAATAGGGTACAACCTTTTTACCTCGTCTTATAGCATAATTATAAAGTGGAGAAATATAATATTCACCATTTACTGTTGCTTCATCGGTCCAAGCATCTTCACAGCACTCAAGAAATAAAATACTACTAGACCAATAATATATGCCAACATTTCGGTTTGGCGAAATAACTTGCTTTTCTGCTGTACAAAGTATTTCATTATTTCTTATTAAACTATAACTAGCTCGTGGGTCGTTTGTGTGTTTATTTTCTACAACGATACCACTATGTTGACCAAATTCTATTTTATCGGCGCTGACAATTAAATCACAATCTACTATCAGCCATGGCTCATCATGATGAATTTCTGATATGACTGCGTAAGCTGAGTTAGCTGGACCTGATGTATAACCGTCTAATGTATGAATAGTTATTTCAGAATCATGTGGAGCTACATCTTTTTGAAACACTGCGTGTATTTCACACCGATTTGCAATATCAAGATTTTTTAAGACATGCTTGTACATAGGTTCGCCTTTAACATTTATTAAAGGTTTAGGTACATCCGTATATTCTTTAAATCTTGATCCTTGGCCAGACGCTAATATTAATACATTAATTTTCAAAAGCTTTCCTCATCTTTTTTACATTTTCTGTAATGTCACCATCATAAAACCAGCCACCTACACATGCCATCCAATTATTACCAATTTGATCTTGTATTTTTGCAGCAATTTCTGGATTCATTCCACAGCTCAATGTTGGAATTACTCTATGATTTTGACATAACTCAATTGCTTTCAATACTTCTTCTTTCGATTCGGGATAATATCCGCCGAGCATTCCAACATGTATACTATCAATGTCTTGCAATATTGCCAATTTAACTAAAACATGCCAATCGATTCCATAAGGATTTCGCGGGTCAGTAATTGTTCTAATTCCGCTCCTTTGAAAATGTTGAAAAACTTTAGGCTGGCCATAATAACTACCGAGGCCAGACCAAATATTAGTATGTACACCTAAATTAAATGAAAAAGCTATATCATAATATTCTAATAATTGTATCGGTGAGCCATTTGCACATAAACAATACATTACGTTTGGATAGTCTTTTAAAATTTCTGATACAATTTCAGCTCTATTCTCAAATGAAAAATAACTAGGATCTCCAAGTATTTCATCTTCTTTTATCCAATCGATCCCGCCATCGCACATTCTTCGAATAATATCAGTTAATTGATTTTTGCTTAATCCTGTCTTTGGTTTAATTATTCCTCCAACTAAAGGCCGATTTGTAGGAAGCTTCCATCTTATAGTTTTACTTGAAATATTTATTTTTATATCTACAATTCGACAACTAGTCATAATATTAATGTCAGACTGTCCGCCTTGAATCGTACAAAGCATTTGTGCAACATCTCTTACCGAATTAAGATTTTTATATTGATATCCTATTACTACTTCATCTTTTTCAATACTTAAAATTTCAGCTGCATGGCTGTGATTGTCATATTCAGTTCTAATAGAAGGATTACCAATACTCTGGCCTATTGCGATAGCATGAGCTGCGGCTTCAATATTATCGCTATTAATTTTATAAGTTACTTTGTACATCATGTTTATCACCAATAACACTCGGAACCTTTACGCAAAGAACTTGAGAAGATTCCATAACTTTAGCATCTACAGCTTCATTTTTTTTAAATACAAATATATCGCCTGGTTCAATAGTTTTGTTATTTATAAACATTTTACCAGACAATAAAATGTTATATTCAGTAGCAATTGAATGATAATGTTTAGGAATATGCTCATCTTTTTCATGTGAAATAACAGCAACTTCAAAATCTTTTGTTCTTAATATCGAAGGTTCAAAATCTCCAATAAACCAACCTCGCGTAAATCTTGAAATATTATCAACTATCATAATAATTAGTTAAACAAATACGAGCCGTACTTGTTCCTTTTCTAAAATATTCCTTGTACTTATCATCATTTGAGAGACCCAGCCAAACACAATCACTAGGTTCAAAATTAAACTTATCACATATTCTCAGTTGCTGATCTCTATACTTATTAAATGAATAATTAATAGGATATTCCTTAATTACTTCTTCAGCAATCTTGTGTGCATTGTGATTGTAATAGCAAAGTTTTTTCATTTTATGCATTCGAACATCTGGTCGTCTAGTAAACATCCAACCCGTACGAACGCCATTTAAACCAAAAGCTTTACTAAGACTATAGAAAACATGTGTGACTTGGTCAGTGAGTTCTATATGTCGTACACTAGTAGATCCAACGTATGCAATATCTAATGCTATCTTATTATCATTTATAACAGTAGGAAGATCAATAAAATTTCCGTTAACAGCAGAAGGACAGCTAATATAGTGAGTAAATTGTGAAGTGCATAAATTTAGATATTGAGTCTCAACCCATTCATATTCACCAGGTAGATCGTTAACAATACCGCTTAGTATAATATCTGTATACGCTTGCCAATATGTTAATCCTTCTGTTACTCCATTAATAGGATATACATACCAACCTTCTAAGTCAACTACTGGCTTTAACCATTCAACAATGTTTGTTTCATATTTAGTTAATTTTGGAGATATTGATAACGGTTTACTAATTACATTTTTGGAAAACATCTATACCTCTATAGCCCTATAGGCTCCATTACTAGTATCAGTATATGACCTGGGATCGCCCCACTTCTTTTTAGCCATACTGATTGCTTGTTCAGCTGTGTGACAATAGAACATATCAATAAACAAACGTCCTGTGCATATCATCCAACATTTATTCATCGGCTTGTCCTGTACGTATGCGTCTTTCTTTAAACTTTGCAAAGTAACTAGCCATAATTTTATCAGGCACATTTGCTAGTAAAAAAGGAAATAGTCCATGGATTAAAGCAATTGGAATCATGATAATGTAAATGTATACACTATAAAGACACCATTGCAAGTGTCGTGTGTAGGTTTCTCCTACAGTAGAAAGATGTTTAAAATCTATCATATTTACTCCTGCCAGTTTTGAAAGTCATCAAACATTTTCTTTTTGGTTTGATGAGCACTTAATTGTTTCATACCATCTGGTACATATGTGTTTACATAGCGACTCAATTCATCGATGTAATGATGCGCTGGCTGAATTGTCTTAGTACTATTAATAAACTGCCCTCTACGCCAGCAAAGAGAACTGTTGTACGATCCAAATTCAACTGTCGCGACCCATAGTTTAGGTTTAATGTAATACATCATGCAACATTGATTGCATTTTAAATTTGGATTATTAATTCGGTTGCCTGCTCCATCACTAGGGTGAATGCCATCTCTTAACCACTTTAATGGTTGGTTGGCTTCTGGAATAACAGACTTAATATAATTGTTTAATTCTACACCAGTATATGAAGTATGATCCTCCTCATGTTCAAACGTATCGTTGACATAACGTCCCTGCTTAGCAGCACAACGAAAACGAATATTAGAAACAACCCCTGGTGGTAATGAAGTAGCGACATCATAAAACTCTTTGACCACACCTTCGTTGAGATTCTTTACTATAATTGCATTAATGCAGAGACGTTTAAATCCTGCTTCTACTACATTCTGAAACCCTTGAACTTTCTTTTTGCGATGAGAGATATCATGATCAATTCGTTCATACCATTCGTCCTTTTCAAAACCGCCATTCAATGATATAGACAGATTAACAAGTTTAGGATCAGCGCAAGTGTCGATAGCCTCTTTTAACCTTTTAACATAACTCTTTTGAGCGAGTCTAATACCATTAGTGACAATAGCTGGTTGGTGACCGTACTTAGTAGCAATATGAATTGCTTCTGGTAGCTTATCCCACAAAGTAGGTTCAGCTCCAAGCAATCTCATTTGAACTGGACGAGGTAAATTAGCACAAAGTTCTTCAAAGGTTTCAATAGGCATATCTTTGTAATGCCTAATAGGAGTATCACAAAACCCACACTCCATATTACATTTATATGTTGTATCAATATACAAAAAAGAAAATGGATTCTTTGCAATATCGTAATTGGGAATGTTGTGAAAAATCGGAGGACGGTCGGGTAACAAGGTAATATTATCTTGTTCAGGATTACCTGTCATAAGCACATTCATGCCAGGTGCTTTTGCTCTAACACGAGATACAGGATCTAAATTTTTAGCAAATTCTTTCATAATACACCTTTAATAAAAAATGAGGGCTAACCATGGCCCTCCCGCACTATTTAAGCCGTGACGCTATTATTTATATTAGAATGAGAAGGTTGCGCCGACTATAACGTCTGACATATCTTCCATTTCTAAATCATAACCAGTCTCTACATAGACTTCTGCATTATCCCAGATGCCGTATCCAACTTTGAAATCAATTGTTGGATTAACGTCCATGAATACAAACTCATCGTTGTAAATCATAAGATCAGTAGATACACTTAGATCTGTTCCCCAGAGCTCATAGCCCATTGAAGGAGTAACTTCTAGTGTCATGTTTTCTGCATCAACGTTATATTCAGATGTTGCAGAAGCACCGATTGAAATGCCAGTGGCACCAATCTCGGCAGCTTGGATGGATGTTGCTGTTAGTAGAGCAGCAGCTGTTAAAGCAGCATATTT
>Ga0181379_1001417_pt1 | contig 11305 bp, 10 predicted proteins | sample 2SPOviralmetaG_FD_130115 | JGI IMG/M metagenome (GOLD analysis project Ga0181379, IMG submission 130115) | Marine viral communities from the oligotrophic San Pedro Time Series (SPOT) site, San Pedro Channel, CA, USA - 2 SPOT_SRF_2009-07-10 | ecosystem: Environmental > Aquatic > Marine > Strait... | reverse complement strand
CTAGAAAAAATATTGATTTTGATAGTTTAGAAACAGCTAAAGCGTTTTGCGTAAAAAATAAATTGTTTATGGATGGAGTCATCGCAGATCCTGGTTCGTGGCGTGAGTTTTGGGTCAATGCAGCTTCGTTTAGTTTGTTGGAATTGGCGCGAAAAAATGGTAAAGACACATTAGTTCCAGCACTTCCAGTAGACAACGAAGGAAAATTTAGTGACAGCAACGGTCTTCCAATAAATGTAGAAATTTCAGCGCTTTTTACTACTGGAAATATTTTACAGGATTCATACAAAGAAGAATTTTTAAATGCTACAGACAGCACAGAAAATCTTATTGCGTCTATTGTGTATAGAGATTCTAATAGCGTTAAAAATTTTACTGCCAATAAAAGTGTAAACGTTGAGTTGTCAACTAAGGCCGCAAGCGATGAAAACAGCCGGGAGACCTTTGACCTAAGTCAATTTGTTACGCGCAGACAGCAAGCAATTATGTTTGGTAAATTTCTTTGCAACCAGCGTCGTCACATACGTAAAGGCATTGAGTTTCGGACATTGCCATCTGAGGCAGGACTAGAGCCAGGAGATTTTATCTATGTAGACGTTGGCTTGAAAAACTGGGATCACTACTCGTCTGGGATGGTGATGGCAGGTGGAGCGTTGAACTCTCCGCTAGCTCCTGTTAACAAAGACCAAAGTTCAAGAGGGGTGCAAGATGTCGGTTCAAAGCCTTTTAATTTTTTGTTGTATCAGCCTTCAACCGGAACAGTGGCAAGTGAAAACCAAGTTGCCGTTGCGACTTCTGATGACGGAAGAAGCACGGCCGCGTTTACTGGAACGCAGCAGTATGAAGGCTGGATGTTTGTAATGGGTGAAGCTAAGCCAAACAAGCGTGTTTTTAGGATTACTGAGCTAGCCATTGAGGAAGAGGGGGAGCTAAGCGTAAAAGCAATTGAGTACCCCTGTTTCGAGGATGAGGGTTCTGGTGGAACGCGGGCTCACATTGCTGATTTTCGTAGCAGCAAGTTTGAGGTGAGCTAAGATGGTGGCAATGTTCCTATAGCGTCATGAGTTTTTACACGGGGCGTAACGGCTCACTTTCGGTTGGTACTACAGCCATAGAGAAAGTTCGTGACTGGTCTTTAGAGACCACAGTAGAGCTATTGAGTACCAATACTATCGACAGTGGCGTCAATACTTTCGTTCCAGGGGTTAAAGGCGCAACCGGCAGCGCAACTTTATTGTATTACGATACAGGAACCGCTAATGTCAAAAATCTGCTTAGTCAGATTTTAACAACAAGCAATATAACTACTGGCAACAAAGTTACACTTACACTAAAAGTAGATACAGCAGGCAACAACGCAATTACATTTGAGGCTTACATTACTTCTGCGACGGTTTCCGTTAGCTCTGGCGAACTAACAGTTGTGCCGTTCAACTTTACAGTTGATGGTGAATTTACTACTGTTATTGTTTAAAGCTAGTGGCTTTTTACCTCGGCAATCACGGCAACATCCGCCTACGCCGTGGTACTGCTAGCGAGCTTGGCGGATTTAATACGACAGTATCGCCTGACGACATCAACACTGCCTTAAACAGGATTGGTGTCGAAGATTCCGTTGACAATTTGGTTACAGGCGACAGGGTAGTTTTTTCTACTACCGACAACCGCCGACTGGATTTTATCCCAGACACTAACTTTGGAACGTTAGATTTTTTAGTTACACAAGGCGACGACCAATTAATTACTCAGTCTGACGATTCTTTTTACAACAACGGTCTTACACCTGACGATTTCTCAGCCTTTGTCAACGTAAACGCTGTAGGCGGCTTGCGTTTATTCAGAGACTTTACTTCGTCTATTAACAATGAAAGGTCAGCAGAAATTGTAATAGATCCTTTTACCAACGAACCTATAGACGTAAACCTAGCCGTGCTTGACACTAGGTATAACGTTCTTGGAAATGTTTTTAGGTACGAATTTAACACGTCTAGAGACGCAATTGACACTACAGTTTTATCAGACAAGTATAAACAACAATACAATGCTGGACTGCTTAGTGGGAGTGGTCGTATTGAATGTGCGTTTGATTATACAACTAGAGAGACTGAGGAATCGTCAATTATTATGCTGCAGACAATCCAAAGACTTGACCTTGGATGTGCGTTTGACTTGGCTTTGTATTTAACAGATAAAGAGATTGTTCCAGACGTAGATAACGTTTTTTATCTAACAACAGGAATTACAACTTCAACCGGTATTTCTGTAGAAGCGAACGGTATTGTCTCTTGCACTATTGATTTTGTTACAACCGGTCAAATTAGACTAGTGATTGGCAAACCAGATGACTACATCTTGAAAGCAGACGATGGTCGCGTTGTACTGGATCAAAGCCTGAATTTCCTTTTACAGGAAGTGACGGACTAAACTGGGGCCAACGTCCCGGATCATGGAGCTAAGGCTTTGGCTGACCAGCGAATTACCGAACTCACTGAGCTGACCAAAGCAGGGGTAGCTCAGAACGATGTTCTGCCTATTTCAGACATTACCGCGTCTGAAACCAAGAAGGTAACGGTCAAAAACCTAGTTGATGCCGGGCTTGACCTAATTAGCACCAGCTCTATTGACCTAGACAAACTAGATCAAAGTAGTACGTTAAAAATCGGGACAACTGCTTTAGGCGACGATGCAGTCACCTACGCCAAGATTCAGAACGTCAGTGCTTCAAACAAACTCCTAGGACGTATTTCAGGTGTTGGAGCGGTAGAAGAGATTGCTTGTACGGCAGCAGGCAGAGCTCTGCTTGATGATGCTACTGCAGCTGTTCAGCGAGTAACTCTAGATTTAGGCACTAGCAGCAACGTCACTTTTTCAAGTGTTGCCGCAAATTTAACCGCCAGTACAGCAACCATTACTACTGCCACGATTAACGGTGGAACGGTAACTGGGATCACCGATATAACAGTTGCAGATGGCGGCACAGGATCGTCTACTGCTGCAGGCGCAAGAACAAATCTTGGATTAGTTATCGGCACCAATGTTCAAGCGTTTGACGCTGGACTAAACAGTATTTCAGGGCTTACCACTGCAGCCAACCAAAGTATTTATTTAACGGGTGCAGACACTTATGCTGCATATAGTCTGACTGCTGCAGGTCGTGCGTTACTTGACGACGTAGACGCTTCTGCCCAAAGAACAACGTTGGGGCTTGGAACGCTTGCAACTCAAAGCGGTACGTTTAGTGGTACGTCAAGCGGCACCAACACTGGCGATCAAACCATTACGCTTACAGGTGCTGTCACCGGCACTGGTACTGGCTCTTTTGCAACAACTTTAGCGAACACAATTGTTGGCACTGCAAACATTGTCGATGACGCAGTTACTTATGCAAAGATTCAAGACATAAGTGCAACCGATATTATTTTAGGACGCTCCACTGCAGGGGCAGGTGTAGTTGAAGAGATTGCGTGTACGACTGCTGGTCGTGCATTGCTAGATGATGCAGATGCTGCAGCGCAACGCACAACACTTGGACTAGGAACACTTGCCACGCAAAGTGGAACGTTTGCTGGTACGCATTCAGGAACTTCTAGCGGTACGAATACCGGCGATCAAACGATTACTTTGACTGGTGCCGTCACTGGTACGGGTACAGGATCATTTGCTACCAGCCTGACTGGTGGAATTGTCGATGCAGCTGCTCTCGCCAGCAATGCAGTTCAAACAGCAAAAATTGGCGACAATCAAGTTAATTATGCCAAGATTCAAGACGTAACTTTAGGCGATAAAATACTAGGACGTGACAGTAGTGGCGCTGGAAACATACAAGAAATTGATTGCACAAGTTCTGGTCGAGCTTTGCTTAGTGGCACAAACGCTGCAGAACAACGAAACACTTTAGGGCTAGGAACTCTTGCTACACAAAGTGGCACATTTTCTGGCACTACAAGTGGTACTAACACTGGTGATCAAACAATAGTTTTGACCGGTCCAGTCACTGGAAGTGGCACTGGATCTTTTGCAACATCAATTACAGCGGGGGCAATTGGAACAACTGAGGTAGCAGCTGACGCTATTACTTACGATAGGATTCAAAACACAACATCTACGAATATAATTCTTGGCCGCAGTACAGCAGGAGCTGGAACGGTTGAAGAAATTGCGTGTACTACTGCAGGAAGAGCGCTACTGGATGACGTCAATATAGCTGCTCAACGCACCACTTTAGGTTTAGGCAATCTTGCTGTTGCTACTGGTACCTGGACAGATGGTTCCTCTTTTGCTGGAACAAGCTCAGGCACTAACACTGGCGACCAAACAATCACGCTCACTGGAGCGGTAACCGGCACAGGTACGGGATCATTTGCTACAACACTAGCAAGCGATATTGTCGCTGCAGCTAACATTCAATCAAGCGCAGTTACGACCGCAAAGATAAACGATTCGGCAATAGATGAGGATAAATTAGGCGATCAATCAACCTGCATAGTAAGCACAGCTACTCCTTCAGGCACTGGTGCTTTTGTCGGACAGGCTTGGTACAACACAGGCACAAGCATTGCATACCGTTGGAACGGAACAGCCTGGACGCAAGAAGCTGGTATTCAATCAGTCACAGTAACTGAATCAACCCCTCTGTCGATTGCAGTCAATAATCCTGATAATTTTACAGCAAACATTACGCTAACGCTTGACACACAAGCAGCGAACAGTGTATTTGTTGGTCCTGCATCTGGCGCTGACGCCGCTCCAACATTTAGAGCACTTTTGCCTGCTGATTTACCTGATGCAACTGCAACAGCAAAAGGTATTGTTCAACCGGGCGCTGGACTTAGCGTTAGCAGTGGATCGATTGGAATTACAAATAGCGTCACTGCTGCAACAAAAAGTGGCATTACATTTAACGCACAAGGTTTTGTAACCGCAGCAGTTGATTTAATTGCTACAGACATTCCAGATCTTGATGCAGCCAAAATAACTACCGGAGCTTTTGCTTCAGATCGAATTGCTGGTGGTGCAATTACAGCAGGAAAGCTTGCAAACAAATCAACAGCATCTATCGGCGAAACACTTCCAGTAGCAGCGTTTACGGGACAGCTTCATTTCAATCCACTAGATAAAAATTTCTTCCTGTGGGACGGAAACGTTTGGCAGTCAATTGGTATTTCAGCAGGTGCCATTATTCTTGCTGGTACTTACGACGCTAGTACAAACCAAGTTGCTTCTGTCACTAACGATGGTTCAGCAATTGGCCTAAGTGTTGGTAATGCCCTGCCCTCTTCAAGCAGCAGCAATAGCAATTATTACTTGGTTGTTTCTGAGCCAGGCACTGGAACGTCACCCGCTCCAACTGTTACTCTTGCTCCGCCTGATTTGCTGTTGTCAACCGGCGCTGCATGGCTTGAGATTGATGTTAGTAGCACTTATACAGCACAAACAGCTAACAACGTTGCCTTTAGCCCTGCCGCAAACCTTGGTTCAACCAACGTTCAATCTGCGTTAGAGGAAGTTAGCAACGAGTGCCGTGATGTAGACAACATGACGGGTGGAACGCTGAATGTTGCAAGAGGCGGCACAAATATTGCTTCTTATGCAAAAGGTGATTTAATTGCTGCTAGTGCGTCAACGACTTTAAACAAGTTAACAGTCGGCGCTAATGGCTACATTTTAAGTGCTGACAGTACGCAAACTACTGGCCTTCAATGGATTGCTAATACCGTTGGAACGGTTACTGGTGTCACGGTAACTGCACCACTAGGTGTTACTAACGGTACTACAACTCCAGCGTTAACAGTTAGTGCCGGTAGTACAAGTGCTGCTGGTGTATTGCAGCTTACGGATGGAGTTGCTTCTTCTAGTACAACGACTGCTGCAACACCAAATGGCGTCAAGACGGCTTATGACCTTGCCGCATTGGCAATGCCTAAAGCAGGTGGCATCTTTAGTGGTCAAGTATTGATTGGCAATACAGGTTCGCTGGTGTTTGAAGGACCAACGGATGACGCATTTGAAACTACCCTTTCTCCAGCCGATCCTACCGCTGATAGAACGATCACACTGCCCAACAGCAATGGAACGGTTGCTTTGACGAGCCAGCTAGATGACGGGACATTCTGAGTTCCGTACTATAGGAGAGTTATTATTGGCCTAGCAATAGGCGTTTAAAATGGCTCTCCAGCATCTGCGTAGCAGCACAGCCCATAAAAGGCCCATTCCAACGGCAATGTCGTCAGGGCAAATTGCTGTTAACACGAATGAAGGATCGCCTGGTTTATTTTTTAAAGATAGTAATGGCGACCTAGTAAAAGTAGGTCCGGTTCATATTGGAACAACCGCTCCAAACTCCTCTCCAGATAGTGTTGCTGCTACAGCACTTGTCACTGGAACTATTTATCAAATTCTTACTGCAGGTACTTCGGACTTTACGTTGGTTGGAGCGTCAGCCAATACAGTAGGAACTGTTTTTACTGCAACAGGAACTACTACAGGAACCGGAACAGTATCTGGTCAGCAAGGCAATGAGAAAGGTGAGATATGGCTGGATACAACAGGTGGTACTTACGTTCTAAAGGTGTACGACGGCACTGCTTGGCGTAGTGAATCTGGAACGTTTGTCGATACAGCTGGAGATACGATGACAGGACAACTAAAGCTTGTTGGCGATCCGGTTGCAAATGAAGACGCAGCACGAAAAGCGTACGTGGACACACAGATCGCGAACCTTGGTGCGTTGCTATTGCAGTAGTGCTAACGTTAAAAGACCTCATCTTTTAACGCGCTGACATGGCTAATGTCAAAATCACAGGGCTGACTGCAATTACAGCCCCGGCTAACACTGATGTGTTGCCAATTGTAGATGTCAGCGCAGACGTTACCAAGAAAGTAAGTATTGCTGATCTGCTGGAAAGTGCAGGTGATGGCACTGCTGCATTGCCTGCATTTGCGTTTGATTCAGATAAAGATATTGGAATGTATCGAGTTGGTGCAAATCAGCTTGGGTTTGCAACAGCTGGAACGTCACGCATTGTTGTTGACAGCTCGGGCAATGTTGGGATTGGAACAACGTCGCCTGGTCATAATTTAGAAGTCAAAGGGAGTTTTCCTGATTTTGCAATTGTTGATTCTGATACGACTAATGACAAGTTTAGGATTCTGCATAACGGTGGTGCAACACAACTGCAGGTTGATCCAAACAATGTCTCTTCGGGCAGTCATTTGTTGGTAACGGTTGATGGCAGCGATGCGATGCGAATCGACAGCTCGGGTAGGGTGTTGCTTGGTACGACGATTGAAGGTGAAGCTACCGCTGATAATTTAACAATCGCAGATTCTGGAAACTGTGGAATCACCTTACGTTCTGGAACAGCAGCAGTTGGAACAATTTTCTTTTCTGATGCCACTGCGGGCGCTGATGAATATCGAGGTGTTATTCAGTATGACCATAATGGAGACTATTTTAAATGGATAACTGCTGGTGCCGAGCGTATGCGAATCACAAGCTCGGGACTTGTAAATGTCACAGGCGGAATCCAAGTAACAGAAAATGTAACTCCTACAGCTGGTAGCGGTATCGAAATATTTAAACCTAGTAGCACTGTTGGTCAAGTACAAGCATATAACCGATCAGGTTCTGCTTGGATGGATTTAATCCTTAAAGGTAATACTCAACAATTTCATGCAAATGGAAGTGAGCGGATGCGAATCGACAGCTCTGGCAGGCTGTTGGTTGGTGCGTCTAGCGCCCGAACAATTTATAGCGGGGGCATTCAGGTTGAAAGCACCAGTAACGCCAATCTCAATTTAATACGCAACGCAGGAAGTGCATCCCAAGCAGCAGCAATCAACATTTCCCGCAGTAGAGGAGCCTCTGTTGGATCAAACACTGCAGTCCAAAGTGGTGACGACCTTGGATTCATTAATTTTACTGGAGCTGATGGAACAGATATAGGAACAGAAGCAGCACAAATTAGATGTCAAGTAGATGGAACTCCTGGCTCAAATGATATGCCAGGGCGGCTTGTTTTCAGCACAACCGCCGATGGTGCGTCATCACCAACCGAGCGGATGCGAATCGACAGCTCGGGCAATATGGGGATTGGAACGACTTCGCCTTCACACCAATTAACCGTACATAATGCAAGCACTACAAGTGGGACTATTGAAGCAAATAGATTTTCTGCAAGAAATAACTATGGCAACGTAAGTGGCCTTGGAAACGGGTTTGTTTCACCTGCTTCTAATACGCTTGCATTCGCAACTAACAGTACCGAGCGAATGCGAATCGACAGCTCGGGAAGGGTCATGATCCCTACAAATACCGGTGGGTTTAGTTCTCTTGTTGGCCATACCTTTTTCCCAAATGGTAAGGCGATGCACGTTACGACTAACGATACAATACCTATGTTGATAAATCGGCAACATAACGATGGAACTCTAATTCAGTTCAGACAAGCAGACGCTACTGAAGGCAGTATTAACGTTAGCGGGTCAACTGTTTCACTAAGTGGAGCGCATCTTTCTCGTTGGTCTCAACTGCCAAACGGCGCAGAACGCATTGAAATCTTGCGAGGTTCTGTATTAAGCAACCTCGACGAAATGTGCGAATGGGCTTACAAGGCTCAAGATGCTGTGCTTTACACAGAAGAAGACGAGCTTTCTGAAGGTGTCAGTGTTGGTGATGTAAAACAACCTGCTCGCGCCGCAGGAGTGGAAGATAACGAACAACTTAACCGCATGAAGGTTAGTGATGTTGAAGGTGACCGTAATGTTGCGGGTGTATTTCAAGCCTGGGACGATGAAGACGACACCTACGTCAACGATTTTTATTGTGCAATGACGGGTGACTTTGTTATTCGTATTGCACAAGGAACAACAGTTGCTCGCGGAGATCTATTGATGTCTGCTGGTGATGGAACGGCTAAGCCGCAAGATGATGACATTGTTCGTTCTAAGACAATTGCAAAGGTTACTAGCACCACGGTTTCTACGACTTACTCAGACAACAGCTATTGCGTGCCTTGCGTCTTGATGGCTTGCTAACTGCAAACCGCCCCGTGGCAACGCGGGGCTTTTGATTTAAACTTCCACAGTCATTCCTTTTATCATGGCAACCACCTTCACTTGGGCCGTTTCACAACTTGATCGGGAAACCGCTGACGGTTATGTGTTTACCGCTCATTACACCGTAAACGCAGCAAACGACACCTATTCCGCAGGCGCATACGGAAGCGTAGGCTTGGAGCGTCCAGACACTCTTGTTGCTTTTGCTTCTTTGACAGAAGAGCAAGTGATTGGCTGGGTGCAAGAAAAGCTTGGTGGAGCGGAAAAAGTCACTGAAATTCAGGACGCACTTCAAGCACAACTTGACGAACAAGCCGCTCCAACTAAAGCTTCTGGAGTGCCCTGGAGCGCTTAATGCAACGACCTGATCCAATGATCCCGTGCAAGCCTGGTGCGGAGGATGTGCAAAGCATGTCTAACCGCACGTTATGGCTAGACGAGTTGTATTTCTTGGATGGCCGCGATCAAGCAGATCACCCACAACGTGGTCTGTTTACCGGTTTGTCTGAGAAGTACCAGAACCTGTCTTCAACTGACGGTTATTGATGGCCTGCCAACGTAGTGACACACTCTTACAACTGGCACAGTGACAGTTCAAGTAACCTGTCAACGGAAAACGTTAAACCCCTTTCTAATGATCAAGTCTTTGATTGTGAGTGGTGCCGTCGTTACGGCAGCTGCGCTGGCGTCTCCTGCATCCTTCGCAGGCGAAGTGTATGTAAACCCTGAGTACAACGCAGGTTTTTCGGGCGCTGAGTTTGTCGGCTCAAGCCTAGAGGCTCACGTGGGATTCCAGGAAGGCCCTTTCTACATTCAAGCTGGACCTGCATTGTCCAATGATGGTTCAGATTCTGAATGGGGTTTTTCCGGTAAGACTGGCGTTTCTGCCGCTGTAAGCAGCAAGCTTGATCTCTATACCGAGGTTGGTTATGCAAAGTTTGAAGACGTTGACGCTGCTTATGCTCTGAAGCTTGGTGGCAAATACGCTTTTTGAGCTAACTTATAGCTGAGAGTGCTATGACCTTCTCCTGCTCTCACACACAGGAGGAGGTTTTTTCTTGTCATGCAAAAGTTTTTCAACGTTCTGTCCGTCGCATCGTTTGTGATGTCAGGAACGATGGTTGCGGCAACGGTGACGTTTTACACTCGAATTCCATCAATGCTCACTAACTACTTTGAGAGCATGACTGGTGACGTGACTGAAAAGGTTACTGAGATGATTCCTGATCAAATTGAAAAAGCAATGCCAGAGCTGCCTACTGCAACTGGCTTGCCAATTAAGTTTCCATGAGTGATCAAGTCAACTCACCGCTCCACTACAAACAAGGTCGCATCGAAGCGATTGAGATTATTGAGGATGTAGTTGCTGGAGCGCCTGAGCCTGTAACGGGTTATTTGGTAGGTCAAGCACTGAAGTATTTATTACGTGCTTGGCACAAAAATGCTACTGGTCAAGATCTGCAAAAAGCAGTGTGGTACTTGAACCGTGCCATTGCAAGACTTAATCCCTAAGTGACCATTCTGGTATTGGCTGTTGGATCGTTATCGGGCTCTGGAGCGGCAGCTTCTGGTTTTGGCTCAAATGATAAAAGCCATTCGCGTAACGCATCGCCTGTTGGTGTTTTTGGCGGCCATTTGACAAATTTCAGCAGTGCTTTGCGATCAGTGAATAGTCTTGAGGTCTTGCCTGACCAGCATGTGTAAACGTAAGGCGGCCCCTCGTGTTGCTTGACACGGTCAATCCAAAGCTGACCAGCTGTAAAGCGTTCTGATTTCATGCCGGAAATTCCTGAGATTGGTATTGGAGCGGTAAACGTGCCAGTTATTCCGGCTTGGCGGAGTATGCCGCCTCAGAATATTCCAACTGAACCACCGGTCACGTTGCAACTTGGCTTTCCAGTCATACAAGTTCCAGGCTGCGTTGAATCTAGGAATACACAGCCAGGCAACCAAAAGGCTTATAGCAATGACCCCAAGGGAAATTTTGTAGTTTGCGATGGAACGATGCCATCGTTTAGGCCGTTAGATTTTTCACCAGCGTTACAACCGCCTGAAGGTGTGAAGCCGCCGAGGTTAAATGGTGAAGAGGACAAGCCGAAAGAGAGGTCTAAAACTCAATCGGCTATGAACCCCTTGCCAGCTGCTGAATCTGGCATTCCTATATTACCAGAAGAATTACCTTGCCCACCACCAGATGCAATACCTATAGGAGCAAAAAATAAATTACAAACTGCTGTGATCACTGGTT
>Ga0181379_1001411_pt1 | contig 11330 bp, 16 predicted proteins | sample 2SPOviralmetaG_FD_130115 | JGI IMG/M metagenome (GOLD analysis project Ga0181379, IMG submission 130115) | Marine viral communities from the oligotrophic San Pedro Time Series (SPOT) site, San Pedro Channel, CA, USA - 2 SPOT_SRF_2009-07-10 | ecosystem: Environmental > Aquatic > Marine > Strait... | reverse complement strand
GTAACACTTGGTTTGAAAATACTACCCATTGACTATATAAGTTCCTCCGATAACTTTAAATCCTAATTTATTAAAAGCTTTGTCTTTTCTTTCAACGTCTTTACCTTGAAAGATTTCGCATATCGCAGTTACTTTATTTGCTAATGCGTATTCTTTAAAAACTATCATTATAGAACGAAAGATCCTAAAGTTTCTATGTTTAGGATTAACATGTAACCATAAAGTTCTCATGAACTTTTTATCGCTGTACCATGTTTCATCAACTGTAGCAGCCAATGTTCCTATAATAATATTTTCATATTCTACTACTATAACAAAACTATTCTTAATGTAAAATACTATATTTTCAAGAGCTTTAGTATTATTAGTGTTTCCAAAGTTAAATGGAGCCTCTGTAAGCCACGTTTTAAGTAATTCTCTTATTTTAACAGCATCTGATATACGAGCTGGTCTTATTGTATATTTATCTTTTTCCATCTTGTTTTATATTTACTCTTAGTGTTCCAAATCTCCAATTATCATCTAGAGCACTATTTTCTATTTTTACATTAGTTTGTCTTCCTCGAATACGAGTATTTAAAAAGCTTGTAGTATTACTTACGTTTAAAACTTCTCCCACTCTATCAGAATCATTTGGATAATCTTTTACTCTTAAAGTAATAGTTGCATTACCAGTTTGATTTTTAAAATCTGGTATAATTTTATTAATAAAACTAAAAGTTTCACCATCTGCTATATCACCATCACCAGATTGTATAAATGAAGGTAGTGGTTGTCCATCAGCATTTACTCCTGATTCTTGAGCATAGATTATACTTCTTCCTTGAGTTACACCATTAATAGTAGTTATAGTAGCTACATTTGAATTAGGAAAATATTCAGAAGCTAACGGATTTAATTCAACTCCATTATCTTGATATGTACTTCTATTCATAGTTCCAAAATACCAAGAGTTTTCTAAATAATTATAAATTACATAACGATCACTTTGATTTGAGTTGCTAGAACAATAGTACCATATAACTTCTGAAAAGTTAGAATTTTGTCCTGCATAGACTTGTGAATATTGAGCTTTATTAATATCATCAAATACATGATTTAATATAGGACAAGGTATTTCTTGAACTGCTCCTGCATATCTAAAAAACTGTCCATCAGACATCCAATAAGCTACATCATCTATTACTATCGCAGAATTAAGACCAACAGCTCCACAGTCATTACCTAGTTGTCTAAAACCAAATATAAAAGGTGGACCAATAAAAGACATTGAATTCATCGTTGTATCTGTCCATACCAATATAGTTCCTTTAGCAGGTTTTGCACATCTTATTTCACTACCACCAGCTATTCTTTGTGATCCAGCAGAATTAACTACGTTAGGTGTCCATTGATTATAATTTTCTTGATCAGACCAACGAATAAACATTTTATCAAAACTTGAACTATCTCCAATTACGATTTCTGTTCCCATACATACTACGTGTCTAGTTTCTGTAGATACTAATGATAGTGTAGAAGTAGAAGGAGCATTAGCAACAGCTGTACATCTATTATTGCTCATTCCACCAGATAAATTCCATTCATAAGTTGCACCATCTTTTTGTGTAATAATTAAATCTTCTCCCCAATTATTAATAGACCATAATCGAGCATCAAGAATTACATTAGATGACGATCTAGGAGTTCCCCATGTCCCAGTATTCCAAGTACCTGATCCCCAACCAAAACCAAAAGTTTGAACAGATGGACCTATACCTATTTGATAAGTAGCAGTACAACTAGCAGTCGGTGCTACACTAGCAGTCGCTGTAGCACTACTTTGTATAGTATAAGCATTAGTATTTGATACAGTTAAAATTTCATATTCCGCCTCAAGAGTTGTAGCTGGAATTCCACCTACTGCTGTAGAAACATTACTTAAAGTTACAAAATCTCCTTGAGAAGCTCCATGACCAGTGTCCATAATAGTAATTGAATTACTACCAGCTGTAGTACTAATTGCATTATTTAATCCATCAATTGATCTTATAGGAGTAATATCTTGACTTGTACCTGAAGCGTAAGCATAAATTTTTCTATCTGTTCCTAGAGCTTCGTAACGACCACCATTTAAAGCAAACCACTGTTCAATAGCTCGTCCTACTCCAACATAATAACCTGTACTAAATTTAGTCCATCCACCTATTTTTTGTGGTAGACCTTTTCTAAATCTTACTTTATCACAATCAATCCATTTACTTTCAGCACCTGTAGGTGTGTTTTCAGTATCTATTCCAGGTTGAAAATTTAATTGAGTTAATGGCATATTTAAATTTATACTATTTTTTGTTTATTATATATTAAATAAATAAAAGAAGTAAGCTTATTTTAAAGCTTTTTCCAATCGTCTGGACTAGGTATATTATGTTCTGATTTAATACTTTTTTTCATAGTAAGTAAAATATCTCCTGAAATTGATATTCTAGGTATTTCTTTATTATTTTTACCAGTTTCATGAAACATCATAGATGGAAATATAATTAAATTACCTGTCTCTGCGGGGTATTCAGCTTTACCATAATTATTCTGATCCCATCCTGTAAAATATGGATCTCTTTTAGGTATATTTAATCCTACTTTATGAGCATCGTCATCAAGTAAAAAAAGATTACCTTGTTCGTGAGCTTGTGGATAATATACAAAACTAAAATGACTACTCATATGCCTATGATAAGAAATAAATTGTTCTTTAGTAGATAGAGTAGCCCAAGATTTTGTAATATAAACTTCAAACAAATCTAAATTATATTTTTGTGCAAATAAACAATCTTGAATTGCTTTAGATAGCTCAATGTACAATTCTTTAAATCTTCTATCTTTGTGTAGATTATCATCTATCGATTGTAGCTCTTTAGGTTTTACATCTGTTGTTGTAGAGTATTGAGAATTAGTTGGAGTAATATCTTTAACTATTATTGGTACAATTTTTTTATTTATATTTTCGAAGTTTTTTAATTTAGTTATGTATATAGGATAACCAAACCATTTAGATATATTAGCCATGGGTTAATATATTATATTAATTAACTCTTAAAAACCTATATTGAATTTCTCCATTACCACCTGCAAAAGCAGTTTCTCCTGTACTACCAATATTTTGAGCTCCACCTCCACCACCACCAGAACCTCTTGTTCCAGCAGTTGCAGCAGGTCCGCCTACGCCACATCCATTTCCACCCGATATATTTCCAGCATAAGAAGCAGCACCGTTTGAACCTGCAATTTGACAGTTGTCTCCTACACAGTTTCCGTTATTTTGACCAACAGCTCCATTACCAGATTGATTAAATGTTCCAACTGGTCCCGATGTTAAAGTTGTTACTGCTTTAGTTGATCCATCACTATCTCTAAAATTTCCTGATGTCACAGCTGAGCCATTTATTGTAGCTGATCCAGCAGTTCCTGCAGTATTATTTCTTAAAGGTCCTTGCACTCCACCACCTGTACCACTTGCTCCACCACCAGCACTTAAAGTAAATATAGATCCTGCAGTTGACCCTGATAAAGTTGTATTAGTTCCTGCACTTCCAATTTTTGGTTGACCATAATTACCAGTTTGATTTCCTGGAGATCCACCACCACCAATAGAATAAGATATTGTTTCACCTTCAGTTACTGTAAATACTTTATCAGATATATACGCACCTGATCCACCACCAGCTCCAGAGGATTCTCCACCAGCTTTGTCATAACTAACTCCACCTGCAGCACCACCACCTCCACCGACAGAAGCTTGAATGTGAATTGCGTTAGCACCATCAGGTACTGTAAAAGTTCCTGAACCAGAATTTAATGTTTGAACTGAACCAGGTGTAAAGGCTGCAAAAACTAATTTCCAAACTCCAGATACTTTTCCATATATCTCATCTGCTTCTTGCCAAGTACCTGATACTTTTCCATAAGCATTTTCTATTTCTTCGAATGTACCTGAAACTTTTCCATAAGTATTAGCCATTATAATCTTGTAATTCCTAATGCTTCATCAGTATTAATTTGATCTGGATCTTCTAAAATATCAATTTGTTTTACTAAAGTAACATTACCTTTTTCGTTTCTAAAAACTTCCTCTACATTATAAATGTTTGAACTTGAAATATAGTTTTCTTCTAAACTTGTAATTTCATTAGTTGAATAATAAAATTTGTAAACAGCCATTTAAATTCCTATGAATATTTAAACCAAATATCTCCATCACTTCCTCCCGATGGATTAGATGTACTTATTGTAAATTTTCTTTGAAGTTTGTTGGCTGTCACAGCATCATCTACTATTTTTGCTGTAGTAATTGCATCATCTACTATTTTTGCTGTAGTAATTGCATCATCTACTATTTTTGCACTTGTTACATTATTATCAGCTATTTTTGCGGTTGTAATTGAACCGTCAGCAATTTGAGCAGTTCCTAAACTTCCTTGTAAAGTATTTAAAGCAATTTCAGTTATATTAGTTCCATCTGAAAAAGCTGCACTTATTTTTCCTTGTTCTAAAGTAAAACCAGTTCCGCCAACAGTTTTAAAAGTTAAAGTATTTCCGCCATGAGTAGTGGCGTCTTGTAATATATAAAATTTTTCTATACCATTAGGAACTAAAACTTGCCTTGTTGCTGCTAAAGTTCCAGTAAATTTTAATACCATATTTCTAGCATTAGAAATAGAAGCATCTGTCATTACTAAAGTTACATCAGCACTAGCTACATCAATAGATTGAAAACCAGATATCGCTTGTTGAATAAGATTTAAATTATTATTAGTTTTATCTCCCCAAGTACTAGCATTTTCTCCTGTAGCTTGAAGCTCTAATTTAAGGTCTGATGAATAAGATGAAGCCATATAATTTTATACTCCTATTTTGATATTTTGTAAATTACTAAATATTTGTCCACGTATAAGTTCCTAAAGTAGTAATTTGATCCCAAAATCTTAAATTAGTAGGTATAACATTAATTTGTTGACCGTTTATTGATACTACGACATTCATTGTATTTTATCTGATTCTACTGAATCGTCAGCAGTTTCTTCTTCTTTTATTTCTTCAGGCAAGTGTTCTCTTAAAATATCTGTATGATGTTTTAATAATATTTCATTATTAGAAAATCTTTGTGATATTTGATTTTGATCTGCCATAATTATTTGTATATTATTTAATGCAACTTTACCTTCATCAGAAAGTTTAGTTTCATCATAGTTTTTTTTGTCTACAGTTATCATGTTTTATCCTTACTTGTTTTTATTATTGTTTAAGCTATTCTAATTAAACCAGAACTTGCATTAGCAATTGGAAATTGTAATTCAAAAGTTCCATTTGTAGAAGTTTTAACTCCTCCAAAATCTAAAACAGCAATCGCAGCATTAGCATTAGAACTATTGTACAATAGTGCAGCTTGAGCAGATATAGTTGCATTTGGAAATGTAACATTGTCGGCATCAAAAATTGCAGTAGTTCCATCTAAAGTAATAGCTACATTAGTTAATGTATTTCCACCAGTAGTATAATTAGTTCCCGATGCTGATACTTCATTATTAGTTGTATAAGTTGATGTTGCTGCATTTAAAGTTGCTGCATTAGTATAAAGAGCACATTTAAGAGATTGAGCAGCAAGATTTCCACCAGGAGACATTAAATCTTGTTTAAATACAGTGCAAATTGCTTGTGTTATTGCCATATTATTGTCCTCCAGTTAATGTGTTTGTACCAACAGGGCTACCTGGAAATTTGTAATCAGTTCTTCTTCTTCTACGAGCTTCATTATTAACAGTAGCAACTCTTGTATTATATAAATTCTGGTATATAGTATAATCTTCCACGTTTTTTGTAAAGAGATTTGCTTGAGCCAAACAACCAAATAATAAAATATCTGAAATATTTTCAGTATACCAATTAGTAGTATTAGTATTAGATAAAGGATTAATTTTTCCTTGATATCCTAATTTTAAAGTATAAGCTTGATCTGGAGTAGGAGCTAAATACACTCGATCATCATCAAAATTAGCAAAATACTTAGGTTGACCTTGTAATGATATATCAGGCCAATATTCTTGACAAAAAGCTAAAGTTTTTAATTCTAAATAATTTACATTAGAACCTACTGTAATAGTTAAATAATTAAATAACATAGGTTCAATAGCAGTTGGAAGATTTACAAATCTATCGCCAACTATTGTTGTAGTAGTTACATTTTCATTAAATCCAATAGGGTCTATATCTCTTGATAAAGAATCAAAAGTATTATCTATAAAAGTATCTAATTGATTATTAAAATCAGTTCCTGTATTTTCTGCCCAAGTTTGTATATCAGTCTTTAGACTGCTGTATGTCATCGCCATTTTTATTCTCCACTTTTACTTCATCATCAATCTTAAATTTAGTCCATACGTTTCCCGAAAATGGATAAGTTCCATAATGAGTTAAAGGACTACGAAGATCAACATGTATTTTACCACCTATCTTTTGCCATAATCTACAAAAAGAATAATCCTCTGATAAATATCTATTACTTTTTTCATCAATAATACAGTCAAAAAATGCATAACAGTTGTTACTTCCATACTTTTTACCATTAATAATTTGATCGGTAGTATATTTAAGGTTAGGATAAGCTTTAATCATTTTTTTAAATACTTCTTTTTTAATACACATAAATCCAGTTGCAGCATCCATTACTTCTGTAAAACCATTTTCAACCTCTATATTATTAGGATCTGAAAAATTAAGATTATAACCTAAAGCTCGTTGTTCTAAATATTCTTCACTTTTTTTTATTAATTCAGGTATTCTTTCCCACTCGATGGCTTTTCTTGGATATACTCCGCAAGCTATATCATAATCTGATAATAACACACGAGTAACAGCATCTCCATTAAATCCTATATCAGAATCAATAAACATTAAATGAGTATAGAGATTAGAATCATCTTCATCTTGATCTAAAAACTGACTTACTAAAGTATTTCTAGCTCTAGTAATTAAACTTTCATTTCCCATTGTATTTAAATGTACGCTATAATTATTTTTTGCTGCAGATTGAGTTACGCTCATAATTCCATGTAAATATGCTTCTGAAAGTTGACCACCATAACAAGGTGTTGCAATCATAACACATGGTTTTTTATTTTTTATCATGTAATAACAACTGTAACATTTCCTAATGTAGTTGTTAACAAATTTGTATTATTCGAATACCACGTTGTAGGAATAGTCGCAACACCTACATAAACAGATTGACCAGATGTATTTTGAAAACCAGGTAAAGCAGTAACTTGATTAGGAACACCACCAGTAGATGATCCAACTGCACCACCACCTGTTCTTGCTGCTTGTGTTTCAGATATAGCAGCAGATGGTCTAGCGTTTTGTAAAGTTTGAGCATCAGTGAAATAAGTTAAATCTAACTGTGGCTGTTTTGGTTCCCATTCAGAAGTATGAACAAACATTCCAGTCCATTCGAATACCATTTCTCTATAAGGAAATTTTAATCCCGATCTATCTGAAATCGCATAAGCATATTTTCCTCCAGAAAATTTTGCAGAAGGTGCTCTATGTGGTCTTGTACTTGCTGGTACTTTAGCCATTATGAATAAAAACTGTTGCCTGTTGCTGGTAAAATTCTAGTTGAAGGAGTATCATCGCCAGCAACTAATCGTTGATATGCTTCTTCATAATCTATTTTTAAAGTTTGTTGCGTAGTTGGAGGAACACCAATTCTTTTTTTAGAAAGATAATATGCAAGTCCTGCACACATACACTCGAAAGCTCTAAATGGTACATCTATATTTTGTTCTACACCACTAACAGTAGAAGCTGTAATATCTTCCATTTTTCTCATTCGATAATAAGTAATAGTATAATTAGTATCTGGAGCTGGATAAATTTTTAAAATAGGTGTACTTAATCTTTGTAAATAATATTGTGTAGGTCTAGCTTGTGTTGTTTTATTAGAAATTGCTGCATAATCATTTAAACCTAAAGCAGTCATTGAATATTCGGTTCCGTCACTTATTTGTATATTAGCATTAATTATATCTACAGTATCACCTGGTAAAGTATATTCAATTGTTCCAGTTGTAATAGCTAAAGTTTTATATTCTACTGTCCATTGATTGTAACCACGATTAGCCCAATCACTAAACATAATATTCATACTACGTCTAGCTGATCTTACATCATAACCTAAAATAGGATCACCACCTATTCTATCGTAAGCTTCTTGTATTACATCATTTACAGTTAAAGTAAATGTGGACGTTCCTGATAAAGCCATAGTCCTCCATTATGCAAAAAATGCTGTAACTCCACCAACATTAGTTAAAGTTGCTTGTAAAGATGTACCAAATCTTACACCATCGCTTGGTAAATTAATATTAACTGGTCCCGATGAAACACTTGCAGATGTAGTTACTGTAAATTTATCTGTTCCTCCATCTTTAAAAACTACTGTTCCAGCGGTAGCTGTTGGTGTAATTATAAAAGCTTTTAATCTAGTAGGTCCACCAAATAATGTTTGTGTGGCTCCAGTAGTAGAAGTAAAAGCTACATTTAAATCCGATCCTGCCATTTTTTTCTCCTATATTAAATTATATTTTTCTAAATCCTTATAAAGTAAAGCAATTCTGTCATTTTGTACATTAGAAGGTTTTAAATATTCTTGTTGATTTTCTCTAGCTTGTAATTGACTAAAATCTAGTGGTTTTAAATTTATATTATCACTAGGTGTACCAACTAATTCTTTACTTGAACCAAGTACGTTAGTGCTACCACCAAAAGTATCAATAACTTTTTCTATATTTTTTAATTTTTTTTCTAAATCTTCTTCAGATTCTTTTTTCTTATCTTTAGTTTCTGTTTTGATAACTTCAGCTGATTCCTCATCAATACTTTTTTCATCATCTGATTTATCTAATACTATTGAAGTTACTGAATCTTGTGTACTTCTTTCATTTTCATCTTCAGTATCTGCAATATAATAATCATCTTTTTTTTCATCATCTTCTTCTTTTCCAAAAGAAGAAAGAGCTTCACCTTTTTTTCTTAAATTTTCAAGTACTTTATTTAAATTAAATTCCATAATTTTTTGAGGGCCCGAAGGCCCTCTAGTTTATTATTATAAATCTGTTATGTTATTAACAGAGTTATTAACTTTTTTTAAGTTCATCTATTTCTTTTTTTAAGTCTTTAATAGCTTGAACTAAAATTGGTATAAGTTTTCCTGGTGCAGCTTCTAATTTATCAGGGTTAGTTTTTAAAACTAACTGTAAACTATCTTCAATACCATGTTTCTGTTGAACTTCGTCTAGTTCTTGTGCAATAAATCCGACTTCTTTAATGTCTTTTTTAGCACCATCTCTAGTGTCCCACACGAACTTAACAGGTCTTAAATCATTGATAAAATCAAGACCTACGTTCACGTCTTCAACATCTTTCTTATCTCTAGCATCTGATAGAGCAGAAATTGATGTTACTTGACATCTTAAAGTTGAAATAGAGCCGTCTCCTAGAGTAATTTCATTTGAAACAGTTGTTCCAGAAGATTGTGCAAGATAACCAACAACTATATTGTTGTCTCCATTTTGTAAGTTATAACCAGCTGATCGTCCTAAAAATGTATTTTGATCAGAACCACTAGTTATATTATTACCTGCATTCCAACCAATAGCTGTGTTATTTTGACCACTTGTGTTACCAAATAATGCCTCCGTTCCAATAGCTGTGTTGAAATTTCCTGTAGTATTCATTCCCGCACGGTGTCCAAAGGCAGCACAACCACTCGTAGTCGTACCATTACCCAAAGCAAGCTGACCTACAGCAGTATTTTGTTGTCCTCCATTATTTGCTCTTAAAGCTTGATATCCAACAGCAGTATTTTCATTGTTAGTTTGAGAACTTAATAAAGCTTCTGAACCTACAGCAACGTTTCTATCTCCTGAAGACAAACTAACACCAGCTGATTTACCTATAAATACATTTTCAGAACCACCGGCATTAAAAGAATTACCAGCATTTAAACCTAAACAAGTATTATTAGAACCTGTAGGGAAATTACCACTTAGTTTAATATTTCCTCCAGTAATGTTTAAAGAAGTAGGTGAACCGCCACTAGCTGCAGCAAGTACAATTTTAGATCCATCAAATGTTAATACATCATTAGTTGAAGCACCTTGCTGTAAACCCGGTAATCTAAATAATGTATGAGTAGCAGAACCTATAGTAATTTCATTAGAAGCATTATTAACTGAAGGTTGAGCAAGTTCACCTATAATTATGCAGTTATTACCATTAGTAAGGTTACTTCCAGCTTCACGACCTATTCCTACATTTGAATTTCCAGTAACATATTGTAATGCACTTTTTCCAAAAGCAGTATTGTTTTGACCACTTAAATTTTCTTTTAATGCGTCTTTACCAACAGCTGTATTACGGTCAGCATTTTGAACAAAACTACCAGCAGATTGTCCAATAAATACATTGTCTTCAGCTCCAGAAGCCAAAATGTTTCCAGCACTAGCACCTATGGCTACGTTTCTATTTCCATTTGGATAATTACCATTTAATTTAATAGTTCCTCCATTGATATTCAAAGAAGTTGGGGCACTTGATGGTACAGCTTGAAAAGTTGGAGGTGCTCCAGCACCTGCAGAAGTTAAAACTTGTCCTGCATTACCTGTTGCCACTGCAACTGGGTCTCCATTTGCATCATAACTTATAATATTTCCATCAGTACCTGAAGCCATTTTTGCTAAAGTTACTCCATTATCAGCTATATCAAGTGTAACAGTTCCAGCTAAACCTCCGCCAGATAAACCAGTACCTGCTACAACTCCAGTTATATCTCCTTGTGTTCCAGTTTGGAAAACTGGTGGTTGACCTGCACCTGCAGAAGTTAAAACTTGTCCTGCTGTTCCTTCTGGAATTGCTGAAAAACCGTTGTTTCCGTTATTTTTTTGTATTTGATTTACAGTTCCCGCTGGTGTAGCACCAACTGGATTACCATTTACGTCTTGAAAACCAGCTAATGATACTACTGGTCCACTAAAAGTTGTCTTTCCCATATGTCTATCTCCTTATTTATAATAGTCTGCTTTCGCAGTCGTTTGGGGTTGTTATTACTTAAAATACTAGGCGTATTGCTACGCCTAGTATTAATTAATTATTATGCTACGCCTTCAGATCCATATACACCTCTCCAGTCTGTAAAACCGAAGCTGTATCTTTCTCTGCATTTGTATCTTAAATTACCAGATTCAAAATCGCCTTCAACAGCTTTTTTGATTGGTGATCTAACGAAGTGCTTCATT
>Ga0181379_1001408_pt1 | contig 11347 bp, 27 predicted proteins | sample 2SPOviralmetaG_FD_130115 | JGI IMG/M metagenome (GOLD analysis project Ga0181379, IMG submission 130115) | Marine viral communities from the oligotrophic San Pedro Time Series (SPOT) site, San Pedro Channel, CA, USA - 2 SPOT_SRF_2009-07-10 | ecosystem: Environmental > Aquatic > Marine > Strait... | reverse complement strand
CTATTTTTTTGCTTTATAAAATTCTATAATTAGTTTATATAATGCCCAAGGCCATAATAAACATACAAATATTTTTTCTAAAATACTAAGTTTATTTGTAGTATCCAAATGATCTGATAGAAGATCTATTATAAGATTAAGTAATAACCCTAGTATTAGATAGTAAATAAAATAATTTAACATAATTTTTTATAACTTATTAATGTAACTTCTTTCATCCCAATAATCATCCCCACCATAGTAAGTACAGATTTCTTCACCTGGGTAGATGCTTTTAATTGCTATAAATTGAAATGCTTTATAACGTGGGTGGTCTCTCCAAATAGCATTATTATCATCATTATGATTATAAATGCAACCATTACCAAATGGGATTACCTGTTCAGATGTTTCTCTATCTTGAGGCCAATTAAATCTATAATTAATAAGCAAATCACTAGGTTCACCATTTGGAATTGGCAAGGTTACTAAATGGCATTCTTCGATTATTTCACCTTCTAGAATGTAATCAGTAGCAAATACACCCAAACCTTTTCCAGGTGAATCTTTAACTTCTACTTTTGTTGCTAGTTTAAGCTTCATCTTTACCTTTATGTTTTACTTTACGAGTAAATTTAGAATTGTCACCATGATCTTTTTGAATCATTCTACGTCTAATTAAATTAGACATATGACCTTCTTCTTTGCTTCGTCTTTTGTTCGGTATGTTGGTTCCATTGATCATCCCAGAATATAAATATCATAGATTATAGGCTTCGTGTTCTCTGGATTCAATGTCATAATCAAATTCATCATCATCTGAATTCCATTTATCTTCAGCTTCTAAACGATCAGATTCTTTATCATCCCTCCAAGCGATTTCTGGGAGTAAACCTGCATTTTCAACTAATGACCAGATACGTTCTTTCCACAGATCCATTTTGATATCTTCTACCACACAGTCAAATCCTCTATCTTGAGTAATTTCACCTACCATATCAATAAATTCATGACACATTAGATCTAATTCACCTTCAATTGGAAAGTTAGTACCGTACTTATCAGAACCATTAGTTCCTGCTTCATACATTGCTTTAATTTTTTGCCATTTCGGCGTAACGATTGTTTTTATTGGTTTTGCCATAACTTTTATTTTTTATTTTTTGATTGAACTAGTAACATTAATGCATTGATTTGACCTCTACTTTGCCAACCCAAAACATCATCATGATGGTCAGGTACAAATTGCTTTGTAGCCCAATCACCATTAGGAGCAAATACTGCTACTTCAAATGCAGAGAAATCATCAGGACTATCCTTATCTTCTCTTGGTGTACTGTAAGCTATACCACCTGCAATTACACTAATTGAAAATCCATTTTCAAAATCCATTCGGCTATTAATACCGCCTGTGCGGTTTTTGTGGAAAACTAAATCTTTAAATACTAACATAACTTTTATTTCTTAATAATTAATTCTAAATTATTACCTTCAAATTTGATACCTACTACTTCAGTACCATTTTCTTCTACTTTTTTAATGAATTGATTTAAATCAAATGATCTAAAATGTAAACCACCTTTTGCTTCTCCATCAAACCCATCTTTCCAAAATACTTGTTCTTCAAACATAACTTTTATTTTTTAATACCAAACATACAAATAATACTCATGAAAATTGCCATTAATGCAAATCCCATCTCATTAGCAACACCAGCAAAATGAACATACTGTTGAATAACACCTGCCATTGTTAATAATCCTAAACCTAGAGCACCTACTGCTCCTACTAAATACTTGAAATCGATATTTTTAAACATAACTTTTATTAATTTTAGGCTCTCACCTCATTTACCCGGTAAATATACGAACGAGGGGTTGGGGAACCAACCCCCTGCGCATTTATTTTAAAACGTTTTTTCCATCTTTATAAACTGTGAATCCAACACTTTCAGACCAAGTACGATCATCATCCATTTCAAATTCACTAATACTAACACATTCGAATTTATAACCATCAATATTGTATGGAAAGCTATCTCGAATTTGTTCTAAACTAAGTCCGAAAAAATCACGTTTTGCTCTAAAATAAAAACCTTCATCACCCATATAATGTCCACTACCAATATAAGGAACATTAGTGTACTTAATTTCTTGATTTTCTTTCCAGTGATCAAAATCACTTCTCATTTCAACATCAGCACCTTTAGTATTTAAAATACTTGCTAGTGCAATAAATAAATCTTGATTTTCTTTTTCGAATCTATACATAACTTTTATTTTTAGGCTCTCACCTCATTTACCCGGTAAATATACGAACGAGGGGTTGGAAAACCAACCCCTTGCGCAATTATTTTTAAGATGTTTTTTGATTATTTACCTTGACCTCTATACTTTTTCTTATAATGCTTAGCATTTTTAGAAACAGAAGTTCTAGTTTTAGAATGTACTCCTGGTCTTTTCTTTTTAGTTTTAGAGGTATGTAAAGTTACAGTTTGACGTGCCATTACATATCCATTTTATCAGCCATGTAATTATTATAATCTTCTTCCCAATCATCAGAATCATACCCATAATAATCTTCAGCACCATTTAAACGAACATCATTTTTTAATGAATCAATATACACACTTAAATTTGGCATATCTCTAAGTACTGAGCTAGCTACACTAACAACATCCATTTCTCCTTCATTTAGGAATTTTTGCCATTTAGCTTCATATCCTTCATCCATCATTTCTTCTTCATCATACATAGGAGTTGTCATTTCTAACTCATCCACCATCATAGCCACAAATTTATCTTGTGTCATTGGGTACATTGAAGAATCAATCCATTGACCTGCATATAGATAAACATAATCAGCTCCTGCTCCATTACTGTGATCATAAAATTTTCTTAATAATGTATCTACATCTCCATCTCTAATGATAGTTGGTGATTCATTATGTGTTGCATCTACATCTCCTGTTTCAGGATCAATATAAGAGATATAACCTGAACTAGCAATATTTTTTGCTTTTTCATCACTGTCATAGTGATTTAGTAATGCTTTACCTAAATTTTCTGGGTATCCATCATAATGGTTGTAGGTAGTGATGATTTCACTCATATCTTCATCAATATATGCTACTTGTGCTCTTGTTGACATTTTATTTTTATTTTTTAATTACGTTGATAAATATTATAAATTATATTTAGATTGATATTTTTCAATAAAACTTGCACCTACCGCTAATTCTAGTATTTCTGCTTTATCAGGTACACCCGGTAATTTATTAGCTGTTAAAATATAATCAATATTTTCATTTTTCCAAACTTTCATTTTTACTTTAGCATTTGAACGATTTGATGTTTTAAATACCATTACTACAGGTTGTTTAGCATACGCTTTACCTTTTTCAGCTTTAATTTTAGGTGCTTTCCATCCTTTAGGTGGAGTATGTTCTACTTTCCAAGCACCGTTTCTAGTTTTATTTATATCAAAATGCCATACTGATTTCCACCCTAATTCAGGTTTAGTTGGTACATCATAATACTCTAAAGTATATTGTTCTTTTACCTCTGAAGGTGATTCTTTTGGTCTTCCTCTACTTTCTACTGCCATTATCTTTCTAGTATTACAAATTCACCAAACGCATCATCAAACACTTGAACTAAATGTTCATAATCACCTGATCTCATATCTTTAATAATTAAATCTGCATCTAATCCTAACTGATTAGCATAACGTTTTGCCATGCCCATTAACACAAATGCATTACCTTGAGGACCTGTTAGGTCAATTATAATCTCTGATTGGGGTTGTTTTTCTCTTATCATAACTCTTATTTATACTTAAATATACGAATTCTTCCTCGCTTCTCCAAATTTATCGGCGGTTATTTTTTGGAATATAATCTCCTTCATCATATGATTTTAAGATATGACATTGCTTACATAATAATTGATAATTTGATGGTTTTTCACCTTCAGGTGTATGTTTGATATCTGAAATAATATGGTCAACATCAAATAATCCTGCTAATTCATTTGTAGGTCTGTCAGGAAAATATGTTTTAGCGTCATACCCACATTGTTCACATTGTAGCGCATCGTCTAGTATTTTCTCAACTTTATACATTAACCACGGTCTAATAGGTGCGTTAGACGCATATTTTTTATAATTATAATGTTTTTTACAAAATGAACGACGTTGGGTTTTATTATAAAACTCAGTCTCTTCATTACACCATGTTACTTTACAACAACTCATATTCCTAATTGTTTTTTAACATCCTTCATATGACGACACTGTCTATCTTTTGCTCTCCATTTTCCAGAACACGTACAATCTACTTTTTCACCTATTACAGTAACATTATAGAAGTGACCTGGATCTGATTTTGATTCAAATTTGAATTCGTTTTTTTGTGGTTTTACCTTTTTAGGTTTAGGTTTAACCCAATTAATATCTTCTAATGTTGTTTCAGGTAGAACTTTTTGCCAACTTGGGACAATATATTTTTGACCTTGTTGATCAGTAAATAATGATGGGGGTAACATTTCACCCTTATATTCATATTTGAAGGGTTGGACATTAACGAACGGGCCAAATCCTTTTGGATTAAATGAAAATGGAGTACCCTCGGGAGAATGAACAATACGTGTTCTTAAATTACCGTATTTATTTAAATTTTGAAATTTATATAGCATAACCTTTATTTATACCATAAATATACGAACGCTCTTTTGGGGAACCAAATATTTGCTATGAAATTGTTAAAGTAACTCCACCTGTTGATTTCAAGAATGAAGAACTTATTGCGATATTGGATGTTGGAGTAAACGTATATGAGCCCCCACCTTGAGGTACTACAACTGCAGATATAAATGAAGATGTAATTAATGTATCTTCATCTATACTAGTAAATGAAGCATATGAACCTAATGAATTTGAAGGTTGTGTATCATAAAACCCATTAGCATTTCGAACTGTCTCTATAGTAAAATAAGCAGAACCCGATGCTACTGGAGTGCTAAGTGTGAATGTATAAGTCGTTGCAGCTGTTAATGCCTCTATTGGTGTACCTGCTCCGTATAATTGATCTGCTGTGTATGATGCCATTTTATAATTTTATTATAAATATTAAGAAGGAACCACTACTCCACGTTTACTAACAACTTCAGATGATTTTGCATTAGCAAATTCAATAGATAAACTAACATCTTTAGTTTCATAATACTTTATTATAAAAGCAGCTGTAAATGTATCCCCAGCTCCACTCACATCTATAGTTTGTTGAGGGTTTGGAGATGGGTAAATTGTGCTTTGATATTCAGCACCTAATGATCCTAAGGTTGTTATAATATTATTAGTTGTTAAATCAGGATTATTATTACGTTCTGATTTATTTAGTTTTATAAAATCAAAGTTTTTAGTAATATCATTAGTAAGTTTACGTTTACTATCTAAAATAGATAAAGTTGATTTTTTAGCAATTTCTATTAAATCTAGATTTCTTAAAAATCCTTTATTATAATCACTTACAATCACTATATCAGCTTGACCAATTAATACATCAGTATCTACTCCCCATTTAAAAGGTTCAATATCATCTTCTCCTTCATCAACCCTAAAAAACATATGGTTTGATTTTTCTTCTATATAACGTGTTTTAGTTATTTCTAAATCATACCCTGTATTTTTATCTTTAGGAAAAATATAATTGATATCCCAATCTTCAATATTAACTAATGCTTTAACATTTTGTTTAGTATTCCCAGCCATACCCTCATTTATCCTAATAGAATAAGGATTAAGCACTGGAACTGGTGCTTCAGGGGATAAACGGTTTGAAACACAGTATTCGAATTTATCTATACAATGTTCACCAATAATTAAAATGTTAGTTTTTTCTATGCTTTTGTCCAAATTCTTTTTCTATTTGTAAATCCAAAGATAACATAATACAAATCAGTTTTACTGAATGTGGGGATTTTTGAATTAATTCTACCCATAACTCATCATCAAATTGATTTAAAGTTTCTTCAATTGCCTTACTATTATCTTTTTTCTTCAAAAGGATTTACGGGATTAGTGTTTTTCTTCTTATATTTAATTTTTCCTTTTCTTACTTTTTCAGCAGTCCATAATTTTGATTGTTCTACTGTTTGTCTAATTGAATTTACTGACATTTTACTTTGATTTTAAATTATTAATTTCACTTTGCACTTTATCCCAATAATGTAGTGTTGAGTTTCTTTTCCACCCTTTAGGACCTCCATTCCAACATCTAGCAATTATTTCATCACTATCATTTAAGTGGTGGAATGATTGCCAAATGTAAAACATTTCAATACTTTTTTCTCTACTATATCTATCTTCCAAAGTATATTTTTTATTTACTTTATGTTTTTTAAGAATACGATTTACTTCTCTAACCATAATAGGTCTAAGTTGCAACACACCAACTGAAGGTCGAGATAAATGTTTATCCCCCACAGCATTTTCATTTCCTTTACTTTCAACTTGTATTAAAGCTTCTAGTAAATAATCTGTGTGGTCATCTTTAATTTCTACCACTTCTTCTTCAATTTTTGGAGTTTTTAAATCTTTATACTCCCCTAAATCTACTTGTTCTGCACCTCCACTAAATGTAAAAGGTACTAATAATAATAGTAATAAATGTTTCATTGTTTATTATTTTATATACCCCTAATATACGAAATGAATATTGGGATTCCTAATCAAGTTTAAAATAAATCTAAAAAATCAGAATTGATATTTTTATCTTTTAATTTTTGGGATTGCTCCTCATTCTTTAACATCTTAGTAGCTAATCTTTCAAGATGTTTTTCTTTTTGCTTATCATAATCTTTGACAAGTTTATCATGTTTAGAGCGTTTTATATTTCTAGTTTTCTTTTTCATATGTAAGCTACAATATCCATATCATCATCCTTATCATCACCTAACCCTAATTCTTTTAATCGTTGTTCAGTATATGGATCTAACTCCCAATCTACTTCCCCCGTACTTACTGGTTTATGGTCTTCAATACCTTCAATCTGCTTATCATTAAAAATATCTCCAACTGAAAGATAGTAACAATTATAACATAAAAACTCAATATTATCTTTACGGTAATTTTTTTTATTTTTATCCTTAAAATGTAGTAGTAGAGGGATTTTATAATCAATTACTCTCCGTTCGTGGAACCCACATGATGAACATTCTTCTAATAAATATCCTTCACTTACAAGTCTGTATTTAATTTTATCAGGTGAGAATGAAGAAGCATCTACTCTACCTTCAATTATATCTAATAACGCAGGTTCTTTGCCTTTATTACTTAAAAATTTAGGTATACCCTTACCTGATGGGTTTAAATGTTGGTCAAACAAAGTATCAAACTTATCTTCTGAAGATTTATATAATGTAGCCCATTTTTTATAATGAGGATAAGACACATTTAGATACCTAGCAGCTGCCCTATTTGAACGAGGTTGGGATATAGCAGCAACAATTTGCTCTTTACTGAGGGGTTTTGCTTTAGGCATTAATTATTTTTTTGTATTTTCTATACCAAAAGTAATAGTATGAGAATCTTCATCCTCTTCTTGATTGTCTTTTTGATATTGTGAAAATTGTTCAGGAGTCATTAGGTGAATATCATTCCATGTATGATCACCGGTTCCATGAGTTGTAGTTACAGCTCTGTAATATCCTACTGTTGAACAATCAACACATACCTTTGTATCTGGTAGAGCTTTTATTCTAAGTGGATGAATTTCTATTTTGCATTTAACGCATTTCATATTTTATAATATAACTATTTATCTTTTTTGTATCTATAATTTATATAACTCCATAAATCTTCTGGGGTGGTGAATTTATATTGTTTCCCATTTTCATCTTCAATAGGAACAATAGTTCCATCAGGATTAAATCTATCTAAAATATACCATTGAATTAAACTTGCAGATTCTTCTCCATACAGTAATTTTAAAATATTTTCAATAACATCCCATAAAGGATTAGTGTATCTTCCAATTTCTATCCCACTTAATTCATATAATTTTTCTTCATCTATATGTGCGTTATCTAATTTATTAACAAAGTGAACAAATAAAGTTTCTTCTGTTTTACTAATATTATCTTTTATTGATACTTTTGATCCTAGAATCTTATTAAATAAATTAATAATTTCTTTTTTACCTTCAAAATCTTCCATTATAGTAATTTTACACTAAATATTTCTTTGAATGACTTTAATTCAAGTTGTTTCATTCTACTAGCAATTGAAAAAGCTTCATTAATATTCTCAGCATATAGGACACCACATACCTCTTCTTTTTCATCACTTAAATAAAAATATTTATACTTTTTCATTTGATTTTTTTAATTAATTTTTTAATTTTGGAACATTCTTCATAATCTTCATCTAATTCATAAATATTCATTACTTTTTCTAATATTGAAGCATAGTGTTGTTTTTTAACTTCAACAATAATAGATAAATTAAATATATTAAATAATTCAACCTTAGGAAGATTATTATTAACAGCTTTTTTAACAGTTTTATAAGACTCTCTTAAAATAAAGTTAGTAAAAACAGTTTCATTACTTAAATCAATTAAATCTTGTTTATCTTCCCACACTAATTCAATGTATGTACCTTCTTGATTTTTTTTATCAGTTTTTAAATCTTTTTCCATAGAATATAATATTTTGGGGTTCCATTATAAATATTATAAACTAATTAAATCATTTTGATACTCAGTGGTTTTACTAATATTAATTTTTAGGTTACCTAATTCAAATTTTCCTATTTCACCACTATCTTTAATAATTTGGGGGAGTTGTTGAATAACATTATAATCATTATTATTAAAAGTTGTACTATCTATTGTAACTATAATTTCATTTTCTAAAGAGTCTATAGGGGTGGTTTTTATTTTGGTTTTTAGATCAATAACTGTATTTGGTTGTTCTTTATCTAAATAATGGGAAGTTATTACTTGCATCTCATCATCTAATAATATAGTTGAGCACCAAGGTTCTAATATTTCTAATAATTGGCTATTACCACCTTTAACTTGAAAACCAATATCATATTTTGGTGGAATAATAGGTTTCATTAATGAATCATGCATTACCATTGATCCCCATTTACGAATAAAATTACGGGTTGATCTCATATTTTGAGCTAACCATTCAGGACTGTCTTCATATATGTTTTTCGCCTTATCTACCGTGTTACGTCTACTACCTCTACAAGTCATATGATATACACAACCATGCCAAGTTTGGGTGAATTTAACACCATTTAGTTGGAATCTATTAAATATATCACTATCTTCTTTTGATTGGGGTGCATATAAAGGATCATGCCCTCCTATTTCTTGAAAATCACTTTTCCAAAATGCCCAAGGTGCAAATATACCTTCAGTAACATCATCATTAGGTACTCTAGAATCTAAAAATTCAAGTAACCCATTTTCATTAAATTCCTCAGGTTCTACACCAAAGTCTTTAAGTATTTTTTCTGGACCATCTGGGTGTAGTGGGGGTTCAATTCTAGTTAATGATACAATTGTTTTTTCTTTTAATTCATTTTCAATTGCATCTAGAGCACCTGGACATAAGTACATATCAGCATGGTAAATCATGCAAATGTCATTTGTTGCTACTTCATTAATTAGTCTATCATATAAAATAGTATGACCTACTCTTTCAGGACCATCCCATTTTAAAGCTTTGAAATTGGAATCTTTATCCATCATCTCAACACACCAATCCCAAGTTCCATCTGTTGAAGCATCATCTGCTACACAAATTTCTACTTCATGGTTACCCTGATTTTTCCTTATTGAGTCATAAGACCATTTTAAATATTTAAGATTATTTCTACCTGGTTGGATTAGTGATATTTTCATTATATTTCTGTTTTAGACGAATATAATAATATGGTGTTAATATTCCAAAGTATTTTATTATTTTTCTATAATTTTAGTACTTCCATCGGTGTAAACATATCTGGTTCCTCTAATACAATTTTCTCTTATTGAATTATAAGGACATAAAGTAATTATATCACTACCTCCACCAGAAGATATATCAGTTATACCTGCTTGATACCCCACATTAAATTTAGCTTTTCGCTTAATGTAAATTTGTTCTCTTATACTTAACCCTAATTGAGAAAAGTCAATTCTATTAGGGAAAAATTCTTCCCATTTAGTATTTTCTAGTTGGTTTTGAGAATAGTAAAATATAGGTAAATCTTTATACTTTTCAATATATTGGAAAAGATATTCCTCTCCATCCCATACTCTATTAGCATATTTTTTTAATCTGGATGCTAGTAATAAACACCCATAATCATATGAACCAATATGTTGGTTAATTATATCTTCACACTTATCTATTTCTTTTTGAGTAAAATATAATTTTGGGGTTGAATCAATATTTTTAATATCATCATCATTAAATCCCCATCTTCTTAATATTTGTTCAGCTAATGGTTCATCACAGGATACAACTTTATTACCATCATGTACTAGTTTAGTATAAGATCTATCATGATCTATAAAAACTTTAGTAAATTCTCCAACGTTAAATATTTTATCAATAAATGGGTTATTTATTAATATAGTATCTAGATTGCTAGTACCTGTATTATTTTCATCAAATCCCCATTTTTCTATTGCTGAAGGGCCTAAAATATGGTTTATGTATTCTTTAGATGGGAATGCAATCTTAATATTAGGGTATTTTTGTTTTAAAGCTTCAAATATTCCAGATACAATGCCTAAATCCCCTATACTATAACACATTCTCATAAATGGAAACCACCCATCATAGTTTTTAGGTAAAGTAGGTACTTCACCATTTTTAATCATCTCATAAGGTACTCCAAGATATTGTACTTCACCTAAATTATGTAAACGATCATTATTTATTGTCCACTGTTGCATTGTATTCCATTTGTATATAGTTTCTCCCTCTAATAATTTTTAAATTATTATTATAAACAAAACCTAATTTTTCATATAAATTTTTAGCAAAATTATCTTCAAATACCCACAATGAAGCATAATCTTTATCTTTTAAATAAACTTCATACGCCATTCTAGCATATCCCTTTCTTCGATAAATTGGGTGAATATCACACCCAACTTCATCCCCATCAGTTCTAATGTACCCTACTGAATGTCTATTTATTTCAATAATATACCATTTAGGGTTGGTAGACTCAAACCAGGCTCTACATTCATTATACTTAAACATTGAATTGTTTTCTAGGTTGTTTCTTGTAGATTCATCATTTCTTACTTCTAATAAAAAGAGAAGATCATCAACTTTTAAAGGTCTAAGATTTAGGG
>Ga0181379_1001406_pt1 | contig 11358 bp, 9 predicted proteins | sample 2SPOviralmetaG_FD_130115 | JGI IMG/M metagenome (GOLD analysis project Ga0181379, IMG submission 130115) | Marine viral communities from the oligotrophic San Pedro Time Series (SPOT) site, San Pedro Channel, CA, USA - 2 SPOT_SRF_2009-07-10 | ecosystem: Environmental > Aquatic > Marine > Strait... | reverse complement strand
TAAGAGCAAAGAAAAGAAAAAGTTTTTTCATCTCAAAATGTTAGTACTAACAAGTTCTTCACAAATCTGAACTGCATTCAAGGCAGCCCCTTTGCCATAAACATTATCAGCAACTATCCACATCGAAATCCATGACTCACCATCAAGATTTTGTGAACGAATTCTTCCAACATAAACATCCTCAGTATCAGATGCATTTTCAACAGGCGTAGGATACAAACCTGCCTGAGGATCATCAAGTACTTTTACACCAGGTGAGTTTTCTAAAATTTCAATAATACCTTCTCGAGATATTTCTTTTGACACCCTAAAGAATACTGCCTCAGAATGTCCATTAATCACTGGTACTCTAACGCAGGTTGCCTGAATCGCAATATTTGGATCAAGAATTTTATGAGTCTCCCAAGTTAACTTCATTTCTTCTTTTGTAAAATTATTCTCCAAAAAAATATCGCATTGCGGAATAACATTGAAAGCTATTTGTTTTGGGTAAACACTTGATTGGCTTGCGGAATCACTAGAATACGTTTGATTATGAAGCTCCTCTAACGCAGCTTTTCCAGTTCCTGATACTGCTTGATATGTAGCGATGTTTAAGAACTTAATTTCTGCTTTGTCATGAATTGGTTTTAAAGCCATGAGCAGTTGTGCAGTCGAACAATTCGGGTTAGCTATAAGAGAGGGCTTTGAAAGGTTCTTGAGAACCTCTCCATTAATTTCTGGAATAACCAAAGGAACGTCATCCTGATATCTAAAATTAGAAGATAGATCAATAACAAAACATCCTTCAGCAACAAACTTTCTTGCGTATTTCTCTGCAATACTTGATCCAGCAGAAAATATTATAAATTGTCCTTTTTCTGCACTAAATTCTTTAAGTGATGAAACGCGATATTCCTTATTTTTAAATTTAATCGAAGAGCCAACGGTTGAATTACCAAGAGGAATAAATTTATCTACAGGAAATTCTCTTTTTTCTAGCAATTGAATAATTTTTGTTCCAACAACACCAGATGCGCCGACCAAAGCAAGAGAAACTCCTTTATTCATGTTGATCCTCTAGGATACGAATTATAGATGGAGCAACTTCTTCTGTTTTCATGAATTCGTTTGAAGTGGAAAGATCTTTAGTTCTATAGCCTTTGCTTATAAAAGTTTTTATTGCTGATTCAATCCTTCTAGCAAGATCAACTCTCTCAAGTGAGTATTCAAAAGCCATGGCAAGAGAGGCAATCATAGCAATTGGATTAGCAATGCCCAAACCAGCAATATCTGGTGCACTGCCATGACATGGTTCATACATGCCTTGAGAGGAGCTATTTAAAGATGCGGAAGGAAGCATTCCAATTGAACCACTTAATGTAGCCGCAATATCAGAAAGCATGTCTCCAAAAAGATTTCCTGAAACAATCACATCATATTGATTTGGATTAAGCACCAACTGCATAGCAGTATTATCAGCAAGCTGATGTGAGAGCTCAACTTCAGGATACTCAGCACTCATTTCGGTGACCACACCTCTCCAAAATTTTGAAACTTCTAAAACATTAGCTTTTTCAACAGAGCATAACTTTTTGTCCCTATTCATTGCAGCCTCAAAAGCAACCTTAGCAATTCTTCGAATTTCATCTTCGTTATAGATCATTGTGTTAAAGCCATATTTAGGAGTTTCATTTTCAATAATTCCTCTAGGCTCTCCAAAATAAACTCCGCCAGTTAACTCCCTTACTATAAGAATATCTAAATTTTCAATAATATGATTTTTCAGTGGAGATGCAGATGCAAGCTCGTTAAATAAAAAAGCAGGTCTTAAATTAGCAAACAAACCAAGAGATTTGCGTAACCCAAGCAAAGCTTGTTCTGGTCGGTCGTCCCAACCAAGACTATCCCATTGGGGTCCACCAACAGCACCGAATAAAATAGCATCTGAATTTTTTGCCATATCCAATGTTTCTTCAGTCAAAGGTTTTCCAAATTCATCGAAAGATGAACCACCAACTTTTCTTTCAGAAAGCTGAAAATCTAAATTTTGTTCATCGATAAGGTACTGCAGAACTTCACTCATAGAAGAAGTTACCTCTTGACCGATCCCATCTCCTGGAAGAATTAATATTTTTTTTGCCATTCTTATACTCAATTACTGTAATCAAAAAGCCAGGGTCTCTGGGTTCTTCTTGTTTGCTCAAAAGCTTCAATATGATTTTTATGCTTCAGCGTAATGTCTACGTCATCTAAATTATTAACAATGCGATCAAGCAAACTTTCCTTTACATCAAATGAATAAGAAGATTCACCATCAAACTTAATATTTTTTTCCATCAAATCAATTTCAAAATTGGTTGGTGATGAGCTGCAAATTTCAAAAAGATGATTAATTTCATCTTTGGTCAATATAATTGGTAGAACTGAGTTCTTAAAACAGTTGTTGTAAAAGATATCTCCGAATGAGCTTGCTATAACTGCCTTGAAACCAAAATCTCTTAGGGCCCATACAGCATGTTCTCTGCTTGAACCACAACCAAAATTATCTCTAGTTAAAAGAATCTCAGAGTTGGTATAAGGTTCTTTATTTAAAATGAATTCATGATTTTTAGATCTTTCATCTGAAACCATATCCAATCTACCTTCATCTAGATATCTCCAACCATCAAATAGAAAGTCTCCAAAGCCAAATTTTTTAATAGATTTTAGATACTCAGTTGGAATAATCTGATCAGTATCAATATTATCTCTATCAAAAGTTGCTACGATGCCTGTGATAATTGGATTAGTCATGATAGTGGATCAATTATTTTACCGTTTATCGCTGTTAATGCTGCCATTAGTGGGCTCATTAGATGGGTTCTGCCAAGATTACCTTGTCTACCTTCAAAGTTTCTATTCGAAGTTGATGCACAACGTTCATAGGGTTGAAGCTGATCGGGGTTCATACCTAAACACATTGAGCAACCTGGATCACGCCACAAAAAACCTGCATTAATAAAAATTTTGTCTAAGCCCTCTGCTTCTGCTTGAGCTTTTACCATGCCTGAGCCAGGTACGACAATAGCTTCGGTAATATCTTCTGAAACTTGCTTACCATTTATAACGGAGGCAGCATCTCGAAGGTCTTCAATTCTTGAATTAGTGCAAGAGCCAATAAAAACCCTATCGAAACTTAAATCTTGAAGAGTTTTTGAATCATCGAGACCCATATAAGTTTTTGCAAGTAATAAATTTTCATGACTTGCCTCATCAACATCCTCTTGAGTAGGAATATTGGCATCAAAATCTATAGTCATTTCAGGTGAAGTGCCCCAAGTAATCTGAGGTTTTATCTCAGAAACATCGATGTTAATTGTTTTATCAAAATTTGCATCTAGATCTGATTTTAATGTCTTCCAATATTCACTAGCTTGATTAAACATTGAATCAGATAGATTGGAATGATGTTTAACATAATCAAGCGTAGTTGAATCGACCTCAATAAGGCCAACCTTTGCGCCGGCCTCAATGGCCATATTGCAAATTGTCATTCTGGATTCCATTGATAAAGATGATATATATGAGCCTGAAAACTCTATAGCATGGCCTGTGCCTCCAGCAGTTCCGATTAATTTAATTAAATGTAAAACAATGTCTTTAGAAGTAACTCCTCTTTGAGGGATACCATTAAAATTAACTTGCATGTTTTTTAGTTTGGTAATTTTCAAACACTGAGTTGCTAGAACGTGCTCAACCTCAGAAGTTCCTATTCCCATGGCCAAACATCCAAATGCTCCATGAGTTGAAGTATGAGAGTCACCGCACACAATTGTCATACCTGGCAATGTATATCCTAACTCTGGACCCATTACATGAACAATACCCTGTTTGTTTGAAGTTATGTCAAATTGATGGATGCCAAAGCTGTTGCAGTTTTTATCCAGTTCAACTACCTGAATTTTAGCTACCTCATCTTTGATTGACGCTGCATCAAATTCGTTACCTCTATCAGTAGGAACATTATGGTCAGGAGTTGCAATGTTTGCATCCAATCGCCATGGTTTTAAGTTTTTATGTCTTAGACCTTCAAAAGCTTGAGGTGAAGTCACCTCATGGAGGTAATGTCTATCAATATAAATGAGTGACTCATTGGTATCGTCAGTCTGGACTAGATGCTCATTCCAGAGCTTGTCATATAAAGTAAGAGGCATACTATTTTTTGAATGGCGAAGCTTGATCAATCATTCCGCACTGAGCTTCATTTCTTAATAAATGATCCATGACAACTAAATTGACCATCGCTTCTGCTATGGGAACAGCTCTAATTCCAACGCAGGGATCATGCCTACCAGTTACTTCAACCTCGACTTCTTCTCCATCCGCATTAATTGTCTGACCTTTTGATTTGATGCTAGATGTTGGCTTAATAATAAATTCAAGCTCTATCAAGTCGCCATTTGTAATTCCGCCCAAGATACCCCCAGCGTTATTTGATTTAAAGCCAGCTGTTGTCATTTCATCTCGGACCTCAGAACCTTTTAAATCAAGCATGTTGTGAGTATTTCCAATGCTGACAGATTTCACAGCATTTATACTCATAATAGCTTTTGCTAAATCTGCATCAAACTTGTCAAAAACAGGCTCGCCAAGGCCTATCGGGCAATTTGTTACTCTCACACCAAGTTTTGCTCCCACTGAATTACCCTCTTCAATTAGCTCAGCAAACATAATATCTAAGTCTTCCAGTTTGGACTCGTCTGCAAAAAAATACTTGTTTGATTTAGCATTTGATACATTTATGTTATCTGCTGAGATAGAGCCTATTTGACTAACATAGCCATCGACATGAATTCCTTTTGAGTTAAGATATTTTTTAGCTATTGCACCAGCTGCAACTCTCATTGCAGTTTCCCTTGCGCTTGATCGACCTCCACCTCTGTAGTCTCGATGACCATATTTAGCTTGATACGTAATATCAGCATGATTAGGACGGAAAACATCTTTAATGTTTGAATAATCTTTTGATCTTTGATCTTGATTAAAAATAATTAAACTTATTGGGGTTCCAAGGGTCTTGCCCTCAAATACTCCTGACAAAATCTCCACAACATCATCTTCTTTTCTTTGTGTAGTTACATCTGACTGACCAGGTTTTCTGCGGTTAAGTTCAGATTGAATATCATCAGTTGAAATTTCTAATTGGGGCGGACAACCATCAATAATGCACCCGAGCGCCTTCCCATGGCTTTCTCCATAAGTTGTAACTTGAAATAATTTTCCAAATGTATTGCCTGACATAGGCAGAATTATAGACTAAAAAGCTAATTAGAGCCTATCTAAGGCTTGACAATCCCCCATCAATACAAATTGTTTGGCCAGTAATCCAATCCTCTTTAGCAGAAAAAAGGTTATATATAACCTTGGCAATCTTTTCAGGATCTCCAATGGCATTCAGTGGATGCCTTTCTTCAGAAGATTGAAATTTTTTTTCATTATTAAGGAGGTGATCAGCCATTGGAGTATTGGTTAAGGATGGAGCAACACAATTTACAGCTACTCTTGGTGCAAGTTCAGAGGCGAGACTTCTAGCAAAGCCTTCGAGTGCCGCCTTTGATGCTGCAATGGAAGAATGAAATGTCATTCCACTATTGGCGGCTACAGAGGAAATAAATACAACCGAAGCTCCATCGCCTTTTTTAAGATTGGGCAAAACTTTTTTGATGATATTGAAAGCGCCCTCAACATTGATTCTAAAATCATCCCTGAAATCGGAAATATCCATTCTTTGAATTGATTTAAGTGAAATAGAGCCCGGACAATAAAGTAATGCATCAATAGAGTCTGGCAAAGTATCTAGCCCAGATAGATCTTCATTTGGATCTAAATGAATAAAATTCTTTAGAGGTATATCAATTGTCGATCTAGAGGTTGCAAAAACGCTATCACCCTCTGAATTGGCAAGTTTAATTACCTCCTGACCAATTAAAGAATTACCACCTACTACCAAGATATTTTTTTGCATGATTAAGAAATATTTTTATCAGAAACTATTACAATATATTTGTGATGATAAAAAAAATTTCAAGTGCTTGTTTACTCTTTGCTATCCTAAGCCTAGTTCTGAGTTCTTGCTCAATGCTTGAAAAGAGCTCAACTTTTGAAATTGGTAATCAATATGATGTCTCCATTCATAGAGATTTTTGGGGGGTTCCGTATATCAAAGGTCAAACAGATCAAGATGTTGCATACGGCATAGGTCTGGTTCATGCAGAAGATGCATATGAGGATCTTGTAGAATTGATGCCATTATATCGAGGTCAAAATGCCATTTACAATGGCCTTGGTAGCATTGAGACTGACTACCTTGTTAGATTATTAAAAGTTCATTCAAATGTGAGAAACATTGGGAAGAAACAACTCTCTCAAAATATTCTTGCCATGGCTCAAGCATATGCGGATGGTGTAAACGCATATGCAAATAAACATCCCGATAAGGTGAATCCTTCCCTTCATCCAATAACTCAAGAAGATGTTCTTGCTGGATCGTATATTCAGCATCTTTTTTTTGCAGGCTTAGATAGAGACTTATCTCAGATGGCTGCAGAGGATAAAACATCAATTCCAACTGGGTCAAATGCAATAGCTATTAACTCAATAAAAGCAGATTCAAATGCTGCGTACCTTCTGATTAATTCACATCAACCTTTATCTGGTCCAGTTGGTTGGTATGAATTAAATATAGAAAGTAAATCAGGATGGCATGGACATGGTGGTAACTTTCCTGGATCTTTTTTAATAAATGTTGGCTTTAACAAAGATATTGGCTGGGGCGCTACTGTAAATCGCCCCGATGTGATGGATATATTTGAACTTACAATTAATCCAGAGAATTCAAATCAATATCTGCTGGATGATACATGGGAATCTTTTGAGATTGAAGAGGATTATTTAGCATTTAAGCTTTTTGGTTTTTTAAAATTACGTACAAAGCAAGAATTTAGATACTCAAAGTTTGGTCCTGTTTTGGAAATGAAGGGAAGGTATTTTGCTCTGAGACATATAAATCAGAACTCTTTTAATGAGATAGAGGGGTGGTATGAAATTAGTAACTCAACCGACGTTTATGAATTTGAAAAACAACTCGCAAAAAGAAAAATTCCTAGTTTTAACTTTGTAACAATGGATTCTAAAAGGAATATTGGATATTTTTATAATGGTAGAATTCCTGTCAGAGCCGACGCTTTAAAAGCAAGGCAAGTTCTAAGAAGTTCAAGCTCTAATGATATTTGGGATGGTAGTAAACTAGTTCGTGATCTGCCTAAGTTTATCAATCCCTCCAATGGGTGGATTCAAAGCACTAATCAAAATCCATATTCTGTGATGGGAAATCATTCCCTAGCAATGAAATCGATGAAAAAAAACGTTCATTTTGAACAGAGACTAACAAATAGGTCCTATGTAGCGAATGAGCTTCTTTCTTCAAATGAAAGCATTGATTTGGACCGATTTATTGAAATCAAATTTGATAACTCATACTCAAAAAATTCAAGGCAATATAAATATCTGGAATCAGTTGCTAAAAATGACAGAAATCTTGAGCTGATATTGCAAAATTGGAATAGAAAAACCGATTTTAATAATACCGAAGCTGCCTTGGGAATGTGCTTGATGGCACAAGAGTGGATTTCAGAAATGAATAGTAAACCTACCCCCTCATACAAATCAGCAAAACAAGAATGCGATAGCCTTTTTCAGAAAATTCAAAGAAACTATTCTGATCGATGGGGCTTAGTTAATACTATTTCTAGAGGCTCAAGAACCTTTCCAATTCAAGGCTCGGTTGACACCTTGAGAGCTGTTTATGGAACGCCTGATGCAAAAACCAAGAGTTTAAATATGTCTGGAGGTGATGGTTTGTTCTTTATTATTGCTGAAGACGACAACGGTAAAACAATTTACGGCATGCATAATTATGGATCATCTAGAAATGAGTCTTCTGTCCATTATTCTGACCAAACATTCTTATTTAGCCAAGAAGCGCTTAGGTTTATTCCAACGAGCCTTTAAAAAGAATTCTTTTCTACTGTAAATAACTCTTGAAAATCTAGGACACTCATAGACTCAAGCGCATCTTGATCAAGGCACTTAGATAAAATAGCGGTAACTTTTTCATTTTCAAAAATTTTACCGAGATTATTCTCAAATTTCTTTTCTAAAACAGGAATTCCCTCCTCTCTTCGACGCTTGTGACCTATTGGGTACTCGACTTCAATAGCATCTGTTGAAGAACCATCATTAAAAAATATCTGTATTTTATTAGCTATAGATCTTTTATCAGCTTCCAAGTACTCATCTGTATATCTCTTATCCTCTTTGATTGTCATCTTTTCTCTAAGCTGATCAACTCTTGGGTCGCTGGCAACATCATCCTCGTAATGCTCTGCAATAAGATCTCCGTGAATTAAGCCTATTGCAATCATGTATTGCAAACAATGATCTCTATCAGCCGGATTATTTAGCTGTCCTGATTTAGAGATAATTCTAATTGCAGATTCATGAGTCGTGACCTCAATATTAGCTATTTCGTCAAGCCGATCTTTGATTTGAGGATGCAATGTAACTGCTGCCTCTACAGCTGTTTGAGCGTGAAACTCTGCAGGGAAGCTTATTTTAAAAAGAACATTCTCCATAACATAAGAACCAAACGGTTGGCTTAGAGATAATTTTTCTCCCTTAAAAGAAACATCTTCAAAGCCCCATGTTGGAGCTGATAAAACGCTTGGATATCCCATTTCACCAGAAAGAGTTATAAGCGCAAGTCTAACCGCTCGACTGGTCGCGTCACCGGCGGCCCAGCTTTTTCTAGAACCAGCATTCGGTGCATGACGATATGTCCTAAGACTTTGACCATCCACCCAAGCTTGACTTACCGCATCCATAATTTGATCAGTGTTTCCACCAAGCAATTTCGTGACAACTGCTGTTGATGCAACTTTTACAAGTACAACATGATCCAAACCAACTCTATTAAAGCTATTTGTAAGAGCCAACACTCCTTGGATTTCGTGAGCCATTATCATGCACTCCAAAACGTCTCTCATTGTTAGGGGGTCTTTACCAGCTGCAACATTTTCTTGAGAAACATAGTCTGCTATTGATAGAATCGCACCAAGATTATCTGAGGGATGACCCCACTCAGCAGCCAACCATGTATCGTTATAGTCTAGCCATCTAATAATACAGCCTATATCAAAAGCACCTTTTACCGGGTCAAGTAAAAAATTAGTCCCAGGAACTCTTACTCCATTAGGTACATTAGTGCCTGGAACAATTGGACCAAGCATTTTTGTGCATGCAGGAAAAGTTAATGCTAATAACCCACAACCAATAGTATCGATTAAACAATGTCGAGCGGTTGAAAGAGCCAGCTCCGAGTTAATATCCTGCTTTGAAACATATTCTGCAATTTCTACAAGCAAAGAGTCAGGACCTGACCTTATATTCAGTTCAACATTATTTGACATGATTTACTCCCTATCTTCGAGGTCAACCCAAGCAGAAGTCTCAGGACCTGTATATTCTGCGCTTGGTCTAATAATTCTATTATTTGCCCTTTGCTCCATGCAGTGAGCTGTCCAGCCTGTAACTCGTGACATTACAAAGATCGGAGTAAAAAGTTTTGTTGGAATTCCTAAATAAAAATATGCTGAGGCATGAAAAAAATCTGCATTTGGAAATAATTTTTTTTCATCCCACATTACCTGCTCAACCTCTTCAGAGACCTGATACAAGGAGTCATCTCCATATTCTTGAGATAACTCTTTTGAGAATTCTTTGATAACAGCATTTCTTGGATCTCTTTCGGAGTAAATCGCATGTCCAAAGCCCATAATTTTTCCTTTATTAGCAAGCATATCCAATATGTTTGCCCTTGCTTCATCTCTGGTCTTCCAGTTTTCAATCATTTCCATTGCAGCCTCATTTGCACCTCCATGCAGAGGACCTTTTAAGGAGCCAATAGCAGCAACAACACAAGAAAATATATCTGACATTGTTGAAGCGCAAACCCTAGCAGTAAATGTCGATGCATTAAATTCATGCTCAGCATATAAAACCAATGAAGCATCCATAACTCGTCTATGAAGATCTGATGGAGTTTTGCCATGCAGAATATGTAAAAAATGACCCGCCATCGTATCTTCATCATTTACAAGATTAATATCTTCGCCATCATGAGAAAATTTATACCAATAAGTAACGATTGATGGCATTGTTGCAACCATACGGTTAATAGAGTCCATTTGCGCTTCCATTGACTCCTCAGGTTCAAGATTTCCTAGCATTGAGCATCCAGTTGCCATAACTGCCATTGGATGAGCTGAGGCAGGTATTTCTCTAAGAACCTTTTTTAAGGAATCTGGAAGATCTCTTAAACCTTTCAGTGAAGATTTATAATTTGAGAGCTCTGATTTGTTGGGTAATTTACCGTAGAGAAGAAGGTAAGCAACCTCTTCAAATGTTCCTTTTTCAGCCAATGTCTCAATTTTGTGGCCTCTATAGGCCAGGCCTTCTTCTTGTCCAACGGTGCATAGTGATGTTTCGCCTGCTACTTGACCGCGCAGTCCAGCGCCTTCTAACTTCTTAACCATTTACTTATTCTCCTTCCTTTTAAATAATTCATCTAGCTTTTGCTCAAACGAATGATAGTTTAAATATTCATACAGTTCATCTCTTGTCTGCATCTTTTCAACTGAATTTGATTGTGATCCATTAACAGCGATATCTTTATAAACAGACTCTGCTGCTTTATTCATTGCTCTAAAAGCTGATAATGGAAATAGCATTATATCAACTCCAACTGATGCTAACTCCTCTGCAGTAAACAGTGGTGTTTTTCCAAACTCAGTAATATTTGCAAGAACAGGAACTTGTAATGCATCTTTCAGTTGCTTGTAATCCTCTAAACTTGAAACAGCCTCTAAAAATAAACCATCTGCTCCTGCTGCAATATATTCTCTACATCTATCAATCGCACCATTCATTCCTTCAGTTGCATATGAATCTGTTCTTGCCATGATAAAAAAACTTTCATCGGTTCGACCATCAGCAGCAGCTTTAATACGATCACTCATTTCAATTTTATCGACAAGACTTTTATTAGGCCTATGACCACACCGTTTTTGAGTGACCTGATCCTCTATATGGACTGCTGCAACATCCGCGGCAATCATCTCCTTGATAGTTCGGCTGATACTGAATGCGCCGCCAATGCCGGTATCAATATCAATTAATAGAGGAAGGTTTGTAGCTTGAGTAATTCTTCTTGAGTCCTCAGCTACATCATTGAGGGTCGTAATGGCTAAATCTGGCAATCCAAAAGATGCGTTTGCAACT
>Ga0181379_1001404_pt1 | contig 11360 bp, 14 predicted proteins | sample 2SPOviralmetaG_FD_130115 | JGI IMG/M metagenome (GOLD analysis project Ga0181379, IMG submission 130115) | Marine viral communities from the oligotrophic San Pedro Time Series (SPOT) site, San Pedro Channel, CA, USA - 2 SPOT_SRF_2009-07-10 | ecosystem: Environmental > Aquatic > Marine > Strait... | reverse complement strand
ATTAGAGTTGTCTATTTGCGCTTTATCTGCTCTGTATTGTGTTTTAATTTCTCTCTGAGAGGTTTTTCTCTCTTCCATTAGTTCTTCCATTTTATCGGCTCTTTTAGCTTCTTCTATTCCTATTGCGGCGGCGGCTTCTGCTTTTAGCTCTCCTATTTTACCTTTCAGATAATTTATAGAGGAGAAATAGCTTTTACCGGAGCGCTTCTCTTTTCTCTCATAATTTGCAATACTCATTTTTAGCTTTTCTATTTTTCCGTCGTACTGTTTTTTTATAGTAACTATTTTATTATTTGAATTGGAAGTAATCAATAAACTATCATTAGAGTAATTTTTTAAAACTTCTCCTTTATTCGTTTCTAGCCGGCCTTCTATTTGATCGGTAGAGAGGAGAGGAGGAGCTTCTTTAAAAGTCGCTATTACCTCCGGAGCGCCTTCTATAGATACATCTAAAGAAGTTTTTAAAAGAAGTACTGTAAATAGAATTACTAAAATAGAAAGGAATAACTCTAAACCTTTCCAGCGCTTGTATAAGATCGAGTCGGCGGCGTAGGAGAGGAGCGCTCTACCTCCTATTTCTAGACCAGCAACAAAACCAATAGTTAAAACTAAAGTAGGTATTATAGACCAGGAGCCTAAAAAAGAAAACTTACTAGAAAAGTTCGAGTAAAATACGCCGGTTTCTGTGGTAGAAGATACTATTTGGCAAAAGATTGAAACGGCAAAAGAAATAGATAATAGTTTGCCATACGTTTTTAAAAACTCCGGTTGTTTTGGAGTACTCTTAATTATTTGCATTTTTGCATTGTTATTAATTTAACGAATAGGGTTGTCTCCGATACTTTAGCGAGGAAAAGAGGCAGCCCGTTTTTAATTTATGTCATTATTTCAGTAGTTTAAATTCATCATTACTTGTAGTATTGTTTACTTTATTACTTGTTTACTTATCTTATTAATTAGCTTTTAGATACTCTTCTAAAATGTGTGCTATGTGAGCACTCATAGAACGGCGGTTTTTGTCGGCGCTGGCTTTTAGTTTCTTTTTTATTTTTGTACTAACTACAGTAGAAAGGCGCGCCTGGTCTTTTGCTATACTCATAAATAATTTTGTTTGTTAGAAAATACTAAGTTATGTAAACTTACATTAATTTACATAACCTATCAATAAAAAATGTACCAATTTTATAATATGTCGTTTCCTGAGTCTATTAAATTATTAAGTATCTCAAAAGATAGGAGAGGAGCTTCTCCAGCTATTTTAGAAAAACTCGCCTTGTCCGAATGGATCTATTTTAGTCCCGGAGGCGTGAATTTTTGGAAAGTCATTAAATAAAAGATAGTGCGCTTTATAGCTTGTTATTTTACATTTTTTAGGAGGTAGCTCTATTAATACTCCAGCTTTTAAAAGTTCTTTAACCGGCTGAGTAATACAATTTATTTGCTTGTTAGTCTCTTTGGATAACATTTGACGAGTAGCGCCTCCGGAGCCTTTCAGCGCTTCTATAATTTTTATTTTAGTGGTTTTGATCTTGCCGGAGTGCTTCGCAAAAGAGAAGGCCTCCTTTGATGTTTGTCTCATTTGGTATTGTTCTTTGTACTTGAAAAAATAGAGTAGGTTTTCCGTTTTGTTTAGGAGTCTATTTTTCCTTTCTAAAGATAATCAATTTTTAAAGGAGGAGAGAGGCTCTAAGTAATTTTAATTACTGCTTTTTCGTAGGGGTTAAAACTAATTGATCGGAGTAGATGCTAGCTCCGGCTCCTGGCTATCTAGGTATTTTTTAAAGTTGCTCTTTTATGCTACTTTAGATTTATTCGTTTTTATCATCACCTTTCAATAGTGAATCTAAAAAGTGATTAAAATTACTTTGCTCGCTTCTATGCTTATCAAATAAAAATTGGAAGGTCTTTCTATCAATTATTATTTTATCATCTGTGAGCGTAGCACTTCCTGTTGTGAGTAGTTCCTTTATTTTACCAAATACCCAAACTTCAAATTTTGGACTTAACCAGGCGGCGAGTTTTAAAACTAATCTTTGTTCGTACCAAGTACCTTGTAAATCTTTTCTATTACCGCCTACTACTCTCTTTATTGCTTTTTCCCGCCCGCGAGGATCTGCGCTCTCGGCTCTATTCATTTCGTTTTCTAACTCTTTTATAAAATCTTTGGTTTGTTTCAATCTAGTAAAATCTCGTAACCGTTTACCCTCAAATACTTTTATAATTTCTGTAGCATTTACCATTTCTAAACCGTCTCCAAAATCAAAAGTAATTTTTTTGCCTTCGTACTCGAATACTTGTATTTTCTTTTTACTCATTGTTTTGTTTTTTTTATGATCGTTTCCTGGAGAAGGAAAGTTTATTTTTGCCTTCTAAAAAGGCAAAAAATGAATTTTCCCTTATTATAATACTATTATAATAGTATTATAGAAGTATTACGTTTTTACAATTGGTTGATTATCAAAGACTTACAAAGGTTTTTGCACCCTCAGGTACGCAAAATGCACCCTCAGGTACGCAAAATGCACCCTCAGGTACGCAAAATGCACCCTCAGGTACGCAAGTTTTTATTTATCATTTTTTATAAAAAATAAGTACTTATAGTTTCTTTTATCTGTTTTTTGTATCTCTACTTTTTCTACTATGTTTAGCTTTTTTACTACTTCTATTGCTTCGAGTATCTTCTCTCTTACTTTTCCCTTTTTTCGTTTTTGAGCGAGCTCAGAAAAACCTAGTGCATCCATTAGGGTATTCTCAAAATATGGAATTTGTTTAGGCCAGCTATTATTCTCAGAATTTGTTTTCATTCTAGAGGTTAGACTTATTAGTTTTTCCATAGCTAGAGTTAATTTAGCGGCTCCTCCGGCGGCTTCTATTTTTGCTTTATTAGTTGGTACGTTAACAAAGATTTTATCTAATTGATCGACTAGGAGAGGAGAGAGCTCTAGTATTATTTTAGCGCCTCTGGTTTGTTTAATGTCAGTTTCTAAATTCTCTATTTGTTGAGGTGTCGCTTCTGCTTTTACCGTTAATAGTCTATCATGGAATTTTATAGTTTCCATTTCTTCGCCGGCGCTTTTTTTCCCTTTTAGTTTTTCTATTGTATTTTTTCTTCTGTAAGTAGTTTTAAATTTTTTGTTTTCCAAGTGCTCTAAAATTTCACTTACGTTTTTAGTTTCTTTTCCACTTATTCTATTTTTGCCAGTATAACTTTTAGTTAAGTCACTTACACTAAGAAGTAGAAGAGGAGCTTTTACAAATGGGTTGCCATTGTAGCGCCGTTCTACCGGTGGCAAATTTCCATAAATGTATTTTTGAGGCTTCTCTCCGTCTATTAAATGTGTTTTACTTTTTTCCTGTAACAATTCATAAATAGCAACAATTAGCCGGAGCTCGGAGCTACTGAGGTCTAAACCTTCTAGCGTCCCTTCTTTGGTTGGTAAGTGCTCATATTCATTTTTAAAATTAAATTGAGCTAGATCGTTTGGAGCTTTGGAGTTTCTTAAACTTACGTTTAAAAAGTGAGCTCCTATTTTTACTCCTCTATTTATTATCGGCTCTACCTTATTTATTCTCTCTACTATTATTTCTTTATTAATAGCCATGCTACAATTTTTTTAATTTGTTTTTTATTGGTTTTATGCTGGTTTTTCGGCGGTTTGAGTACTCCTTCTTTTTAAAGGTTTTTTGTTTTTTTCATTAAAAACATGATCGTAAAAGTTTTTATAAAATTTTAGATCCGGTTCTATTGAGTCGTAATTTTCCAGCATGGCGAGGTAGTACTCCGGAGCGTTCGCTATTCCTTCTCCAGCTTCTATTTTTATTTCTTTTAGTTTTTCCAGTTCTTCTTTATAAGGTTCTGAGTAGAAGGCGGCTCTAAAATCTCTATCGTTTAGCGCTTCTATTATTTCTTTTATTTTTGGATCTCGTTTTATTTTTTTTCTTTTCATGTAATCTTTTACAGCACAAAGAGCGGTTTTTGTTTTTAGCCTATAGGCTTTTAATTGGTGAAATACATCTTCTAGAATTTCGTCTTTTTTAATATGAACTTTTAGCGTTTTTCCATCTACTAAAAAGTGATAATGTATAATACTGTTATCTAGTTTTTCGGTATAGGTTTTCAAAAATGCAAGGCGTGTTTTTTCGTTTGGTATTTCCTGGAGCGCTTCTCTCATAGCCTTATAGTTAGCCTCTAGTAGTATTACTTCTCTAATTTTTAATTTAAAATAAACTCCTAGTACTTCCATATTGAGCGCGTAGAAGTCGAGCTCTGAAATAGCACTTGCTAAAATGTCATAATTACTATTATTTTCTTTTTCCATCGTTTAGTTTTTATCCAAAATCTTTAATTATTAGTATCTTTAAAATGATAACTCAATTTTACTATAAAATTTGAGGTCGTTGTATTTTAATCTTTTAAAAGCATGGTATTTTATACTGTGCTTTTTTATGTAAATGTATTGTTATAATTTTCTAAAAAAAACTGCTAATTTTGACAAGACGCGCGTGCGCTTAGGTACAACGGTGTTGAGCCATTCGGCTCTAGCTATTTGATACCCCCCCCGGTTATGTTTTTTTTATCCTAGAATTAGAGAGTTTTATCTCTCTGGTTTCTTTGTTTTTAGTGCTTCTATTTTCATTAATAACTTAGCTAGCTCTAAATACTTTTTATCATTGTTCTTTTTATTATCGTTCATAATCTTATTGTTTATGTGTGGTAAAATAGTACTTGTTTTAATTTTGCTTTTCTAGTGGATCGGTAGCGCTGGCAATCGTTTGGAGAAGGTGCTTTCCTTTTAGATCGTCTTTACATACTTCTATACTATACTTTTCGCAATCTGAAAATAAAACTTTAGCGGCTCCTCCGGCTCCATCATAGCGCGCGGCCTCCTTCCAGTCAATCTTTATAGTAAAGTTATTATCTACAAAGTTTTTAAGGTTCTGTAAATCGTTAGCCTTGTAACATTCGTTTTTGTCTAAATCAAAAAATACATACATAATCAAATACATTTTTTATAAATGTGTATAGTCTTTTATCCGTATCTTTGTGCTACAGATAACAATTATAAAAGATTGTTTTTTGTAACGGATCGAAGGAGGAGCCTCTACTTAATTTAGAGCGCTTCTCCTTTTTTTATTTCGCCTTTGGCTTTTATGTAGGCTTCTACTATTTCTAGTGGGTTGAGTTTAGATAAGTCCATTATTTATTTTTTTCTTTTTCTTCTAATTCATAAATAGTCATTTCAACTTCATGTAAGTAGGCGCTATGGTTTTGAGTTCGATAACTCTCCGGCACTTTTTTAAGCGCCTCTAAGATTTCTAACCAGTCTTTTTTACTCATTGTCTAAATTTTTAATTTTACTTTTCTACTTCTGTAATGAATAATTTACAGAAGTAGAGCTCTAAATAGGTAAATAGTCTATCTCTTTTAGTGCGCGCCCGTCCTGGTGTAAAACCTGGTAGCCTCCTCCAAAGGTTAAAATTTCATTTTTAGGGCAGCCTTTAAACGGTAAATCTATAAAAGTCCAGCGCTCAAAAAAGGTTATTACCTCGTTCCATCGCTTCGCCTTGTACTCGTTAGTGGGTGTTATTATTAGATACATAGTAAACCGTTTAGAGCTTAAAGCCTTTCTTTTTAGTTCGGAGTTTTATCTCGCCGTTCTCCTCTTCGTATCGTTCTACTAAGTGAGAGAAGGCCTCCTCTACTACTTCTTTTATTTTAGCGCCTTCCAGGTGTGCTATTCTTTTTATTTTTTCTGCTAGAATTTTATTGATACGATAAGAGGCTATAGTTTCTAGGTTACTATCTGGCTCCTTCTCTGTTTTCTTTTTTGTAGAAGTAGGCGCGGCCTTTTTTGTGTTGCTTCCAAGTAGGCTATCTGTAGAGCCTGTAAAGTTTTTCTTTGCCATTTTATTTATTATTTAAAATTTCATTAATCAAATTGCTATAGTCTTCGGCTCCGTGACTGTTAGGAGCGTAATCAAAAATACTTTGGTGAGAAGTCGGAGCTTCTGCTAGTGCTACGTTTTCTCTTATGACTGTTTTAAAGGCTTTATTACCTAGCGCCTTTTTAATAGAAGTTTCTACATTCCTATTTAAAACTTTGCGGCGGTCGTATTTGGTAATAAATACTTTATCTATTTCTAGTCCTATTTCCAGGAGTGCCTCGGATAAAATAGAGTAGCCTTTCAGCGCTAAAAATTCGGCCTCTATTGGTACGTAAATAAAATCTGAGGCTACAAAAGCATTTATTGTGAGGAGTCCTAAACTCGGAGGACAATCAATAAAAATAAAATCGTACTTATTCTTTATTGATTGCAATAACTTAGAGAGCTTCTCTTCTCTTTTAAAAGCGCTATAGAGTTGTATCTCAGCTTTTATTATCTCTAATCTAGAAGGCAATAAAAAGAGGTTCTCTTCTATTTGGATCGGCTGGAGGTTCTCTTCTCCGGTTAGTGCTTTGTCTATTGCGTGTGCTGGCTCTGTTACTCCTAAAGATTGGGTTAAATTAAATTGCGCGTCTAGATCAATTAGTAAAACCTTATGGCCTCGTTTAGCTATACCGGCTCCTATGTTGAGGCAAGAAGTTGTTTTTCCTACTCCTCCTTTAAAATTAGCTATTGAGATAATTTTATTCATTTTGTTTACTTGTTTACTTAATTACTTGTTTATAGAATAACTCGTTTAGTTCGGCTGGTACTTCTGGAGCTTCTGCTAGTGGGTTGTTAGAAGTTATTTTTCCGGTATTGGAATTGTATCTTAAACAGTCCCACAAACCAGGAGCGCCTCCTCTTCTCTTTAAAATTTTGGTATAAATTGTATTAGGTCGAAACTTACCGGCGGCGGCTAAAGACTCGGCTCCTTTATTTGGTCTAAAATTATTATTCCATATTCCTATTAATAAATTCGCTATTCTTTCAATGTCTCCAGCCTCGCTTACATTGGTAGGTAGTACTGAGTCGTGGCTCTTGCATTCTCTGTTAAATTGAGCGGCTAGAATAATTGGTAGGCCGGTATCTATAGAAACGTTTTTTAAGTCCTGGCAAATAGTTTTGAGCTCCTCCTGGCGTGGTTTGTTTTTTTGATCTTCTTTATTGAGTAGTTGTAAATAATCAATAAAAATGCCTCCGGTATTTGGTTGTTTTGATAAAAAATGAATAGCATCAATTAGGGTATCGGTTCCATAATCTACATAGTTTATGTTTAGCCTCTTCTCCTCTATGAGTTTAAAAAAGCGTGTGCTATTTTCTTTTAATAATTGGTTAAGGCTCGGAGTAGAGAGCGGCTTCTTTTTAGTAAAGTATTTCTTTAAGGCCTTACGGTTGTTTCTATCGTAATCAGTATTAGAAAAAACATTTAATGTATTTACTAGATAGTTGTTTTTGTCTTCTTCGTAGGAGAACAAATAGAACCTTTTATTTTTATAGCGCTCTATTACATTGAGTAGTAAATTTATTAGAAACAAAGATTTGCCGTGTGTAGTCGCTCCGGCTATTACTGTTAGCGCTTTTGGCTCTATCTCTAAGTCGTCTAGTTCGCCGTCGTTATCTTCAAAGGTATAACCGGAGTATAGCGCCTCTGGTTCGGTTGCCATTTCTGTGAGGAGTTCTGCTTCTGTGATCGGCTCTAATAGTTTAGAGAAGTCTTCTCCAGTACTACTTATTTCTTTTATCCCGTTCTTTATTTTTTTGAGTGCCTCTTTCCCTTTGCCTCTTTTTTGTAGGCTCTCAGCGTCTTTGATAAGTTGAGAGAGCGCCTCCTCTCTTTTATTTTCGGCTTCTTCTTTTACTATCTCTTCTATTAGTTCTTCCAGGTGTTCTTTTTTTACTCCTAGTTGATGGCTAAACTCTAAATTTTCAAAACGTGAAAGAAAAAGACTTTTATCTAAATTACTTTTTTGACCTTTGGCAATTTTAGCCACATTTTTTAAAAACTCGTTTTGTGTTATGTCGCTTATTTCTCCAGTTTGTTTTTGCTCTTCTCTCAGTTGATCGAATAATAAAAGTAGTTGATAATTTGAGGAGGAGAGCGCTTCTTTTTTTATGAATGCTTTTAGAGCTTCTTCTCCTTCTGCTTTTAGAATTTCGTCCAGGTCTTTTTTTTCGCCTAAACTTTCTGGAGGTATTACAAAAGTTTTTATGTTATTGGCGAGGAGGAGCTCCAGCGCTTGCGGTGTCTCTTTTATCCCGGCTTTATCGTTATCTAGTGAGAGTATAACTTCTTTTATGTTTCTAATTTTAAGGCCGTCTATTTGCTTCTGGAGAAGGTTACTTCCATCTATTGCGGCGGTCGGTATTCCTAGAGTATGAAAATAAAGAGCTTCTGGAGCGCCTTCTACTATAAGGAGCTTCTCTTCTTTGTTGTACCTGTAAATGTTTAATAAATCGTTTTTGCTGGTGTCTCTAGTCGCTCCGTATTTACTTTGATCTTTAGCCGGTGCAATAACTCTATTTTTAAAACCTGTTATGTTTTGGTTTCTGTCTCTGTAAGCAAAAGAAAGGCCTCCTGGTATAAATGGTAATTTACTCTTTATGTATTCGAGGAGCTCGGCGCTTGCCTCCGGTAACTTTTCTATTAATCGTTTTTTAGTTTCTTCATTTTGTGGTAAAAAGATCCACTCCGTTTTTTTGATGTTCTCCAGCTTGTACCCTCTTTCATTTATTAAATAGTTGAGCGCTGGCTGGCCGTTCTCAGCGTAGAGAAGTTCTTTTCCTATTCCATTGATGATCGAAAATAAAAAGGCGCGCCTGTAGTACTCTGGCGAGTGGAGAAGGTTCTCTAGTTTTATTTTTGAGTCAATGCCTAGAGGCTCTACTCCGGCGAGGTTACAAAGTTTCTTGTAAGTTTCTTTATTAGAATTTAAACCGTATTTATTTTTTACATAGTTCCAAATAGTTAACCCTCCCTTTAACCCTCCTCTAGTGTAATCATGGAGCCAAAATTTTGTATTTTCATAATAGTAAACTTTTCCTTTTTTGCCTTCTTCTCCTGTTACTTTTACTCCTGTCGTACTTTGATAGCCTTTACTTATTTTCTTGAAGGAAAACTCAGGAAAGAGGCTCTCAGCGTTTCTATAAATACTCGGATAAACTTCTTTTTCTAAAAATCTACTAAACTCTATTTCGTTCATTTTTTATTGTTTTTTGTAACGGTTATTACTTGTATACTTGTATACTTGTTTACTAAAAGAGTGTATCTATTAGTAACTCTGGAGGGTTCTCTAGTCTTTCTTCTTCTCTTAACATTTTTAAATAGAGCTCTGTAGTATCTCCGGAGGCGTGCCTCAATACTTCTTGTATTTCCTCTTTAGTAGCTCCAGCGCGTCCTAAATTGCACCCGGCGGTATGTCTTAAAGAATGTGCTGTAAATCGGCGGTCGTTTAATCCTATTCCTTTTATAGCTTCTTTTGCTATTTTAGAAATAGTACGCGTAGAGAGAGGCCGGCCTGTAGAGTTGTTAGAAGTAGAAGTAAAAAGAGGCTCTCCTTTTTTGTAGCCGGAGCGAGTATCTAGATAGGCTTCTATTAGTTCATACGTTTTTTTAGTCAATACTACATAATCGGTTTTGTCGGTTTTCCCTTTACCGTGAACGTATAGTATTTTATTTTTTCCTCTTTGCTCTATGTCTTCTATTTTTGCTCGGCTAACTTCTATAGTTCGGAGGCCGGCTCTCAATAATAAATTTACTATTGCTTCGTCTCTTTTAGAAAGTCGCTCTACTGTATAAACTAAATCTTTGCTTTGTGAAATGGAGAGCGCTCTCCTCTCAAATTTATTTTTCTTTTCTGGTAGTTTTAGATCGGCGGTTATGTCCTGGCAATTTTTTAATTTTCTAGAGCACCAGGAATAAAATTTTTTTAAAGTTTGGAGGTAAGACGAAACGGTATGTTTTGAGAGGCCTCTTTCTATTAGTTCCTCTTTGTATTCTATTGCGTTAATTTCGCCGATTTGAGAGAGCTTGTAGCCTTTCTCATTGATCCATTTAAAAAACTGTTTTAAAGTTCTTCTGTAGGTTCCTCTGGAGCTTTTTCTTACATCGCTAGAGGCCAAATAGATCTCCTGTAGTTCTTTTGTATTTCTATCGTAATCGGCGAGCGTGTACTCTCTAATTGAGGTTAAAACTCTTTGTTGAGTTATGGCTAAACTATAGCCGGTAGGTATTATTTGAGTTGTCATTTTGTAACGGATTTTAAAAGAAATAATTTTCTCTTGCGTCAAATGTATAATTTTTATTACAAGTAAACAAGTAAACATTTATACAAATAATAAAAAAAGGCGCTCTTTGATCTGGAGCGCCTTTAACCTGGAGGAGTTTTTTTTAATAGAAGTTTATCCTATTTTCTTTTTTTCATCATCGGAGCGCGCCCGTTTTTTTGCTTCCAGTTCTCCTTTCTGCAATTCTCAGTACAAAACTTTTTATGTTTTGGAGCGGCTAAAAATTCGGTTCCACAATGTAAACAAGGTTTAGTATTTTTATTAATTATGACGTTTTTTTTATTAGTCCTTACGGTTTCCGTATGCTGGTTTTTACCGTCGCTTTTTTTTACCGTCGCTTTTGGGAAAAATCCTATTTGTCGGCGCGTCTCAAATGGATTTGAGGCGGCTCCGAAAATGTAGAGCCTTACTTCTTTTAAAAGTCTTTTTCCTTCTTTTTTGCTGTAGCGGTTCTGGGCGCTCAAATATGCTTTAATTATTTGTTTAGCTGTTACCTCGTCACCGTTCTTTGTGTGCTTAATGATTTGTGCCTCTAGCTTTAAAAATCGCTTAGAGGCCTTCTTTTTAGCTTTTTTAGAAGGCGCTCCTCCTAGTGGCTTATAGTTATAGCTTAGAACATATTTATTTTTATCATATTTAAAATTGTTACTATTTAAAGCAATAAGTCGCAGCTCCTCCTGGTCTTCTTTTTCAGTTCTTACTATTTGGGTATTATTTACCCTATCAAAAATAATAGTAGGCCTTTCTGATAAACTAGGAGCCTCTACTTTATCGTGCCATTCGTTTATTTTACCTCTTGCGGTCGCTTGTACTTTTTCGCCGGCAAAATTTAAGAAAGTTTTAAAAATTGACTCTCTGTAAAAATAATCTGAGAAGTTAGACTCGAAAGTAATTCCAGCGCCTTTATAAATTATTCGTTCAACTACCACACAAAGGACAAATAAAAATAAACAAGCATAGACTAAGTTTTTAAGGCTTCCAGTATTGCTTTCTATTTGCGTTTTATGTTTGATTGATAAATTATTATTAGAGTTGTCTATTTGCGCTTTATCTGCTCTGTATTGTGTTTTAATTTCTCTCTGAGAGGTTTTTCTCTCTTCCATTAGTTCTTCCATTTTATCGGCTCTTTTAGCTTCTTCTATTCCTAT
>Ga0181379_1001403_pt1 | contig 11363 bp, 11 predicted proteins | sample 2SPOviralmetaG_FD_130115 | JGI IMG/M metagenome (GOLD analysis project Ga0181379, IMG submission 130115) | Marine viral communities from the oligotrophic San Pedro Time Series (SPOT) site, San Pedro Channel, CA, USA - 2 SPOT_SRF_2009-07-10 | ecosystem: Environmental > Aquatic > Marine > Strait... | reverse complement strand
ATGAAATTCCTACAAAACCGAAGTTCATTACCGAATCATCCAATCTTACAAGCAAAGATTACACAATCATCTGGGCAAGTTTCCCAAGTGCAACACTCTACCAATTAATTGAGAATGGCGTAGTGATCTATGAAGGCGATTCAACATCATTCGATGTGGAAAGGAATGCTGATGGAAATTATGTGTATTCTTTGAATACATTAACTGATATTGGGTATTTGATTGAAGGTGATGAAATTCAAATCAATGTTGATTTCATTCCAACTAGTCCAACTTTTGAACCCTTCTCGACTTCACTTGAAAATGGTAAAGCATTGAACCTTTCGTGGCCATCTATTCCTGACGCTGAATGGTACTCTGTGATTGTTCAGGATGCCGATGGGAATGTGGTTGAGATGTACAATGGGAGTGACAACTTCACAACTCTGGAAGATATGTCCACGGGGCAAAATCGTCTTCGAGTTAACGTTATGGTGAGTGGGAAGATATCAGAGTTTTCATCTTCTGAATTCGTAACTATAGAAGAGATTGAAAAGGAGGATGAAGGTTTTCTTCCCTCCCTCTCACTTGGGTCAATCGTCCTTGTCTTCTTGGTTTCGACCATTATGCTCACCCTTTGGAGGAAAGACGATGATGTCTAGCGGCCGAAGCGTGGCCTTATTCCAAGCCGCACTGGTGGTCATTTGCTCAATCGGTGTTTGGCAGTATTCCATTCAAGATGAAGAATTGGAACAAAAAGGATCGATCGTCATTACAGATTCAAACGGTATTGAACACCGTTTTGAGGACCACCCTGAACGAATTGTAATCACCAATACTTACGCCGGTACAGTCTTGAGAATGCTTGATGTTGATCTTGATGTCATTGTAGGCGTATCGGGCGACTTTGATGACGCATCTATTTGGCCAGAATTATCGGATGTACCGCTCGTTCAGTTGTCCGCTCATTCTGAAATTGATTTTGAGGTGCTCCTCGATTGTCGCCCTGATGCATACATTGTCTTTGCCACAAATGGAATGGTTGACACGGGAATGATTAGAGATAAATTGGAACCAGTTGGAATTAAAGTAATTGCATTAGATTTTTACAAATATGATTATCTCAGAGAAGAAATTTCCACCTTTGCAACACTCTTTGGAGCAGAACAACAAGCAGATTCGTTGTTCCAGGAATTTGCTGAAATCGAAACTATGGTCGAGGAGCGAATCTCGAATCTAAATGACTCTGATCGTCCAGATATCGTCATGGAACATCATGCATCTCTAACTAGGGACCCTGTCGTATTAACCGGGACATCCCAATGGACTGACCTTATCGAGAGAGCAGGAGGAGTCAATGTATTCGCAGACTTGCCCGGGCATACCACACACGTTGATATGGAAGCGATAATTGACGCAAACCCAGATATCTTAATGTTTGATGGAATTACATTTGATATCGGTTTCAATGATTTCGACGATGACAACAAGTGCGAAACACATATCGATTTTATTGCTGGACGAGCAGGCTTTGACGGAATCAAATCAATTGTCGAGGATCGTATGCTCATTATGTCTGGAGAATTTGCAGGCCCAATGATGATTCATGGGCTGCCTACTCTAGCGAAATATTTCCATCCGACTCTTTTCATGGATGTTGATGCTGAGAAATATCTTGATGATTATTACTTAGAGCATCATGATACTGAAAGAGTCGGTAAATTCGTTTGCACTTCCTTTGGTGGCTAGAACCATGGATTCATTGTCGACGAAGCACATCCAAGATGCAAAAAAACAAATCGTATCGATTGTTGCTCTCTGCGTTTTGACAATTTTTCTTTCGATTATTGCAATCGGTCAAGGTTCTTCTTCCAGTTTAGATATGTGGAAAACAGCGAAAATTATTTTTGGAATTGATGAACCAGATAAACTTCAATCTAATATCATCTGGGAACTTAGATTTCCGAGAATATTAATGGCGATAATCGGAGGTATTGCCTTGGCAACTGCAGGTGCTCTGATGCAGGGTTGTTTGGGCAATCCATTGGTATCTCCTTTGACGCTAGGTGTTTCATCAGGAGCAGCTCTTGGCTCAGCACTTGCAATTGTAGTAGGATTTTCAGTTGTCAACATACCTGAACTAGCAATTGTTTCAAATGCTTTCTTGTTCTCATTAATCGTTGTATTTATCATCATTAAATTAGGCGATATGAAATCCATTTCGGCAGAATCATATATTTTGATTGGAATTGCGATTACCTTTATCTCTGGAGCGATTGTATCTATATTGCAATATTTCGCAACAGATGAACAATTATCGCAACTTGCCCACTGGGCATTTGGAAGTCTTTCCCGCCCTGATCTTGTGAATGTTCTCTGGATTAGCGTTGCAGTCATTGGATTACTCCCAACAGCTCTGAAATGGTCTTGGGATCTTAATGCCTTATCGTTAGGAGGTGATGATTTTGCCATATCTACAGGAGTTAATCCTAGGCAAATACGTAGGAATATTCTCATTTTAACCGCATTGATGACGTCCATAGTCATCGCATTTACTGGTTTGATTGGATTTGTTGGTCTAGCAGCACCTCATATGGCTCGGATAATTGTTGGAAATGATTTCAGGAAACTAATACCATGCTCAGCGGTATTTGGGTCGTTTCTGATGATATTGGCAGACACACTTGGTAGAACCTTATTTGCTCCAGTTGTCATTCCAGTAGGGGTAATGCTTTCTGTAATCGGAGGTCCATTTTTCATGTACCTTTTGCTAAGACGTAGGGATTGATACGATGGGTAATTTACTAGAAGTTCAAAACCTCTCCTTTAGTTACGGAGATAATCACGTTTTGAAAGAGATTGAATTGTCAATCCCTGAAAATGAACTCGTGTCCATACTTGGTATAAACGGGGCAGGAAAGTCGACGTTAATCAAATGTCTAAATAGGATTATCACGCCTCAGACAGCTGAAATCAAAATTCAATCAATGGATTTAAATGAATTAGATTTAGTTGAAATATCTAAATTAATTTCCTACGTGCCTCAATCAGTTCGTTCAAGTTTTTCGATGGATGTTTTTGATGTTGTCTTGCTTGGACGTAGGCCTTACATCAATTGGAGAATAGGAGAAAATGACCGAAGAGTGGTAAGTGATACACTCCGTTTTTTGAATTTAGAAGATTTTGCATTTAGGAAATTCAACCAATTATCGGGTGGAGAGCGTCAGAGAATAATCATCGCCAAGGCGATTGCCCAAGAACCCAAATTATTCTTACTGGACGAACCTACAAGTGATTTAGATTTGAAGAATCAAATTCAAGTGATGAAGAAATTGAAGTCCCTTGTCTCGGATACAGACTCGCCGAAATCGGCTCTCATTGCCATACATGACATCAATATAGCGGCACGGTTTTCAGATCGAATTATACTTCTCTCAGATGGAAAAATTGTCGCTGATGGGACTCCATCTGAGGTTTTAACATCTGAAAATATAGCAGAAGTTTTTGATGTAACCTCTGAGATTTCCCAACCATCTGTTGACGAACCACTTCGAGTCTTTGTCAAAGATGAAATAAAACAACCACAAAACACAATAGCAGCAGAACCTGCGAGTGTTCTTATAGAGGGCATAAGCGATACAGAAGGTGAGACATATGAGCAATGATAATCAACATAAAAAATTTACAAAACATGCATCCTCAGACGCAGATGGATCTTCCAAACCAGAACTCCTGTATGACAAAAATGTAGCAAAACCATCGCATGCAGAATATGCTCGAACTCTTGCTTCGAAGATGAATATCGCAACATTATGCACGATTTCAACAAAATCCGAAGGATATCCGTATGGTTCCTATGTTACATATGCTATGCACGAGGGCGACCCAATCTTTTTGCTGAGCCAACTTGCCGAACATACGAAAAATTTGGACCAGAATTCAAAGACATCTTTGCTTATTGCAGAGACTGGTGAAGGAAACCCCCTCGCTCTTGGTCGGGTGACTCTCGTTGGTGAATGCCACGAGATTACCGGTGAAGACAGAGACGCTGCAAAACATGCTTTCCTTGAGGCTCATGAGAGCGCATCTGTATACGCAGATTGGGAGGATTTTGCCTTTTTCCGTCTCTCTGTTGAATCCGTACGCTACATTGGTGGATTTGGACGAATGTCATGGGTGAGTGGTTCCAGATGGGGTGATGCTGAAGCCGATCCTGTTGATGAATTTTCAGAAGACATCATCACCCACATGAATGAAGATCATGCAGATGCTCTTGTTCTTTATTGTAAGGCAATGAGTAAGGCAATCGATACTTCTGAAGCGGTTATGACTGCAATCGATAGGTATGGCTTTGAAATTATGGCAACCACCGAATCTGGAAAGAAACCGATACGTCTTGCATTCGGTAATGATGTTAAAAATTCAGATGAAGCGAGAGTAGAACTCGTAAAGTTAGTCAAAGAGGCTCGTTCAATACTGAAGTAGATTGATTGTAATCAATCATCAATTCCATATTGATTCTTGATGTATTTTCGATATTCACCAGAGGTAATTGAATCGATCCAGGTTTTATTTTCAGTATACCATTCTATTGTGTCAGATAACCCAGTTTCCCATACAATCTCTGGACGCCAACCGAGAATTCGTTCTGCTTTCTCATATCCCATTGCATATCTCCTATCATGACCTGGTCGATCTTCAACGAACGAGATAAGAGATTCGTCTGCTCCTATTTTTTTAATTATTGATTGAACAATTTCGATGTTTGTCCTTTCGTTTGCCGCTCCGAAATTAAACACCTCTCCCGAACGTATTTGGCCGACTACGAGGGCGAGCATTGAACTAAGAATTCCAGAAGCATGATCATCGACATGTATCCAATCTCTGATTTGTTTTCCATCTCCATATATTGGGAGTGGTTTCCCTTTCATCGCATTGATGGCCATCAATGGAATTAGCTTTTCAGGAAATTGCCTTGGACCAAAATTGTTTGAACAACGTGTGATTACTGCTGAAATATCGTGTGTATTCACAAAGGCTTGAACGAGCATATCTGAAGCAGCCTTCGTAGCAGCGTAAGGGTTTTGTGGGTTCAATGGTGTCTCTTCTGTGAAAGGAGGGTCATTTGGTTTGAGAGAACCATACACTTCATCTGTTGAAACGTGAATGAAATGAATTAACGTTCCAGATTTTTTGGAATTAACAATTGATTCCAATAAAATACGTGTCCCGTCAATATTTGTTTCAACAAAAGGTTGGACTGAATTTATTGAACGATCGACATGACTCTCTGCAGCGAGATGGATGAGTACCGAGATTTGCTCATCCTCAATGATTTGTTCCATGGCAGATTTATTGTTGATGCTCTCATTCACAAATCGATAACGTTCATCGATAATGTCCCTGCAATTATCCCGATTTCCGGAGTATGTTAACGCATCAACATTGACAACCCTCTCTACGCCAGGTATCATGAGTGCTCTACGGACGACATGGTTCCCAATGAACCCACATCCACCTGTAATCAGAATTCTCATTTCATTCCACCTTTGACTTAAGCCATAGACCTTGATTCCATGTACGCATGAGCATAGATGTGTCTAGAAGGGCATCGATTGTACCACAATCCGCCCAATGTGAGTCGAAATGGCAACCCTTTGCGAGATTTTTTTGCATAAATAACCTGTTGATGTCGGTTATCTCTAACTCACCACGTTTTGAATATCCAGTCGTTTCTAAGATTTCATCAATTAAATCATACACTTTCGGAGTGTATAGGTACAGCCCGGTAATTGCGAGATTTGAATCGGAATTAACAGGTTTTTCCTCCATATTTACAATCCTACCACTTGACTCAATCCATGCAATGCCGAATTCTCCTGGTTCATCAACGGGTTTCAAAAAGAGATAACAGTCATTTTCTTGGTCTTGTTGGAACTCTTCAGAAAAGACGGACATCGAGGATTCAAATACGTTATCTCCTAGAATAACTGCAACATTTCGATCAGCAACAAATCCTTTGGTTAGCCTCAATGCTTCAGCGATTCCTCCTGCTTGTTCTTGGTATGCATACCGAATCTCAAGACCAAATCGATGCCCATCTCCAAGCAGTGCAAAGAAAGAGTTTCCTGAATAGCCGCCCAAAACAATCATGATTTCCTTAATGCCCATTCTGCTAAGCGTTGCAATAGATTTGCAAATCATAGGTTCATCATAGACTGGCAGAAGATGTTTGTTGGTTGAGGTCGTGAGGGGCATTAATCTGGTCCCCCAACCTCCTGCGAGGACCACTCCGCAAAGCTCGGTTGATTTGGGCATATTCAACGCAAAACGAAGTCATTTTTAGGATTACCTAAATTTAATTATGATTGTCTCTACGAAACACTATGTCACAAGGGGAATTATCCACTCAAACCCCTGATACGTTTCCAAAAAGGTTGGGCGCTTTCGGCCAATATATTCTGCCGTTTTCCACCTTTTTTCTTCTTTTTCTTCCTCATACAGAATATACGATTCCTTTAGCAATGTTGGCCGTTATTTGGATAAAAAATAATCAATTGAATCCAAGCATCCCTCTTGAGTCGATTCTATGGATCATTGGAGGCGTTCTTTTTACCGTGATGATTCTTCTTTCCGAACAAGAAATTGTGAGCAATGGATTATTTATCCTCAACATAGCATTAATTCTCACGCAACTGAATGAAATTGAACAAATGATCAGTCTTTCTCTTTATTCAAATGTGATGATTCTTTTCACACTTAGCCACCAAATCTTTTTGTCTATTTTTAGTGGATTCAGTCTGAGCAGTGTATTGATCTTCGCAGTTTTATCTGTCATCATGCATCATGTTCGCATGGAAAAAGATTTAGAAATCATATCAGTTCTTTTCGGCATCTTTTTGGGAGTAAGAGCGGTTAGTTGGACGTTATCTGGTGGATTTTTTACATCGGATTCAACAGTGAGTGATCCGATATTGGAAAATTGGATTAAATTCATCAGTTCCCCTGTCCTAGGAGTGATGTTCTTCTACGTAGTTTGTTATGTGCTCGAACAAATCAATCATCGTCGCGACAAAATTCTTGAAGAATCGTAAAGACATACTCGATGTCATTTTTATCCATCGAGAGGTGGAGTGGTAGTCGAATTAAACAAGAAGAAGCATGTGTTGTAACAGGTAAATCTTCATCTGAATAACCCAATTTCTCTCCGACTGGAGATGAATGAAGTGGGACATAATGAATCACGGCTTGTACACCATTTTCATTAAGGTAGATACGAGCAGCATCGGCTTTTTTTGAGCTTTTAAATCGAATCGCCATCATATGGGCGTTATGTTCGCTGTTGATTGGAGGTCGTAGTATCTTGATTGAACCATTCTTTTCCAAATCACTCAGTAATTCTTCATAATAATTCCATAACTCTCTTCTGGCAGACAGATTTTCGTCAACGCTTTCCAATTGGGCGCACAAAAAAGCAGCTTGTAATTCGCTTGGATAGAAGGAAGATCCCACTTCTTGCCAACTGTATTTATCCACTAATCCTTTGAAGAAAGCACTTCGGTCAGTTCCTCTTTCCCATACCATTTCTGCCTTGTTTACGTCTTCTTGGTTATTGATTACCAAGCACCCTCCCAAACCGGAATGAATATTTTTGGTTTGATGAAAAGAAATTGCTCCAAAACGGGTATGTGTCCCAAGTGCTCTTTTTTTCCAGAATGAACCTAGACCTTGAGCAGCATCTTCGATACACGTAAGATTATATTGTTCACATATCTGATTTATCTGGTCATAATCGTTTCCATATCCTGCATAATCAACAGCGACAATTCCTTTTGTCCTCGGGGTAATCTTCGATTTAACATCATCTATATTGATGAGCATTGTATCGGGATCGATTTCACAAAAAACGACTGTCGCCCCTGTCCTCATAATCGAAGATGCACTTGTTACGAAGGTAAATGATGGCACGATTACTTCGTCACCTGGGCCAAATCCAGCGAGCATAGCAGCCATTTCGAGTGCTCCAGTACAACTATGTGTTAGTAATACTCGTTGGGTGGACAAGTATTTTTCGAGCATATGTTGTGCTTGTTTGGTAAATCTTCCATTGCCTGAAAACTCCTCACTAACGAATACTTCATTGATGTAGTCGCTCTCGTTGCCACTAAGGAAAGGGACATTGAACTTGACAGTACGCACATTTTTTGTTGTGGTAAGCCATTCTTTGATTGTTTGCTAAGTGAGGGTTAGAAGTGGTGAGTGAGAAAAAGAAGATCTTGATATTGGGCGCAGGGAGGCAACAAGTACCCCTCATCACTGCGGCTATTGGGATGCAATTAGAAGTTCATGTTTGTTCCATCCAAGGGAATTACCCAGGTATCGAAATTTCCCCTCACTTCTATGAAGTCGATATATCGGACTCAATCGCAGTGTTCGAACTTGCAAAAGAGATTGGCATTCATGGAATTATTACCACTGGGACTGATGTTTGTTTAGAGAGTATAGGGGTTGTCGTTGATGGGTTAAACCTCCCTGGAACGTGTTTGGAGAGTAGCCAATCCTGTCTCAGCAAGACATTGATGAAAGAAAAATTCTCTCGATTCAATGTTCCGACAGCCAACTATGCGTTGATTGAAAGTGTAGAATCTGGGACTGAGTTTTTCAATTCTCATTCCTCAGCATGCGTCATAAAACCGGCTGATTCTTCTGGATCACGAGGAGTAAATCGGATTGAGAGGGCAAGTGAAATTCTTGCCGCATTGGTTGATGCTCAGAAATACAGTGCATCTGGCGAAATCATCATTGAAGAATGGCTCGAAGGCGAAGAGTTTGGAGCCCAAGCGATCATCATTGATGGGAAATTGGAGAAATTGATGCTGCACAGTGACATAACAACCCCTCCTCCTAGGCGAATTCCAATTGGACATGGTTGTCCTCATCCTTCGGAGTCAGACCTCATGCCAATGGTATGGGGTGTCGTAGAGCATGCAGTTTCTGCCCTTGGGATTAACAATACTATTTCGAACATTGACTTCATCTTGGCGAAGGATGGGCCAAAGATTATCGAAATGACAAGCCGAATGGGTGGAACTCATTTGCCTGAAGTTTGTGGGACGTTTTGGGGCATTGACATGTACGATACAGCACTTCAAATCGCACTCGGAATAGATCCCATGCTACCCCCATCGCCTTTAGGAGTTCCAAACGCTATTCAAAATCTTATTTTCGATCAGTCAGGAAAAGTTGTACGCCTTGGAACTATGAATGAAGAATTTGTTTGGAACTTGTATTTTGGTGATGGTGACGATGTGACTCTCAATGCAGCTAAGCAGGCAGAATTAGGATACGTTCAAGATATAACATCGGATGTTGAATCTCTTCTTGAGAGCGTTACAAAGGCGGCCGAAGCATTTTGCAACACCACTGAATATGAGGTGAATTGAGATGAAAACGTGCGCTATATCTCAGTCGAACTATCTTCCTTGGAAGGGCTATTTTCATCTTATCGGCAGCGTTGATGTGTTCATATTCTACGATACAGCGGATTTTACCAAGCGGGATTGGAGAACTCGAAATAAAATTATGACACCTTCAGGCCCACAATGGATGACTATACCTGCTGGTTCGAATAAAGGTAAATCCATTGAAGCAGTTGTTTTACCTGATAGTGAATGGAGACGTAACCATCTTGAAACCATTCGAAGGAATTATTCTAAATGTCCGCATATTCAAGATGTAATGGATCTACTCGTTCCAATCTATGAAGACGAATCGATTACAAATTTATCAATATTCAACCAACAATTAATACAGAGGATCGCAAAATATTTGGACATTAAAACCGAATTCAGGAACGCTTCAGAATTCAATGTTTCAGGGGATAGGGTTGGAAAACTAATCTCAATGTGTGAAATTGTTGACGCCGATGCATACCTAAGTGGGCCGGCGGCTAAAGATTACATTACAAATGAGTTTGAGAACATTCCACTCGAACTAAAGTGGATGGATTATGGGCCGTATGATGAATATCCACAACGAAGTGAACCGTTCTCACATTATGTGTCGATCGTTGACACAATTGCGATGATAGGGAAATCAACCAAACAACATATTTTCGGTTGAATTATTCATCTTCATCGATTGTTGAATCTTGAATCATATAATTTGGAACTCCTCTTGATTCAAGGTATATACGGCCGATATACTCTCCAAGTATCCCTAAAAACAACAGATTCAATCCTCCAAAGAATGAGGTCACGAATACAATTGATGTCCAACCCGGAGCGACTTTATCCTGAATGACGTAATTGAGGATAGAATAGCCAGCAATCCCCATTGAAAATAATCCAAAGAGAATCCCTAGCACGATTGCTAAGCGTATTGGTTTCGTCGAATATGTCATAATTCGATCACTGGCCAATTTCAATGATTTCTTGAAGGTGTAACCAGTTGTGCCAGCAATTCGAGCTTCTCTTTCAAGTTCGACGACAGTGAATGGTACCTGCAATGAATACAACATGGAAAATGGTGTTCCTGTATGCTCTTTTACAGCACAAACTTGGGCAACTACACTTTTTCTTATTACTCGAAAAGCGCCAAGATGAGGGTCAACCTTGAATGGTACTAGGATGTTGGATACAGCTCCAAATAGTCTGCTTGAAATCGTCTTTATTCTAGAATCAACTCTACGTATTCGCTTAGCGATGGCCATTGAAGTGTCTTCTTCGAGCATTCTTTCCACCATGATACTGATGTGTTCCGGCCTGTCCTGAAGGTCGGAATCCATTACTGCGACAATATCAGCTTTCGTTGCTCTCAAACCCGCCAGGATTGCCCGGTGTTGCCCGTAATTTCCAGCGAGTCGAATAACCTCGGTGTTCTTGAATTCCGTTCTCATCGTTTTTGCAGTTTGATATGTGCCGTCATGTGAACCATCATCAATTAAGATCAATCGAACCGATTTGAATTGACCTTCCAAAACATTGAACACGGTTTTACAAAGATCTTCGATTACCTCTTCATCATTATACAGCGGTACTACAACGTCTAAACTCATTTGTTTCATGGTATCATTTTCCTTTTCGTTTTGTGAAATTCTTCATTTGCTTTCTGCATCAACAGTTGTTGAAATCAATTCCTTTTGAAGCCAAATTCCAGGTAAGCCTGAGAGTATTATCGATGCCGATAAGGAGAGTCCCGAGATAAGCAGGATATCACTGTCGACACCCAACAACGTTCCAAATCCTACATACCCTGCTTCGCGAATACCAATCCCTCCCACTGAAATGGGCAAGGATGCAACAAGCGCAACGATAGGGGTAATTACTGCAACAATACAACCTGTCTCATATCCCGAAATAGACCAGGCCACGAGAGCCGGAATT
>Ga0181379_1001402_pt1 | contig 11365 bp, 12 predicted proteins | sample 2SPOviralmetaG_FD_130115 | JGI IMG/M metagenome (GOLD analysis project Ga0181379, IMG submission 130115) | Marine viral communities from the oligotrophic San Pedro Time Series (SPOT) site, San Pedro Channel, CA, USA - 2 SPOT_SRF_2009-07-10 | ecosystem: Environmental > Aquatic > Marine > Strait... | reverse complement strand
GCTCATGATGCTTCTCCTAGTTCGTCATGCAGACGGCTGATGATTGCACCAAGGGCAGGGGCAAGATGCTTCCTGTCGCACACTGTCACCACATCTCGCACATCGTAGGCGTTGAGATCTGATGCTGCCTTGTAGGCGCTGCAGGTGATGCCAGTTGAGGTGGTTGGTGTGGGTTCTGGTTCCTTACGCGTTCCAGTAGACCCCGGGTCCACCTCCGCGCCTACTGCGTTGGCGTTGAGGAACTTAAGCAACTCTTGTTTGACTGTAGGTACGTCAACCTCCTCCCACTCAATACCTCCTCGCTTTGCGTCTGTCTGAGTGCCAAACCACTCGCCACGTTTGTTTGTATAAAGTCTCATGTCATTGTACTCCCATGACTGCGGCTCCGATGAAGAGCCAGATAAAGAATGAACCGAAGAGGCATAAAGCACCCAACACGGCACCGAGGATTTCGAGGGCAAGTAGAAGTCTCATGACTGCACCTCCAGACCATTGGTCCAGTCTATGGACTGTCGAAGGTCATTCTTGAGGTAATAAGACTGGAACACCCAACCTGCGCCATACTTCTTGCCTCGGTACTTGTTGGCATAAGCAGGACGAATAAAGTTTCCTTCTGTGTCCTTGAAGTGAATGCAACTTAGGTAATACCTAGGATTGCCGTTTGCGTCTGTGTCAAGTCTGACTGCTTCGGCTTCTAGTCTGTCGGCCATCTTTTCGATTTTGTACTGTGTCTTGCGTGTCATTAGATTAACTCCCAGTTGATTGCTTTTTCGTCACCAGTTACTGGACAATCAAAAGCACCATCTGCGCCTATGTCCTGCTTGTGGTCTTGCTTTAGTATCTCGATGAAGTGGGCTTCGTTTCGTGCTTCGATGGATCCCATTGAGCAACCGTAGTCACTCTCTAGCCAAAAGTGATAAGCCCTAACTTGCATGTTCCAAAAGTGATAATCGCTCATGACTGCACCTCCTTTTCGTATTCGCCAAGAGGGCGGCTTAAGTGACTAGGGTGGCTGTAGTTCTCCGGTATGCTGTCGATTGACACGCAGTCCAACTCGAACTTTTCCTGATCGGTGAGTTGCTTGAAGTTTCTATGCGGCTCGACAAGTTGCTCAAACTTCTCGAGCGCCTTGTCTAAGTCACAAGCATCGGAATACTTGCCGTAGTAGCAGCCGCCATCCTGTGCGTTAAACGTCCAGACAACGAACTGATTGTTGAACCTGCACAAGACGTAATAGAGGTGCTTGTCGTCCTCGTGTGTTTTGAACTGTTGCCACGCTAGGACCTCGGCACCGTTTGAGGGCTTGGGCTTGTTGCCCTTGCTCTCTGCAATGGCCTTGCCTAGGGCAACGCCTGTCGGTGTGCCTGAGTGATCATCGATCCTGACGATCTTGTGACGAGTGCCAAGTGATAAACACTGACACTCCTCTTCACACTCTTTGCGACTATGTGAGCCGAAGAAGTCGACCATGCGCTCCTCGTGCTCACAGTAAGCGTAACAGATGTAGTATGTGTTTGGGTTCTTGCGGCTCATGATGTCACCTCGCTTTCCATGCCAAGGATAATGTTTGCCATGAAGCCAAAGTAATTCGCGCAGACACGCTCAAACAGTTTGTCGCTTGGGTTGTCATCGATAGAACCAAAAGCAATCGCAAGTTCTACGATGTCACTATTGTAAACTGGAATAGCCAACGCGATCCCTTGTAGCCAATCGACCATGGCAACTCGTTTGCCCTCTTGTTCGATGTGCCATCTCTTCTCTGAGTTGAACCGCTCGAACAATCGATTGATCTTGGCTTGTCTGTGTGGAAGTGGGTTGCCGTCCTCGTCTTTAACGGTGTCGAGGATGTAAGCCTGATAACGTGGCTTATAGACTGTGTGATGCACCTTGCTCATGACTGCACCCCCTCGTTAATAGCTTTAAGGGCAACAACCAGTTGTCGAAGGCTTCCATCGGTACTAATGATTTTACGGTGCTTCTGACGCCATACGTCATCGAATGATGGATGAGTGTAACCGGCATATGCTCCGTCCCACTCCTCAACCACCTCTTTACGTGTGTATGAGCCAAACACATCGACCCACTGATCACCTTCGTTGCAAATTAAGTGGTAATACTTCGTTATTCTAGTAGACATATGTTTTCTCCTTGTCTGTTTTGTTAGACGAGGATGTTGGAAACTTATGTCTACTTTGGTCTATTGACCTGAGTCGGGCTGTCTGCCTCTGCTTGGTGCTTTCGGTGGGGAGTTACAGTCCCCTGCCACACCTTGCGGCCTGTCGCCCTATCGCGTGTAAACCAAGGCCCCAACGCCTCGTTAAAGAACATATGGGGTCTATGACATCCCCTGTCAAGGAAATGGTGTCATTTAGTTGAAACTTTTTTCACCCCTGATTTACCCTTGTTGACCTTCTGTCCCCCTATAGAAGCAGAAGAGCGGTGATCACTGCCGACAACGCCCTCTATAGTAACTGAGGATAACAACCACCACGACATCATAAAGAACACAACTAATGAACTTAAGTGACCTAAGATAACAAATCGTCTGAGGACGGCTCTTAGTTACTTAAGTGCGAGAGTCGATCTCACGATCTGAGGCCCAACCCTCGGACGTTGGAGAACCTCTCGCAACTTAATCAACTTTAGATCGGGAGTAACTAAAGATGCCTGGACACAAGAGAAGAGAGACTGTGTGTCGACCGTTGGTCAACATGAGACGACTTTGGAACTGGTGTCGATCATGGCTGCCGAAGTCGGGCTGCTAGTTCTGGTGACTGGTTGTGTCGTTTGGCATTGGCTTTTCTATTTGTTCTATGAGAAGCACGAAGGCAAGCGAAGGAAGAACGAAGAGAGACGACAGAAGCGGAAGTATCGCGGACCACCTTGGGTTGATCCAGAGGTGTGAGGTGACTGTGTGAGGCTGTGAGTGACTGTGTGTGGCTTTGGTCCCTATCTGCATCGAAAAGAAAATGACCCTCGCCGAATAAGTTTCACTAATGTCATCAATGTCATCGGCAGCCGCTCTTGTTTGCCTACCAGATCTCTGAGGATATTCTGTCCTCTACCAAAGAACACCAGTAAAAACAGTGACTTAGCGGATCGACCTGAGAAAACTTAGGTTCCCTAGTCAAAAAGTAACCCCCACGCACCAACAAAAAGACCCAATTTCAAAAAGTAGACTAAAGGTCGTTGTTGTTGTTGTTGTAGTCCGTCCTTTTAAAGCAGCGGCTACTTTTGAAAACAAAAGGAACTTTAAGATGGCGAAGGAAACCGCAACTTATATAGGCCAACTGGTGCCTTCGAACCCAGTGGCAACTGACGGTCTCGCACAGGCAGACGACCACATAAGAATGATAAAGTCTACAATTCAGAACACCTTTCCGAATATCAACGGAGCAGTGACTTCATCTCCTGACGACTTAAACAAACTTGATACTTACACCGGAAATACTGCAGACCTAAACTTACTAAGTGGCCTGTCGTCAGCCGCAGTCACCAACACAAACGTGGGACATCTGGCAGGAGTATCAAGCAACATCCAGACACAGTTAAATAACCTGTCTTCTGGAGTCAGCAATACGAACGCCGCCATATCATCAGCAGTTCCCACAGGCATGATAATGCTATGGTCTGGAGCGTCCACCGCAATCCCTAGCGGCTATGTTTTGTGTAATGGTAGCAATGGTACTCCAGATCTTAGGAACAGGTTTGTCGTAGGTCATGGTAGTAGCTATGTAGTGGGTGCCACTGGCGGCGCAAGTACCGTTACGTTGACCACCGCACAGATGCCATCTCACACCCACACCTACGAAGACAAATATGTCGGCTTGGTGTATAACAGTCTGGCCCGACTAGATATCGATTATAATACCAACGTATACGACCAGAACGGAAGTAGGACTGGTACGACAAACTCTGCAGGTAGTGGCTCTGCTCACGAGAACAGACCTCCGTACTATGCCCTATGCTACGTTATGAAGACATAGGTGACTCATGGACAGTAAACTATTAGTCGGCGTGATGGCTTCAGCCATACTCGCGCTCGTTGGTTGGAACATAAAGACCACCAACGAACTACAGTTATCCGTACAGAAACTGGAGATCATCCTCCTCTCTGACGCATTCGAGAATTGAGATAGCCATGGTAGAACGAGTTAGAACTTTTTTAGATGACTGGAAGATATGGCCTCGGTTTATGATGATCGCTTTTACCATCATGAGTTGGAGGGTGGTGGAGTGGTTTATGAACCTCCCAGAGCCTACGACGCAACAGTCAGCCCTAGTATCCGTAGTGATGGGGGCTGCCACAGGAGCCTTCGCTATCTGGATGGGAAAAGAGTGATGTTTAGTGCCATAATATTCGCATGTTCGCTTTCAGCAAGCGAGTGCAAGACCTTCGGCAACCACAAGATCTTTACAGATGAACAGGCGTGTTTAACGAGCCTCGGCGGTGGGATCATACAGATCGAACAGCAAGGTTGGGTCATCAGGCAGTACACATGCTACAAGTGGGCCGAGGACGTCTGATCCGTAATAACATTTGTATATACATATAGAGGAGTGGGTGTAGTGCCTAACTTACCAATCCGAGGACTTGGGTCTGTAGGTGTGGTCACTGACGTTGACCCCTACAACCTTCCAATTAATGGCTTCAGTCGCGGCAAGAACATTAGATTCAACGAAGGCAAAGTAAGCCACGGTCCAGTATTTAGAAACGTCAGTCCCAACAGCCAAGTACAAGATCCTATGTTTGTGTACGGCATACAGTCACCTTCTGGTTACGACACTGTTCTGGTGGTTGACGATACCTTCCAGATCAAAGAGTTTTCTAACGGCTCATACACCTCAGTACATGCAGCCGTCTCTCAGTCTACATCTACCCAAATCACTGCAACTAATTTAGCAAATGTAGTCTATGTGAACCGTAGTGATCAGGTTCCTGTCCACAGAACTTCTAGTGCCTCCAACTTTACGAATCTATCGAATTGGCCCACGACACTCAGAACTACTTCGTTACGTTCGTTTGGTGACTTCCTGATTGCATTAAATACTACAGAAAGCGGTGTCGAACATAGAAACAGGGTTCGCTTCAGTACCACCGCATTGTCAAACAGTGTTCCAAGTACTTGGGACGAAACTGACACCACAGAGTCTGCAGGTTTCAATGACCTCGTACAGATGAAGACACCTATCGTTGACGGAGCCACTTTAGGTTCCAACTTCTTGGTTTATTCATCCGACCAAGTGTGGATGATGGAGTTTGTAGGCGGTTCGTTCATATTCAACTTTCGTAAACTTTTTGACGACGCAGGGGCCATAAGCCAGAACTGTATTGTCGAGGTAGTGGGCAAGCACTATGTGTTCGACTTCGATGACATTTATGTCACTGATGGAAACTCTAGGCAGTCTATTTGCGATGGTCGGGTACGAGACTACATTTTCAACGGTATTGACTACAGCAAGAAGGGTCAGTGTTTTGTGTTGCATAATGCAGCCTTAGAAGAGGTTTACTTCTGTTATCACTCAGGCGACGATCTTGCTGTTTTCGAAGACGGAGACAAGTGTAATCGAGCAGCCGTCTACAATTACAAAGAGGATACTTGGACCTTCCAAGATTTACCTAATGTAGTAGGTGGTGGTACTGCCAACATATCGTCAGTAGAATCCTATGCGACAGTAGATCCTAGTTTGACTTATGCAAACTCAGGTGGAACCTATTTGAGCCAAGAGTCCGAGTTCAAACGTCATACTCTTATGTTTTCTGAGACGACAATTGCGCCAATAACACTTCCGGCAGTAACTGTATTCTATGATAGCTTTAATCATGGTGGGAATGTGTACTCTTTCGGAGGTGCAGCAGATTTAGGCATTTACCCTATTCTGTATTTCGATAGGGGAAAAACCTATATCATTGATGTCTCCGACTCGTCTATGTCTAATCACCCCCTCCAACTGCAGGATGAAGATGGAAACCCTTACACTACGGGTGTAGAAATCATAGGATCAAGTGGTCAGCCTAACAGTTTTATTAGAATAACTGTAGGTCCAAATGATACTGGTCCTTATAAATATCAATGTACTAACCATTCAGCTATGAACAGAAGGATTGTCATCAGAGATAATGAAATAACTGGTGTCCCACTGTCCACCATGTACGGTCTGGACTTACAAGACTTAGGTTCTCTTACACAGGCAACTGATTCATTAGCTAGTAATCCGGCTTTCCTAGAGCGAACAGGCATAGATCTGGACGAACAGGGGACTCCGCTATCGGGCTACAAAATGATTAATACGTTCTACCCACAGATGATCACGCCGAACTCTGATGGTAACTTTCAGTTTACATTTGGAGCAGCCGACATACCGACTAGTACGCCAAACTATGGTGCAGCAATTACTTTTGATTCAAATGCGTCATACAAAGTAGACACTAGGATCTCTGGTAGATACCTGAGTTACAAATTAGCGTCTTCTACACTGAAGGACTTTTCGTTCTCTGGTATGGATGTGAATGTGCTCATCACAGGTAGGAGGTAGTTAAATGGCTATCTCTGACTTACTCAATGTCTTGGTTAAGAATTATGTTCGAAGGCCAACACCAACAATTAATCAAGATCAACTAGGTCCTTACATTCAAGATCAACTAAGAGAGATAGAGACGTCAATAAGGACTTTAACAGACGCAGCAATAACTGTGACTGACCAAGAACCCGAAAGTAAACGGAAGGGTATGGTTCGATACGCAATATCACCATGGAACCCTCTCAGTAACGGATACAGCGGTTTAGTTGTCTACGATGGAACCAACTGGCGATCCATCGACATAACATAGAAAGGAATTTGAATATGTGGGGCGCAATAATAGGCGGCGCTATGGGCCTTATGGGAGCCAATAAGCAAGCCAAAGCCATGGATAACGCAAACGCCGCTAATATGGCAAGTTTCAACATGTATAGACCCTACGTCGAGGGTAATCTTCAAGGCGCAGACAGTGCTATGCAAGGAGTTCTGTCGACTGGAGCCTACCAAGGTCCAACTTATGCCAAAGGTAATCAGTTCAACATGGGTACAGCCAACAATATGGGCCAACTTGGACTAGGAATGCAGAACACTGGGGCCGATATAATGTCTCAGACTGGTGGCTTCGGTGGTAATGCAAACGCACTCTACGACCAGTACATGGGCATGGCTGATAGTGCAGGTCAAGACCGCATGGCGACGGCTATGAACTACGCCAACAACAATGTAGACGCATTAGCAGACGTAGCCCTTCGTGATAGCCGAAGAAACTTAGATGAAAACCTCCGACAGGGCAACATTTCAGCCTCTGGAACCGGAAACATGAACTCAAGTCGTGCAGGTGTGGCTGATGCCATAGCTAGACGTGACTTTGATGATCGTGCGTCTGATGTTCGAACAGGTCTACAGAACCAACTGATCGATAGATCCCTAAATCAGCAAGCAAGGCAGTTCTCAGATCGAGGAGATGCCCTAAATGCAGCCGGACAAGCAAACCAAGGCATCATGGACTCATACGGTATGGGCATGAATACCATGGGTGAGGGTGCTAACTTCGGTATGAACGCCGGAAACTTCTTGCAACAGGAAAACCAGAACATCATGAATGATGATCGTGACAGGTTTGAGCGTAACAGAGACTTTGAGTTCGATATGCGCGAAAGATACGGTCAAGGCATACTTGCTCAAGGCGGCACGACTTCTAATAGAGCACAGGTAAACAAAGTAGACCCTGCACAGGCCGCTATGGGCGGTGCCATGGGTGGCTTCGGCTTCCAGAACAAGTATTTCCCTGACGGTTTAGGCGAAAGCAAAATGTTTGATCCTATGTTTGGTGGATCAGGCTTTCCAGTGAGGTTCTGATCATGGACTGGCAAACAATAATGAGTAATCCCAACTTTGTTTCTCAATATGGACAGTTTGTAACTGGTGATCCCGAGACATTTTGGAACCAACTCCCTCAAGAACAGAAAGAATTTCTTAACAGTGAATTTGGAAATGTTCCTAAACCTGCCTTAGATCAACAAACCAATAATCAGGCGAGTCCGGTACTTGAAGGAGGCTTTGACGCCTATGGAGTTCCTATTGGAGCAAACATGGAAGCCTCAGACCCTAATCAGGGCTTTGAAAGAGTTATGGTTGGAGGTCCTAACGGTGGTATTAGTGCCGCAAGTGTCATGTACAACCCAAATACTGGCGCAGTTAAGGCAGTAGAGGGTGATCCAACTAGCCAAATGATTTCTCAAGGCGCAAACATCCAATCCATGGCTCAAGATGCGTACAATAAAAGTATTGCCGCTCCAGTCCAAACTGCTCAAAAAGATTTGAACACAATGGAGCGTATTGTTGGTGCTGCAGAAGGTGACGTAAGTGGTCCTGTTCTTAACCAGTACACAAACGCTAAAAACAACCTCTCAAGCGCACAACAGGCGGCTTTATCTCAAGTGTCAAACCCTTCAGACGTGGACATGGCACTTGGAAGACCATCTTATACTACGCCAAACATGACTGGTCTCGACGCTTTTACAGAAGAGCGGAATGCTAACAATATTAACAACCCTATGTCGAAACCAGTGTTGAGTACTCCGACAAACTTTACTGTTAATAATCCAAATCAAGAAGCGGCTCGTAACACCAACAACATGAATGCTCCGGCTGCAAATGTCCCTAACGTGGACTACGCAGATCCGACTATGGCTCCAACAAATGCTATGACAATGGCAATGAATGAAGAGGCAGGTCGTGGTAACATTTATGACGGCCCAGTACTTGTAGATACAACTCAGCCAAACGTTACGAAAACTGATGGTGTGCTTGGTGGTACTACAACAGGCGGCCCAAGTGTTCGCTCGATCATGAGTTCTTCGGGTCCGAAGACTAGCAACAGACGTCAATCAAACATTCCGTCCATGCTCGTTGACAGAAACGAGGCTCTCATCCGTATCGGTGGAGCAATGTACAGCGGTGGTCTACAAGGTGACGGCATTGGTGCCGCTACTAGAGAATATGGTGCAATCCAAGATGCAAACCGTAAGACAGCCATGGAAAAGTATAAGCAAGATCAGGCCCAGAAACTTGCCATGGCTAAAGCAGCCGCTAAAGGCAAAGATAAAGACGATAAGAATATTGCAAGCATGAATGCCCAGATGGACAATTACCAACGTGCGCTTAACGCTATTGCAGAGAGCCGAGCCTCGGGTGGAAACCTGACAGGCATTGGCGGTATCCTTAAAGGTTTTGTTGATAACTTTACTGGTGACGAAGACGCTGCACGTCGATTGCTTTTATCTAAGGTGAAAGTCAATGAGGCTCTATTAAGTGTTGCACATACTAAGGGTGCGATCTCTAACGCTGAGATGAAACTTTTCTTATCTCCTGCTCCAAAGACCTACCAAGATGAGAAGATATGGGAGTCTTGGATTTTAGAACGAATGGATGCGTTACAGAAAGTACAAAACAGATTGGCTACTGGACAGCAGGTCCCAGAAGACATGAGGGGTCCTACTGTTGCAGGTACTAGAGCGTCTATCAACGCAGCCGAGGCTGATGCTGACGGATTTTCGATCACGATTAAAGAAACTACACAAAAGTAGGAAGGCTAATCATGCCAACATATGAAATCACGGCTCCTGATGGACGTACTTTTGAAGTCACAGGACCTAATAAAGAAGGTGCGTTGGCAGCCTTAAAGGCCCAACTGGCTAAAGAAACACAATCGGCACAAACTGAGGCTCCAGACACTAGTGTCGGTGGTGCCATAAAGTACGGCTTAAACAATGCCCAAAGCCTGACAGGTAAAGGCATCCAAAGTGCAGGTGAACTACTACCCGACAGTGCAATTAGCGATAAGATCGAAGCCTACGGTCAGTCTGTGGACGAAAAGAACCAAGCCGAAGCCGAAGCCTTAAACTACCAAAGACCAGAGAATGCAGACGGTATCATCAAGAACTTGAAAGAGGGTGATATTGGTGGTGCAGGTAAATCTCTTTTGTACTCCACGGCAGAAGCGGCTCCACAGGTCGCAGTCGGTGCAGGGACATCTTTGGCTGCAGGTGCAGCTATGGCAGGTGCGCCAATCGTTGGCGGTACGATAGCTGCAGGTGGTACTCTCTTGGGTGTCAACCAAGCACTTGGTGCCAACAGAGCCGAGAAAGAAGAGAAGGGCCTAGATCCTACAGCCACGGTCACTGATTTAACAACAGCGATTGCCAGTGGTGTGATTGAACTTACGCCTCTAAAAGGTGGCGGTGCTACGCTTAGAGTTCTACGAGAAGGCGCTCAAGAGATGGGACAAGAAGGTCTCGTTATCGGTGGTACAGCCGTCCAAGGTGGCGAATATGTGCCAGAAGAGATCTTCGAGAGAGTAGCCGAGGCAGGTATTGTCGGAGCCACAATTTCAAAAGGTATCAACACCACCATCTCCACCGTTAATAAAGCAGGTAATACTGTCTTCAGACCAAAAGCCGAGTTAGACCAAGAGACTGGTCAGGCTGCAGGTGATGTCGCCAGAATGATGGACGAGATTTCTAAAAGTGAAGGCTACAACCGAATGAACGTAGATCCTTCGTCTACAAAGGGCGCTAACGCCATCCTAGACGAAGCAAGGAAACAGGTAAGAACCGAAATTGGCTCTGCCATGGATGCTCTTAACCCAGAGATATTAAAGTATGCCGACAAAGCAACAAAAAACAGATTTAAAGAAATCCTCAGAGCGGCCCGTAATAAAGTATCTGGTCAGGTCACGAAAAAAGATCTCGAGTTTGTTGAACAGAAAGTTGGGGGGACATATGAAGGGAGATCGCTACTAAATGCTCTTCGTAAAGCAAATGTTGTCACCGAAGTATATAGTTCAGGTCTTAAAGGCGGTGTCTCACAGTTTACTGACAATTTTAATCCTCTCCCTCGTTTTGGCAGGTCTTACACTCCTGCAGGGTTGCTCACTGGAAACATCAACATGGGTGCGGCTGCCGCTACTGGAGGTCAAACTCTAGCAATACAAATACCTGCCGTTGTAGGTGGTCGAGCAATTGACGCCGTGACAGGCAGAAGAAGTAAGGTAAACACCTTCATTCGAAAGAACCGGAAGAAAGCAGGGTTGGACGATCCGACAGGACCCAAAGTCGAAGGGCGTACAGCCGCTCTTAGGGCTGCCGCTCAACAACAGGCAAACGCTAAGAAGCAAGCGGATAAAGAGGCAAACGCAGCGGCTTTCGTCGCTCAGTACAACCAAGGTTTGCCGCCTAACCCTGCATCTCCAAGAGGTAAAGTGTTCGAAGGTATTACTGAAGTAAATCCAGAGATCCAACAGAATATGACACCTCGGGAAATCGATCAGATGATTGATGAG
>Ga0181379_1001400_pt1 | contig 11368 bp, 15 predicted proteins | sample 2SPOviralmetaG_FD_130115 | JGI IMG/M metagenome (GOLD analysis project Ga0181379, IMG submission 130115) | Marine viral communities from the oligotrophic San Pedro Time Series (SPOT) site, San Pedro Channel, CA, USA - 2 SPOT_SRF_2009-07-10 | ecosystem: Environmental > Aquatic > Marine > Strait... | reverse complement strand
CATTATATGTGGATTGATGATGATCAAGTTTTTACCTTTGATCAATTTTACCAATTATTAAATTTTGGTAATTGTTTTAGGGCATTAACCAATGTTGTTTTACCTACACTCATTGTGCCACATAATCCTATTTTCATATTAATTCCTGTGGTTTTGTCCTTTAGGTGCTGGTTGTTTATACCAAGGCAATCCTGTTTGGTTTCTAATTGCTTCTTTATGATCTTCTTTACTGTATTGAATACCATATAAATGATATTCTGCTTTCTTTTCATTCCCTTCAGGAATTAAAGCTGGTCCATCCCAGTTATGTAATTTACCATCCCAAATATAAGCGATAGTTCCGTCTGCTTTTTTTAATCTTTGGCTTGCTGGCCACTCGTTTTGTTTTTTTCCCATACTATAATATACGTAATTTATTGTTGTTCTCCAAGGCTTTTTGTAAGTTTTATTTTATTAAGTATAAACGTTGAAAACTGTTTATGTCCTAACCAACTAAAATGTCCATCACTTAAATTTTCATCTATATCAGCTATTATACTATATTTACCTAAAAACCATTCTTTATAAGACCAAAAATAAACTTTAATATTTCTATTAATTAATTCTTTTGATAATGATTTAACTTGATTAAAATACCATTCTGACCATTTATCTTGGTATGGGGCAAAATATTTTTTAGAATAATCTACCGCAACCATTTTACTTTCATCATCACTCCAACCTAAATAATCATGCCAAGATGTTTGTTGGTGGAGATGATTTTGTTCTTTACCATATTTTTTATCAAAAAAAGTACCGGAATTTAAGCTACCTATTTTATTTCTTTTTTTATCATATGCTAATACACCATCTGGGTTAGAGTCAGATATTATAACAATATCATTATTTAACATATTAGGTATTTCATTAATAAATAAACTTAATAAATAAGGATTAGCACCCATCCCATATTTAGGATTTCGTTTTTGATTTAAATTTAATTTTTCAGATACTATATCAACCCAAAGTTTATCATTATCTTTAGGTGGATATAATTTATAATACTCATCTTCTGGTCTACAGCCAGTGCCATGAGTAAATGAATCACCAAAAAACCAAATATTATTCATTTTTTAAAATGTTTTCAGCAACAAATGTACCGTGAGCTCCCGATACCGAAATACCTCTTGCAGAAAGGGCATCTCCTACAAAGTGAACATTTGGGTATTTAGTTAATGAAAGGTCATTATAATTAACCAACGGTTCAGGAGCCAGATATTTTACCTCAGGTACATAGATTCCCCAATCATCTTTCAATGTAGGAAATACTAACTTCATGTCATTGATAAAATCCTCAATGTATTTGTAATATCCTTGAAATGCATCTTTAACTACATCTAAATTTTCTATTTTGGTTGATGATACATCTACTCCTTCTGATGTTGTAGATGGTTCTCTACTTGGACTATAAAATAAACCTGTACTATTTTCTTGTACTTTACCTACTAATTCTCTAGCCCATTTAAATGGTTTATCTATACCTTGTACTTCCATTAATATACCAAAATTAGTCATATCATTTCTAAATGCTTCATCTTTTTTAGCGTGACCATTATAACTGTGGTCTCCATATGTTTCTTCTACTGCTACATATGCAGCATTATTATTTGTACAAAATGATCTTAATGATACACCTTCATTATCAAATTTTCTATATAATTTAAAATCGTAAGCTACATCAATTAACTTTTGAAAGTGTTTTTGTGGTGCTTCAAATCTAACACCTACTTGAGCTGGTTTTTCTTCTGTTGGTAAATCATATCTTTGCATTATTTCAGAAGTAAAATCAATACCTGATTTACCTACACCAAAAATAAGTTTATCATATATTAAACCTTCTACCATTGGTTGAAAATTATCTTGATAATATACTATTTGATCTTTAAAATCTATATCATTAACTTTAGTTTCCCAAATAAAATCTACACCTTTACTAACTAAATAATCATACCAACTTTTACCAATTTCATGTAAATAATCAGTACCAATGTGCCATACTGGAAATAATCTTAACCCAAAGTATGGTTTAATAAAATCTGGTTCTTCATCAGGTGAAGATAATATAATTTGCTCTGGGTGAGGGTGAAATCTAGTAAAATTATCTACTACTTGCTTCATAAGCTCCATTGCTTTTTCATCACCTACATATTTAGATAATTGTCCACCAATTTGAGTAGAATATGTTAATTTACCATCTGACCAACCACCTGCTCCTAAGTAACCTGTCATTACCTCTTCATATGGTCTTAAATATGGATCTTTACCCATATCTATAATTGTTATTTTACCATCAAAGTTGTTGTCAACTAATTTTGTAGCTGCATTTACTCCTGCTACTCCTGCTCCTATTATTACTATGTTTTTGCCCATTCTAGAATTTAATTTATGTGTAAATATACGAAAAAAAAATGTGACCTCCAAATGGAGGCCACAGATCTCTTAATTTAATTTAAATAATCGTTCGGCTATGAATCGAACTATATGTGTTACTTTTAACTAGCTCTTAATGCTGAGATAGTTGTTGCTGTTGCTAATGAAATATCAAACATTGCTGATGAATTAGCTGCTACTACTGCACTACCTACTACTGTTACTCCTGAACCACCTACTAATGTGATTGCGTAAGTTGCAGCTGCTGCATTAACTATATGTAATTTATACATTTCATATAACTCATGAGATGCTGTTCCACTAGTTCCACCAAATAATCCGTCAATAATTACTGCTGCTGTAGAAGTTGTGAAATTTCTAGCTGCTGTTGGTGTACACACAATAATTTGTTTTTTGATTATTGCTGGTGTAACCGTTAAAGCACCATCTGCAGCTGCTTCGTGAGCTGGTTGGTGATTTATGGGTGTAACGACATTTTGAAAGCTATAAACTATATCGTTTGCTTTTAATACTTGGCTGTTCCAGATATATCTTTCACCACCACTAAATGTTTTTTCAATTCCGTAGTATAAATCTGCTACGTTTAATTGTTGTCCTCTTGTTCCTGCCATGGTTTTTTATTTTTATTTAAATTAAATTCTTATTAATTGTCCAGCATAAGTTCCTGCTGATACGTTTGAAGCATAAACTCTAAATCTTGCTGTAGTTCCTCCTGCAATTGTCATTAATCCAACATCTGTTATTCCAGCACCACTTGATACTGTAATTACATTTCCTCCTGATAGGTTAGTATATGAAAATTCAAAATAATCTCCTACTATCATACCAAATCTTACAATTATAACTTCCGCTGATGGGATAGCTACTCCAATTGCTCCTCCTGGTGTTTGACCTTGATGTTGTTGAAACTGTGCGTTAGGATCATTAGATAAATTATATAAATCATCTGCTGTTATTGCAGTATCTCCTGCTGCTAATCCATGTTGGTTACCACCGAATGTAGATGGTTCTATTCTATTTACCCAAGACCATAAGAATCTATCTGCTTGTAGTACTCTATTGTCCCAGTAATAATGACTAGCTCTTACTACTTGTTGAGCTAACATTTGATCCGTTGTTAATACATTTCCGTATGCCATAATTTTTTTCTTTTTTTAGGTTATAATGAATATAAAGTACAAGTTGTTGCAGATGCTCTTCTTAATCTAAATCTTCTACTTCTGTTAACAGGTATAACTAAGTTACCTAATGCTGTTACGCCTGATCCTGCTGCTATAGTTAATACATTAGCTGTACTTCCGTTGTTAATTACAACATCAAATGAATCACTATCTACAGTAAATCCTAAATTTGCAATTAAATTTGGTGCTGTATCTGTTGTTAAAGTGTTTGTATTTGCGTTAGCACATGATCCATATTCTGCTAACCAAAGTGATGAGCCAATTACACCATCCGCGTCTGCGATAGTTACTGGTTCCATCATTTGCATAGGTTTGTTTTTTGCTACGTAGCTGTATAAAAAATCTTTAGAATCTAAAGTTCTTGAATTCCAATATTCGTGACCTGGTCTATTTACTAGTTTGTCTAACCAAGCGCTTGCTGCTAATATTCCCATAATGTTTGCTGTCTTTTTTAATTATTAAAAAGCTGGTATCTCACCAACTACAACTGTTTGTTTATTATAAATATATGATAATCTATTAAGGTTACGAAGTGCAACACTTACTGTCACACCACTTTAAACATATTTTATTAAATGTTATCTTGCAAATAAAGTTACAAATTTTTTCTTTCATATTTAATTTAATTTAATTGTAATTCAAAAATATCTTCAATATCACTAAAATCTACATCTGCCATTACGTCTTCGTTTTCAGTAAACATTCCTTTAACAGCACTTGTACCTTTACGAATATTAGCTATAGCCTGTAGAGCATACATAACTAATTTTAGTACTACTAAAAATATACCAATATTAAGTGCAGTACTTGGGTCACCCCAAACAATATCTTTACTTAACCCCCAAAATCCACTACTTGCTATAGACGTACCTGCAATTACTTGATAGGCAGCTCCTAAAAGAGTACCTATAGCAGTTGTTTTTAGTCCTGGTATGAATTTTTGTATAGCTTTTAAACCATCAGGATCACCAGTTGCTTTATCTGCTACATTTTTTATTCCATTATATGCTTTAGAAATAACACCTAAAACTTTTTCTGCATTTTCTGGGTCTGTAACTTCTTTTTTTACTACATCATATACTTGTTTTGATTTAGATTTACCAGCTGAAAATATTTTTTCTAATGCTGGTTTGATTTTATCACCTAAATCTTGAAGAATACCTTCGTCTAAAAGAATAGAATTTTCTCTATACAACATTACACTATTAGGTGTAAGTTGGTTTTCAGCTAAATATTTTTTTAAATCAAAATTATCCATTTATTCTAATTTTTAAATCAGTATTTCCTTTGTGTACTCTATGTATTTCTCCTTCAGCTATAAATATACGATTTCCTGGTTTCATCATACGGGGTAACATATTATCTTTTTGTATACTCCATCCTTCTCCTTCTAATACTTCAATTTCCCTATCTTCAGCATCTTGATGCCAAACCAATTCTTCTGGGTTTACATCTTTTGAAAACGTTCTAATATTACCTTTATTTGTGTATGGGTTCATCCTACCAAAAAGTATTCATGTTAGCACCTAAACCTAGCTGACTTGCATATCTAGGTAAATTACAAGACCAATATCCTGCTTTAGTTCTATCTTTTTTATTTTTACAATTATGTCTTGCAGCAAATGCTTTACGTGCTTTAGGGTTTCTAATTTTAGCTCTTAAACCACCTGATCCAAATGATACTTTTTTAACTTTTTTAGTTTTAGGATCACGTACATAAACATAATATGCTTTAGAACCACCACGTTTTGGTTTTCCAATTGGTGGGTCTTTTTTTTCTTTTTTCTTTTTCTTTTTAGCTTCGTCTAATTGGCTTCTTAAAAGTGGTTTCCAATTAACCATTACTTGAGCTACTCCTTTTATAAATTCAGGATTTTTTAAATCACCTTTAAATTTACCAAATAATGCTCTTAAATCTTCTGTAAATTCCGATACTGATTTTGTTGGTTTAAATGGTTCGGAATCTGGATCTTCTGGGTTTCTATTGAAACCACTATAACGAGTGACTTCTTCTAATGGTAATAAAATATAATCACCATCTCTATGTTTTTTAACACTAGTCATATTTTTAAGAAGAGCAACTACTTCATCTTCTTTAAATCCTAGTTTAACTAATTCTTTAACTAAGGGTTCTAAACCAGCTGCACCACCTTCTTTAGATAATGTTGCTTTTATTACTTCAATACCTTTAGCAAAATTGGCTGATGATACTTCTTCTCTCATACTCATATTATCTATTTCATCACGCACCCATTCTTTTTCATTTGAACCTAACTGGTCGTAATCCATACCAAATTCTTCATTTGCTATTTCATCTTCTATATCCATTTGTTCTTCTAACATTGGTAGATCTAATGGTACAATTTCATTTTCATATAAATCGAATTCACCAATATGTGTTTCCATTAGTGCTTTATCTTCTTCACATAAATCAAGTACATTACGTGAATATAATTTTCTTGCTTCTTTAACCATAGATAAATGAGCATCAGAACCAATTCTGAATACATTTTCCATTAATGGAATATTTTTATCTATATGATATTGTAAATTTTCAGATACAAGTTTTTTAACCCTACCCTCAGTTAAGAGTGGGCCTCTTATTTCTGTTTCACAAGTATTACATCCACATTTTTTACACATAATTAATCAAATATATTAGAAAATTTAACTAAGATAGCACTTTGAGATACTTTAAATGATGAAAGTAAATCAGAAGAATTTAATCTTTCTAAATTAATTTGGAAGAATTTTAATCCTCCATCTGGTTTAACATTGGCTAAATAACCACCTCCACCTGGTTTTCTTTCTAATTTAGATCTTACTAACCTATCAGCCATTTTTATAGCTCCAGCTTCTGCGTCATCGAAATTACCTATTTTAGAAGTAATTGAATCTATATTATTTTTAATAGAAGCAAATAGTGGGTATTGAGCCGCTAAAGCATCTAATCCATCTATATTTTGAAAATCAATTACTTGTTGCATAGCATCTTTTAACTGAATTCCATTAAAGTTAGTTGGGTTTACAGTTTTTTCAGGTGGTTCATCACCTAATACTTGACTTAATGTATTAAGTCCAAATATAATACTTAACAAAGCTATATTTTCTTTATCAGCACCAAATCTACCCAATCCAACAGTACCGTTTGGATTTTTATATGCTTTTACTTCAACTCCTACTCCATTAAATCTAAGATCTGGGTCATCCCCTTCTCTACCTTCAGTAACGCCTACTCCACTATTAGAAAAATTATATAACCAATATAAAGCTATTTCTCCATTTCCTACTCCTAATGAACCTGCACTACCTACTTCTTGACCTACTTTAGGAGGTTTAACTGAAAATAATTTATCAAATATTTCTTTATCTTCAGATTTTACTTGTTCAACAAAAGTTGATCCACCTTCACCATTAAATTTATATTTAGTTGGTGTTGTTGGTATAACTTCTACATCTAAAGCATTTTTTATAGTAGCATTATATACATCAGACCCCACTTTTGGTTGTGGTGGTGCTGCTTTTTTAACTCCTAATACTTCTTTATCTTCAATATCAATGTTAACTTCTTCTTCAGCTTCAGTTAAATAACCATTAATAATAGACTGTAAGAGAGTTTTATCTTCTTTATCTTTTAAGTCTGGGTATCCTTTTTTGAACTTCCAGTTATTTTCTTTAAGTACTTTATCAAATACATCCATAATTTATGCGTCTACGTCTACGTTAACATCAACTTCATCTTCTACTTCTGTTCCACCTGCATCAGCATCAGCATCTACATCCGCTCCACTTGCAGGTCCATATTGTAATATACGAGCAATTGCTTGGGCAGCAAACTCTTCTTCATCAAGATTTAGTAAATAATATTTTTTACCTTCTACTTGAGCTATCCAACTTCGTGATCCATATGTTAAAAGAAAGTTTTGTCCATTTAATAATTTAATTCTAAATGTTGAAGGACGTGGAGCAACCCAATCAATTCCTTCTAAAAATGAATCAAATTCATGGGTTAATAATGCAACTATTATATCCTTTAGTTCAGGGAATTTTGTTAGCTCATCATAGGCTTCGGCAGCATCATCTGCTTTAGATCTTTCACCTACTACTTGTAATGCTAATGATCTGATTTTTTCTCTTAATTCTGCTGCTGTCATTAGTCATTTTGTTTTGATAGATAAGCGGCTACAGCCATTTCTTTTTTCTTCTTATCTGATTTACCTTTAAATTGTTTAGCATCTGATTTTTGGAAATCGTCTACAAAATCTCCTACTTTTGCTTTTTTAGTAAGTTTTTCAGCTATACTTTTTGTAAAATCCATATAATTAATCATACCAGAAGGTAACTTCATTTTTTGTTTTTTAGCTACTTTATCTGCCTTTGGGGCTTTAGCTAATTTTTTTCTAACTACAGGAAGCATTCTTTCTTTAAATAACTTATCCTGGTCATCTGGTTTTACCTGTAATTCATCTACTTTATCTTTAGATAAATCTTTAGTTTTATCTTGCATTATATTTGATTTAACTATAAATTTAAGAACTCGTTTTAATGGAATTACATCCATATCTTTACCATCAATAAATTTTTGTAGAATATCAACATCACCTTGGTCTAAACCATGACCTTCATTTACATAATCTTCATCATCTAAATCATCATAATTACCTTCTTCTAACCCATCAACAAATTTACCTAATGTAACATCATATCTATTGCCTGAATAAGCAACATTGAATACACCATATCCATCTAGTCTTGATAATTCATTTGGAAAGTATTGTCTAACTATTTCTCTTGCTTCTTCAGCTTTATCTTCTAAATCACCAATAATATTACGAAGTTCTACAACTGCATCATCTTGAGAAGAGTTTTCATTGAGATTTTTTTCTAATTTATCTGCATATTCATCTCTACCACTTCTTCTTAAATAATCTATATATCTTGGATCTTTTTCTTTAGGTCCATCATCTTGCTTATTTTTACCAAAATTATCTGCAAGCCAATTTAATGTTTTTTCTTCTGACCAATTCCAATGGTTCATTATATAGTCAACCATTTCTTGACCTTTAATTTCTTTGTTATTGTCTTCACCCATTACTTTTTCATCTGGGTCTCCTTCAAGATCTGCTCCTGATGGGTCATTATCTTCTCTTATTCCTTTAACAAGCTCGTCGTATGCTTTACCTATATCACCTTTATATAATGAATCAACTACTTTTTTACCTAATTCTTCGAAATCATTATCTGTTAAAGAATGAGGTTTATTAAACCCCTCTACATAAGCTTGGCCTATATCAGTGTAGTCAGCCCAAAAGTCTTTGTTTTGTGGCTTTTTATCCTCTTTAGTAAGGGTTTGTTGTATAAGTTCTTTGATTTTTTCTTTATTCATGCTTTCGACTTTAGTTTTAGCCTTTTTAGTTGCTATTCCATACATTACCTTCTCCGCATCCTTACCGTACTTCTTAACTAGATTTTGTTTATTTTTCAATAAACCTTGAAGGACAACTTCACGTGATTCTAGTTCTGTTTCCGTAAGTTTACGTTCGTTAAGCATGAATTAATCAGAATTTCTTCCAACTACATATTCTCTAGTGAAAAAAGTAATTGTATTTCCAATTTGATCTGCTAATTTGTCGTTTCCTAAAGCATCTGCGGCATCCATCGCAGCTTTTAAAGAATCTTGTACTATTTCTTCTTCTGGTGATAATCCAACTTGAACTTTTGCTTTAACAGCTGGTCTTTCGATTTCAATATCGTCACCACCCGCAGCAACAGAAACTTCATCTTCAACATCAACGTCAACATCTACTTCTTCTTCATCATCAATATCAACATCAACATCTTCTTCTGCTTCATTATATAATCCTGCATGGTATTGAGAACCTGCATCACTAGCTTCAAATCCATCTTCAGCTAATGTTAATTCAGATAATATAGCTTCTTTAATTTTAGCTTTAAGGTCTGATTTTTTCATTTTAGAAGATTCTTTCATTGGTTTAACATCATCCTCATCATACATTGGTTTTTTACCATATTCTGATACTTCTTCTTCTTCTGACATGCTAACTTCAATATTTTCTTCAGCACTGTATTTAGCATCTTCTTTTGGGAATTTAGCTTTAATTAAATCCATTACAGCATCATATCCCATTTTAGCAACACCTGCAGCTACAACGCTCATTACTATTGGAGCACCTACAGCTACTACACCTGCGTCAAATTCATTTAATTCAACATTTTCTTTATTGATTTTGTTTTTGCCTTTTTTCTCAGCATCACGTTTACCAAATTTTCCGTAAGATAAATCTCTTTCGTCTTTTTGTTTGTGTTTTTTAGATCCTACTCCTGCAGAGTCTTCAGAACTACCTAATCTTTCAGCATCAGATTCATCTTCTCTATCCTTGTATCCTTGTTTCATTTTCTTTTCAGAAACTTCTTCAGATTCTTTAACGACATCTTTCTTAAAATCTTTTTTAAGTTTAGCTAATTTTTTCTCATCAGCTTTAATGTCTTTATCAAGGTTTTTCTTGTGATCTTTAGCATCTTTGATAGCACCTTCAGCACGTTTTTGTTCGTCTTCATTGCCTTTTTTGCCTTTGCCAGATTCTTTTTTAGCGTCTTTTTGAAGCTTAGCTAATTTTTTTCTTTGTTCATCCTCATCTTTATCGATGTTGAACTTGTGGTCTCTATTATCTCTAATAGCACCTTCAAGGCGTTTTTGTTCTTCCTTGTTACCTTTTTTCGAGTCTTCTTTTTTCTCGTTAATCTGGTCGTGATCTTGGTGAATTCTCCCAGATGCTAGGTATTTTTTAAAATCGAAGTTGTCCATTATGTATATTTTTATTTATAAATATTAATTTCTTTTGTTAGAATTACCCCCTCGTGAAACACTGTTACTTCTACTTACATTGCCTGATGACCTTGTTGTAGATGTGTTAGTATTAGACGACGGTCTCGTATAAATACGAGGAGGGTTATTACTATTAACAGGATTACTGTTATTGGGTCTAACGTAAACTCTTGGCTTAGAATTGTTATTGTTATTAAGATTAGGGTTATTTGGATTATTATAAACTCTGATAGGTTTATTATTTATTTTATCCCTTAATTTTATTACTATTTCATCAATAACATTTTGGTTGTTGTTATTTCTGGGTTTGTTTCTATTAACAACAATTCTATTTTCTATATTGCTATTAGTTCTATTAACTATATTATTAGAACCTCTTCTACCATTAATATAAGCAACATTATTATTTTGTCTACTTGAATTCCAAGCTACATTATACCCTGGATTATGCCAAGGTCCGTTATACCAATTGTTATATCCGTTCCACCCATAGTAATTGTTCCATCCCCAATAAGGTCTATTCCAACTACTCCAACTATTCCAACCCCAATTAGAATATGGATAACCCCATACCCAATCATTCCACATCATATCTCTGTTCCAAGAATAGCTGTAGCTCCAATATGGATTATAAAAATTATATCTATTACCTAGTATACGATTATTCCAATCGAATGATCTAGGTTGACTTAAGGCGTATTGAGCAAAATCATATCTAAATTGAAAATCAGTTCTTAATTTCCACCTTAATTGTCTAAAGCTTAATGTATCTATTTGTACATCAGCTGGTACTTCTAAAACTGTATCATAAATAGGGTCATGATTTAGAGTGCTCAATTGATAAGTTGCTGAGCATCCTGTTAATAATAATCCTAATAATAATATTATTAATTTCTTCACGTATTATATT
>Ga0181379_1001398_pt1 | contig 11375 bp, 12 predicted proteins | sample 2SPOviralmetaG_FD_130115 | JGI IMG/M metagenome (GOLD analysis project Ga0181379, IMG submission 130115) | Marine viral communities from the oligotrophic San Pedro Time Series (SPOT) site, San Pedro Channel, CA, USA - 2 SPOT_SRF_2009-07-10 | ecosystem: Environmental > Aquatic > Marine > Strait... | reverse complement strand
AGCTCCGCTATGAGCTCCGCTATGAGCTCCGCTATAACCTTCTTGTATCAACGTCTTCTCCAAAGACTTCCATGCTAATTTTACACCCTCTGCTTCCCTACGACGTTTCTCCCTCAATATCTTCTTACGTCTCTCGCTTTTACGATACCTCCTATCTTTTTCATATTCCTTATTCTTTATCCATTTCTTATTGATAGCATCGTTATCATCAGGGTTTAACGCTGCCCCCTGATACGTTCTCCGCATACCTGAGAATCCATACATACTACGTAGGAAACCATTCCCTACAAATACATTCACACAACACAATAAAATTGTAAAAATTTTCATTTTATTTTTACAATCTATTCTTTAAGACAAATTCAATTTCTTTATTACAATTGCAATATTTTCATATAACGATCCCAATGCTTCCGACTACCATTACTCAAATTATTCTCCAAATCTTCCCAAATATTCTCCTTTATCCATTTATAATTCATAACACTATCAACCTCATTTGATTGAACATATATATATTTATTATTATCCGCACCATGTTCAAACAACATCTTCACTATATTTAATGGTATTTTCGGATTCAAACACGCAATATACAATGGAGTTATATAAGACCTACGATACACTATAGATTTCTCCATCTTATAATTTACCGATGATGGTACCAATTTTATTAACTCAATTATATCCCTAGCAACATCATTTCCAAACTCTTTCACACTACTTCCCATCATTGGCCAAATATAAGCACAACCACTACTCAATGCATCTAATAGTAAAGGACACTCAGATACCCTATCCGGATCATAAACACTAAATACATGATATTTACGTAATAATAAACGCAACCGACGAATCTTATATAAGTGCTCCCCCATTATCCCAAGTCTCCTAAACACCAAACATAACTCTAAACACACACTTGCATCACTCTCTAAACTCTTAAAAGTCACACCACCATCGATGTTCATCGCATATTCTAATATTATATCAAATATTACTTCAGGAGTTTCATTCAAGTTTAACCTTGCCATTGTTTACCCAAACCATAAAATTTTTTAAAATACTCAATTTTAAATTATAATATGCCAGGAAAAACCTCTAATTTTTAATATTCTTAGAATATTAAAAAATTACTCAATTAGTGCTCACCACGCACCGTTAAATTCGCCCGCACTTCCATCAAACATTTTCCAAGATAGTTAGTACCTGGCCACTGTGACGGTAGACTCCGAGAAGCCTCATGAGCCGTTATTCCTATACCCCAAATCTTATCATGTGGATTCGTCTCCACCAAGATCTTATCCCCCGTACTTACTAAATAATCTCCCATATCCCCATTCTGGGAAAACTTATAATAGATTCCCTTACTCACTATTTTCTTGCAATTATTATCCCAAATTGCTGCATCAAACCCTTTTACTCTCCGCCCCCATTTCTTGCAAAATGCAGGGTCCCCATTACCCAATATCTTCGCCAACGCCTCATAATCTCCAAACAACCTAGCCTTCTCCGCCATCATATACTGTTCATTATTTTCATATACATGAGGGCTTTCCTCCGTCTCCAATTCCTCTTCGGATACGAAGGGACTTGGACACCAATTAGATAGGTAATGCTTGCCACCATACCGAGGATGATGACCGTAGAAAAATATATATCTTGAACCATAGGTTGACATTTTTTTTGTATTATTAAAATAATACAAAAAATCAATTATATTTTATCCATATTCGTTAACGAAATAGAATTGCGCATAGAACTTCCGTGTTGTCTCTTCTCCAAATATTCCCATACTTTATCAATAGATTTACGGCCCAATTGTTCGTATTCTTGCAAACTTAATGCCGACATCACCTTCAAATAATACTTACAAACATCTATATTTAAATTCTCGTCTTTTCGATACACAAGTAGCTTCACATAAACAAACAAATCTACCCAATCTATTTTACTGTTCATCATCTTTACAATTATAACTATTTATAATTTTGCCATCAATCTTTTATGATTGTTCATAATTGTATCAAAGTCTGGAGTCTTAAATCTATCTATCAGTTCACGTATAACCATATCCCTATTCACTATATAGTATATATTATACTGATTTTCCATCCAGTACGCGTCTGGATCAAAATACTCTCCGTTATCCACATCCTTGTATATTTTACACAAGGCTAATAACTCGGGGTGTACCTTCTCTCTCATAAAAGAAAGACATTTACTTATGGGATCATAATTATCACACACTTTCAATATTATATCATCCAAAACAGTTTCCACTATCTCCATCTTTAATTTTAACCAAAAAACCAGAATTTAAAATCATTTTTATTAACAATATTCTATCTCCCCGTACACCTTAGGAGCTATTACTCGGTGGTAAAACATATATTCTTCCATTACTCCTAAACATATATACATAGTATACACAGATGACAATGTAACATAAAATAACCTAAAATTATTATTCATATACCCGCTAGAAATACATAGAAAATTTATTATAAAAATCATTATACATATACTTATATGTATAATTAATTATAAATAACTTATTCATAAGAATAAAATGCAAACCAAGACAAAAATTTTAAGTGGGGGTATTCTATTATTGACAGCAATAATACTTATACTACTTTTCAAATTTTACGAAAAATATGAACAATCCTGTTCAGTAGGTTGTTCATGGAACAACTGTTCAACTTGCTCACCTGGCTATTGCAGTGAAACAAAGAAAAACTGCCAGGAATGTGGCGGGGCTGACCCTTCTAAAACATGGTGTGATAACGGAAAACCTGTCCCTTTTCCTGCACCCCCTCCACCCCCTCCTTGTACCCAATCTCAAACGACTAATATTCAAAAAGCAACACCACCCTCAGTTATTGGATACTATGGAAATGCGGAAACGAAACCGGGAGAACTAAGTATTGCAGAAATATCACCCATATACAATCTATTATATATGACCTTCCTAGAATTTGATACTAATGCAAACTTTTTCCTAGTTATCCAAGGAAAATACGCTGCTTGGAACGAGGGTAAAGACTCTCTTATCGCAGATCTTAGAACGTGGAAAAATAGACCTGATCCATGGAAAAGAACTAAAAAAGTTTATGTATCTATTGGTGGTGCAACTTTTCAACCCGGAAATATTATAGATGGTAACCCTGATCATATTGTTCCACCCCATTTAGAATTATATCCTACTTCCACACAACTATTTACAGGATTACAAACTTTCTTAAAAACATATGATAATATTTTTGATGGTATTGATATAGACATAGAAAACACATCCCGTGATATTATGGTCGGAAAGAAAAGATCTATTTGGGAAAGTTTTTTCCAAAAAATCAAAGAGTCTACTAACTTAGAAATATCCGCTTGTCCAGAGGCCGCAGATCAATCCCTTACAAGTTACGATTTTATGCTACCCTATCTAAATTCTTACAACATACAATTCTACAACAACGGCCCTAACGCTATCAGTCTATACGATATCTCATGGGAAACTTTCAACGAAGAACAAAAAGCCCGTAATAACCCCAATTGGCAAACAAACTCAAACGCATGGCTTGCAGTTAATACCCAAGGTGACCCAGCATGGTATTGGGTACTTAGTAGACTAGCAGAACATTATAAAAGTCATACAATGACTTTCAATCCACTTCTTCCAGCCTCCTTGAATGCCGCAGAATCTTTCAACTGTTGGGATTACGCTAAATTCGTCAAATCAGTTGGTGATTTAAAAATCACACACCTAGGTTGTTGGTGTATCGAGCAAGATGTACTCAATAATAATAAGTTTGAAAAAGCAATTCTCAAAATTCTAAATGGATAATCCCAAAAATCCCAAAATATTTTGAAATTCTAAAATATTTTGAAATTCTAAAATATTTTGAAATTCTAAAATCCTAAAATTCTAAAATCCTAAAATCCTAAAATCCTAAAATTCTAAAATCCTAAAATCCTAAAATTCTAAAATTCTAAAATCCTAAAATCCTAAAATCCTAAAATCCTAAAATCCTAAAATTAGAACCAGCCTTTTCCAATAAATCAAGTTGCAACCAAAAACCCAAATTAAATAATACTACCGCAAATATATGTATTTTTTGATCAAAGACTGTTTCTGCAAATATACCTTCTATGACACCCCCTAATGCTATTAACAATGGAGGATTTATAGATCGCACTATTGAAAACGGCCCCTCGAATGCTATTTGACCAACCTGTGTAAACGTATACATATTTACAGTTGCTGCCATAATAAAAGGTATTACGGTCATCCAAGCTATTGGGAAAGTGGATCCCCCTGTCGTTCCTTTCCATTTGAAATAAAATGTCGCCTTGTAGTTCTGGTTACCCAGATATCCTGTCAGGAAACCCATGATTGATAAAAACTTGTGTAAACCAGCAAAAGCAGAAGGTCCCAAGATTGCATACGAAAATGTTTGTAGACCCAAGTATTGCATATTAAAAATAAAAAAATAGGCTACTATTCTTAACCATTGATTATTTTTATCAGTAATAACAACATTATTCCCACCCAATGGATTCTCAAATGGTGCTACTTGCCAACCCTCATAGGTGTGCATCATTATTCCCGGCAGTCCACCAAAAAATGAAATTACAGGCGATAAAAGTAATATTAATGCACGAGTTTCATCTCCATCCAGATAATTAGTCCATTGGGTTTTGTGATGGAATATTGAGGCAGCCATTAGGAAAGCAGGTATTATTGGAGTCCAATGAACAAGTTCTGTGATGTTCAGATATAATTGGGAGGCCGTAATTGCCATTCCTATATCACTTAGGGATTTTTTGGGACTTGCCTTATTCCATCCCCATGCTGGACGATTCGGAAATCCCCGAGAATCTTGTGGACTTAAAAATCCCATTTTATCTTTAATAATATATTTTATAAAAACTTATTGGTAAAGTCTCCAACTACCCTAGGGAAATTTTTTTCCTTTAGTACCCATGTATAGTTTTGTGTGATTAGGCTTTCATAAAGATTATCGTCATCTAGGATCCCAAATAATCTATCCAATACCCTATCCTTCCATTCTTTTTCTTCAGGATTTCCTTCCACCAGGACATTCACATTTTCTTTTAATGCCCCTAGATCATTTGAAATGGCTAAAGTACGTGATGCTGCTGCTTCGTACGCAGTCAAACAACACGTCTCTGCAAATGTACACGGGTACAACCAAACATGCGAAGTACTCCAAAAAGTATTCAATACTCTCTGATTTACCCATCCATAATTAATCACGAAATTTTGTTGCTGTTCCAACATTTCCTTAATTTGCGCTATTTGGGGACCATAATGCTCTAATAACCAAGTATTCTCCAAGTCACAAAACACATTTAATACAGCACTAGGATATTTATTCACTATTTTTGGGAATATTTTTAGTAATTCTAGCAATCCTCGATTGGCAAAACTTGAGTAAATGAAACTATATTTTCTGATAGAGTGTCGGGGGAATTTATCTGTATCAATTCCATATGATATTACAGAACATAATGACTTTGGTACAGTCTGATGAATACTTAAAAATTGTTGTTTAGCCCATTCACTAATACATAATATACCTTTTAAAGAAGGAAAAAGAAAAGTTACGTCTCCAGGTAACGCAATATCATGGGCTACAAAGTAAATATTTTTAACTGCGAGATTTTCTAATAGTATTACATAACTAGAATATCTATTAACTATTGCATAGTTGACAAAATTTGATTTTACATATTCAGCACATTCTTGAATTCTAATATAATTTACTCCATTCCATACTTTGTTTTCTTTACACTTGCAACATACTACCACATTATATTTATTATTTTTCTGTAACCATTCAGCATACTTAATAGTAAAAGTTTCTGATCCACCTATACCATTTTTATACAATGTCTCCCCATCCCATTCATCCCAACCACCATCAGATACAAACAAAATCGTCTCCCTATTTATAGAATGTTTCGATTGTTCAACTGTAATATCATTCGCTTTGTCCAATAATGTAAATACATTTAACCAATAATTTGCGAATTTATCTTTATTATCAGAATAATCTAAAAGTCTGCGACAGGCTTCCATCCCCAGTTTATAGTCTTTATGTTGATAAGATGTGTTAATTAGAAATTTTGGTAAATTATAGCATGCTTGTTCTATTTTAACATTCATGCTTTTGTTTATTGGTATTCCTATCTCAAATGCTTTCTTTAAAAAGATATGTGCAAGATTTATTACCTTTTTATTATAATATTCGTACCCAATCATGAAAATACTCTCGGGACGTTCAGGATCATACTTATAACATTCTAAATACCCTTGCAGAGTGTCTGCCCATGATACATCTAAATGGAGATAATTAAGAACTACTTTTTTATACATGGAATCATATGTTTCCTCTGAATAACCGTCCATATCAGCTCTTTTATAATAATATTTTACTGCGTTAGGATAATCTTTCATGCATAAATATGTTTCTGCTATATAGTAATATATTCTAGGATCTTTCGGATTATTCTCTAATTCTTCAAAAAGTAGCTTAAGATCACTATTTTTCCGTTTTAGGGTCCTATCTTTCATATAATCAGACTGGAGATCTTCTATGTAACCTTTTTCTGTAGGTATTAGCGCAGATTCTTTAACATGAGAATCAATTTCCTCATGTATTTTGTATTTATATCTTAGCTTTGATTCTGGTCTTGTTATTCTAGTTGAACTGTAAATAATATCTTTGCCTTTTATATTGATACTGAAGAAGGGATAGTCATTAGATCTAATCTCATTCAAGAATTCTCGTAATGATTTAGCATTGCGCAATACGTAAGTATCATCTAACATAATGTGAAAGACACACTTGCGATTGTTTTTTTCTGCCAAGTCCATTAATCTGTTCCTGCTTGTAGAAAAATCTATGAATGGTTCTTGATATACTTTAATTCGCGGTTCTGCTCCCATAATTTCATTTACTACATCTAATGTATTATCAGTCGAACCGGTATCTAATATTGTAACTTGATCCGCTATTTTTAAATTCTCCAATAGAACATCTCTAAAAATATCTCCACTATTTTTAATCATAAAAGTTATATGAACTAAATTATCAACCATAACAACATCGTTATTTATACGTAAGTAATCAACACTATAATCTTTATGAATATATAATCGTCTTTGATCTTTGATAATATACTTGGTATACTTATTAATATCACCCGTATCGTCGCATAATAATAACATAGGTTCGACATCTAATACAACGGAATTTCCGGTATCTACTCTTACTACTAATTTTTTATCATGTGAAATACTAAAGAATTTTTCCACATTTTTATAGACATAATTATCATGGGAAGACCCATAATTAATAAAATCCAAATTCCCATCCATATGTGCTATTAATTCTAATAGAAAAATTTCTCTATCTAAATCAGCCGCTTGATCATATATTACAACAGGCGTATATTTATTAATTTGACAGAATTCATTTTGTTCAACACTATAGGTATTACCTTTAATATTAACTTTCTTCATTTCTATAAAAATTCTTTTTGTTTAAATTTTGATAAATTTAAACAAAAATCATTACGCCTCTTCACCCCCCTTGCTACCAACATAGTAAATTTCACCTGTTGTGGTATCGTAGTACAGTGGATTAGTAATATCGCTACCGGAGGCAATTGGTTTTACATAAAATTTACTTTCTGTTGTACCATTTAGAGCTAAACCTGAAGCATTAATAACAATACTGTTAGCACCTTGTCCATTACTACCTGCTAATTCGCCGATAGCAATAGAATTGATTCCTTGAGAAGTTCTACCTGCTTGCTCTCCTATGGCAATAGCGTATTGTCCCTGAGATACTTGTCCTGCTGATTCACCAACAGCTATAGCATCAGCACTTTGAGCAACAGTACCAGCTTCATAACCAATAGCAATGGCATTAGATCCTTGTGTTTGTTCTCCAGCTTCATAACCAATAGCAATAGCTCCAGCACCTTGGACCGTAGCGCCTGCTTGATAACCAAGTGCTACGGCCTGAGTACCTTGAGTGCCATAACCTGAGTAAGGACCAACAGCAACTGATTGTATACCTTGGGCAATAGAAGCTGCATAAGCACCAATCCCAACAGAATTATTACCTTGTGTAGCACGACCAGATCTATAACCTATTGCTATCGAATCATAACCCTGACTTGTATTACCTGATTCTTGTCCTATGGCTATAGACCGAGTATCCTGTGTTTGTTCTCCTGCCCTATAACCAATAGCTATAGCATCAGTTCCTTGGCTTGTTTTACCTGCTTGTTTTCCTATCGAAATAGCATATTCTCCTTGAGATATTTGTCCTGCTGTTTCACCAATAGCAACACAATATTGTCCTTGGGTTCCTTGTCCTGCTGAAGAACCAATAGAAATTGCTCCTGTAGATTGTGCTGTTGCAGCAGCGGCGGAACCAATAGCTATACCTAAAAATCCTTGACTCGCACGACCAGCATTTTGCCCAATAGCAAGTGCGTCACCACCGGCACCTTGCGCAACTCTACCTGCGTTTTGTCCAATCGCAATAGCATTAGCACTTTGAGTACTTCCACCTGCTAATGCTCCAATAGCAACAGCATCAGCACCTTGGCTTGTCTGTCCAGCATTTACACCAATATGAACTTTATCTGATGTTTCCGTAGCCCAAGCCGAACTAGTTTGGTCCCAATAAGCATAATTACTATAAGCAGTACCATCTGGTAAACTAGTCCCCCCAGTGGCAGTATTATAAGTTAATTCTTTTGTCACAGTGTCGTAAAATACACCATTAGTATTTGATGCGTTTCTAATTGGATTAACGAAAAACCCTGCTTGACCACTATTTTGTACTGCACCCGAGGCATTTAGAATAATAGAACCCGCTGTTTGAGAGGTTTTTCCGGATTGATTACCAATAGCAATAGAATTGGCACCTTGCGTTGCAAGACCCGCATTTGCTCCAATAGCTATTGCCCCTGTTCCTTGTGTGGAAAGACCAGCGTCTGGACCAATATGAACATTAGTTCCTGTCTCTGTTTCCCATTTAGACCCAGATTGATCCCAATAAGCATAATTACTATAAGCGGTACCATCTGATAAAGTAGTCCCCCCACCACCTCCTCCAGTTGTGTAAGTTAATTCTTTTGTTGTTGTATTATAATATATATTATTAGTTGTTTCCGTAACATCTTCACGTACTGGATTTACATAAAATCCAGAATTACTTGCTGATTGTGATACTCCAGAAGCATTCAGTATAATAGAATTAGTTTGCTGATTCGTTTCGCCAGCATATGCACCAATACCTATAGAATTATCTCCCTGTCCAGTAAATCCTGCTCTATTCCCTATGGCTATTGCATTAGTACCTTGGTTATGTTGAGCTGAGTCTTCACCAATATGAACATTATCTGAAGTACTACTAGATATCATATTATCTTCTAATAATTGAGTATACGTTTCAAATGGATCTTGGGCATTTATTGTTGGTTGTAAAGATCTGAAACTTGAGTTTCCTATTCCTGACATTTTAATAATTAAAAATATTTATAATTTTACATAAAATTATTATCTACAAAATATAATTACTATTAACAATACATAATAACGTACTACCATACATTATATATCGTTGTTTACGCGGTACTCGACAAATCGGACCCGTTCCCCTAAAATTTTCCCCAAACAAATTATATTCCATCTCACTTATTATACAATTATTATCATTTATCTGCCAACTCAAAATTATCATCAGGTAAAACGGTAATACCCTAGAACTTATAATCCACAAACTCGGAACAATATACACTAAACTACTGTGCGTTAAAAACCATAAACTTCTCAACATTTAATAAAACCATATGATTTTATTAAACTATTTTATTACACATAACATTGACAATATTTCTCATTTCTACAACACGGCCAACACGAATAGCTCATAATTTCCGTTCCTCTACTATAATAACTATGATCATTTTTACAAATATCATTACAACTATCATCCGTACCAAAAGGACATCTAGCACTATACGCAGTTTGAGAAGGATCAAAATGATCACCCATACCTTTACATATTGGTTCATTCCCATCCGGACTTACACAGTTTTCCCCACGTATTACACAACGTCTATTATCACTATTTCTAAAATAATGACATTGTGATTTACTTAAATTTTCACACTTAGTTGGTCCATTACCTCGAACACCAAGGGAATCTAATTCAAAAGGTGCACATGGTACCGCACAATGTTGTCCGTCATCCTTACATTTTTTATTGCTAGAATCCCAATAACATAAATGCGCTCCATCATCATCAGCATCCTTAGCCCAATGTTTTGGATTATCCATAGTTCCACAATCATATTCTGTAGTTAAATTACTACAAGAATTAATTCTCGTATCGTAATTTCCACAATGTGTTACATCACTCATTTATTATATAACCATTATTATATAATAAATTTTATATCCAACCACCACACATCACACCCCGTTCATCTCGAAAAACTCTCTCCTTAATATCCGCATAACACCATTCTTGTGTTACAAACGGATTAGGTGGCGACCAAATCTTACCATAAAGATGTCCGTCCTTATATTCATGTAATAACAACATCTCCGACTTATCATCATAATCTCCCACCGAACTCCACCCCATATACTTCATAATATTATTATTTTCCCACCCACATCCCCGCTTCAACTCCGTCTCCCCAGGAATCAACACCCCCCGATTTCCCACAGGATTTCTATGAGCGAATACCTGCAACTGTAACTTCTTACCATATTTTAATATCAAATGCCAAATTTCACCTACTAGGTTCCCTTGGAAAAGTTTAACTTCTGTTCCACTATTACTCTCAACAAACATCCAAGACTCATGGTAATCATTATCTATATTAAAAGCCTCTTGTAAGTGAAGCAAAGTAGTTTGCATAAATTCTTCCCACTGTGAAAAAAATAAATACCTCACATCCCTTAATATTATTATACTCTCCCCAGTTATCTTTATAAACTCAAACTCAAACACATCCATCATATGTTCATGTAATGGACAACACAGATCAAACATCCGCCGCACCCTTGTACCATCCTCATTACGAGTAATATATTCATAACAGATAAACGGAGGTTCATGCCACCGCAGTTTATCATCCTTTATCCGTGCCCTTTGTTTAAGTTTACTCCGTAGTTTCTTAGTTTTCCTTTTACTCTTACTCTTATTCTGAAATCTCTTCCTTGTTTTAGAAGTATTCTTGTACGGCATTTTATTTACAATCAAAAATTACACTCGATTATCATTTTCATTTGTGTAACTTCGTTGTGTAACTTCGTT
>Ga0181379_1001395_pt1 | contig 11393 bp, 2 predicted proteins | sample 2SPOviralmetaG_FD_130115 | JGI IMG/M metagenome (GOLD analysis project Ga0181379, IMG submission 130115) | Marine viral communities from the oligotrophic San Pedro Time Series (SPOT) site, San Pedro Channel, CA, USA - 2 SPOT_SRF_2009-07-10 | ecosystem: Environmental > Aquatic > Marine > Strait... | reverse complement strand
GTAATCAAGAGGGAGTTTACGGGCGATATATCTAGTGTTGGTCAGATACCAATACCACCTTGCTTAGACTCAGCGATAAAGCATGAGAACCCTAAGCATCACATCAGGGTTGCTCTAGCACAATACATGGCCGAAGAATTAAGGATGTTTGCTGACCCTTCTAGCCTCACTCTACAACAGAAGCGTGAGATGGCAGACAAGATGGTTGAGTTTATGCGTAGTCTAGGATGGCGTGACTTCAATGAAGTAATCACAAGACACCATGTAGAAAGCATCATGGAATACAAAAGGTCGCCTTCTGCATCTTGGTATAGGAATCACGGTATCTGCGATGGTACTAACTGTTGGGCACATGGGGGAATGCACTAATGCAAAAACAAATCTGCCCTATGTGCCGTAGTGACAAAGGCTTCATGGATTTGCATGGCTCTATGACTTGTCTTAACTGTAAAAATAAAATATCATCTTGTTGTGGTGATGGAGCGTGTATAATATGATTCAAGTAGATGAAAGAATAATTAACTCAATAGTAAGTGAACACCTTGCGATAGATTGGTCTGAATTAACAGGCTTAGGTATTGTGATAGGTCTTGTTGGTTTGCTAACTTTTTTTGTACTCAAACTACAATATAAGTAACGTTACAAAATAGTAACTTCTTTTATACTAACAATAACTCCGTAGGTTTGTGCTTCTTGTTGATGATAGAGAGAACCCAAAACTAATTGCTAAATTACTTATGCGTATGGGAGATGCTAAACTCTCAGATACAGGAGAGGCAAAAGTAATGCGAATGGCTACCGCAGATTACATGATGGGTACTTGGGGGATAGAAGCAAAAGAGATAAATGACTTGTACCGCTCGATACTAGGTATAGGGAGAAGCCGTACAATCATAGGCCAACTAAGAGATTTGGAGAGAGCAGTAGAAACTCCTATGCTAGTAGTATATGGTACACAATTAAAACCGTATGTTCGTGGTCAAAAGGGTAGTAGACGTACTGCCGCAATAGAGATAGCCCGAATGAAACAAATCATTAGACAATTCAAGATGACATTCTATCAGCGATTCCCAAAGTTTCGCTACATGGAGTTTCCTACTATGGATGATTTTGTAGAGTGGCTAATCTTAAACCACACACAAATTAATGTTAGTGCAAAACTAACTGACGAAATGAAAGGAGCAATAGCCAAGCCTATACACGACCAAAGAGTAGAAGTGCTTGCTACCGTAAACGGAGTATCGCAACAGGATGCTGAGAAGTTGCTGAAAAGATTTGGCAGTCTACCTAAAATCCTACACTCACGCATGACTCAGAAATCTCTAATGGAAGTAGAGGGGATAGGGAGAGTCAAAGCCAAAAATATATTAGACCTAAGAGAAAAACTCATTGATACGGCCTAAATGTACCACTAGCAGATTTACCTTGCATACCTGCTCTTCTAAATTGCACATCTAGATTGTGAATAATAACAGAATCATCAGAAGTATCTTCTGTTGCATCTCTTCTAGTAATAGTTACTTTTATTCTATTACTAGTTTTAGATGCCCCATCTAGATTTGTGTTAGACATAAAAGATATATTTTTTCTAACAGTAGACGCAGGTATAGTTACGTTTCTTGTATGTTTAGCACCGGTATCTAAACACTCAAGTCTTACATTTAGTTTAGCAACACCACTTGAAGGTGTTCTATCTCCTAAAGTTATTAGTGCAGTTACGGCTACTTCTTCTGTCGTTACATCCGAAGGCACACTTACTGTTCGGCTAACTTTAGCCCTGTGAAATACTTGCCCTTCATCACTAGGAGAGTTGCCTGTCGGTGGTAATGACCAACCTTCTAATGACCTTATTGCAGAACCGCCATCTATTATCATGTCGCTAAACTCGTTAGCCCCTTTCATTACAGATGGAGAAAGACCAACCTTTTTTTGTCCTAGTAAAGCAAACTCTCCTTGTGCAGTAAATTGGTCAGCACTAAGACCCATACGGCCTGTTAGATTATCATAAGCACTTACACTAATTGTATTTATTGAATTAGTATTCATGCCGCTACCTGCTTGGTTAACTACAACTGATGGGTCTGCCGTTACAAAACCTTGACTACCATCTCCGGCGGGCATATTATCTAACGCATTAGGGTCTGTTCCGCCTGTGATTGGGCCGGGTGGCCCTAGCATATGTTGTACTTGCATTGGTACAATAGGTGGTGGTGGTGGCGGAGTAGGAAATAAATAAGATATAATAGATTCTGACTTTTTAGATTCATCTTTTTCTAATGATAGTTTTACGTCTATTTTACCTATTTGTATTGAATAATTACAATCTGTAATAACAAGTGATTCGTTATTTAGATTTAACCCTGCATCTGTCAATGTTACAAAAGTAGAAGGGATGTAAGTAAAATCAGGAATAATTTGTAATCTAGGGGCGTAGTAACCTACTCTTGTGCCTGAGAATCCCGCAGAATGTATGTCTTGATTACGCAGACCTAGCGGAAATATACTGTCAGTATTTGTTCCGGTAAAACTAATTCCTTCTATATTGTGTGCATTTTTTAATATGTCTGACCCATTAGGATTGCCGCATCTGTGTTGCAGGAGAGAGCGACAGTAATCTGCGTTAAACGAAAACACAAACTTTGCTCCTGCGTCATGGAGAGATGATGAATACGAATTAGGAATAGTAATTTCGTAAAAACCATTTTCTTTTACGTCAAGAGTAGTATATTTTGTACCTGAGCCTGACGCAACAGTATGTGCAAGTGTAGGGCCGCCCGGCCCTGTACCTGCACTACCACTAAATTGATAATCTATAATACCAATTGTAAACTCAGCATTGTCTATATCTGTACCTGATTGTCCTGATTTAAGAGCAACAAACAAACGCAACTCATTACTTGTAGTATCGCTAACGTAAGGGCAACGCTTAGGCACGTGTACGCAGGAGAGAGCGTTGGAGAGAGAGTTTGCCCCATACCAATAAAAATTGTCGTTATATGCCGTGTCTGCGGTAGTAGTTTCTTGCTCGCTAACACCATACCTAGCGTATATATCCGTAGTAGTTTTTTGGTTGCCGTCTAGGGCGTTTACCATGCCCGGATAAGGTACACCGCCTGTACCCAAGAAAGTCCATGCGTGATGCCTGTTTGCAGGTTGTTGACTACTATCATCATCTATGTCTTGTCTACCTTGTAATGCTACCTGTGGGTCTGACACATATCCGTATCTACCACCGGTAAGCATAGGCTCTTCATCTAATCTATCTAAAGTAGGAGTTAATGATAATCTTAATTTAGGGCTTTTTAGTGTGTTATATTCTGCTTCTGCTAATGCTAGTGCTTCGTGATGTTGTTTTATTTGCGGCTCTTCTATAACTTCCCATTTTGCGGTACTTACATATGGTGATGCGTCTTTAGGATAATCCACAAATGACGCTCCATCTGCATAATATATTCTAACTCTATCTATTGTTTTTGTCATATCCATACTCATATTACTGAGTATAACATTATCTCTATTAAAAGCAATACCTGAGTTATACTTAGGTCTAAACTCAAACTTACCATCTCTACCCTGCAAATGCGAAAACTTAGTAACATTACCTTCTTTACCTATACCTGAGTTATCAGTTATTCCTTTTAGTATTTGCATAAAACTACTATTTCTAGCATCAAGTGTAGAACCATACTCATCTGTATTACTTAAAGTACCATCATAGGTCATTTTTGTAGTTTGAGGAACATTATTAAAACTGTATGTAAATGGCAACGCAGTTGGTGGCATCCAATTATCTACTAATGCACTATTCCATAACATTCTAAACTTATCACTTTCGTAGTATGTTCCAATGTTAGGTGATTTAGTTTGGCCTTCTAATTTCATCATTAACCTTAACATATATTGACTACTTACACTTGAAGTAATTGTAATTTCATCAAATTGTGGTGTTTCTCCTTCTATTGCCATACCCATATCTATACGTCTTGCTTGAACAGGTAAATTAGATAACAAACTACCTAACTCATTTTCTACTGCAAATGGGCTATCTAATACTGATGCGCTTAGGTTATTTATAGATGTAGTCCACACGTAGTTTAATTGTGGTAAAATTGTAAAAGTTGTTGAGTTAAAAGTAACTCCTGATATATCGTGAAATCCTTCCCATATATTTAGAAAATTACTATTACCTATTGCCATAGGCCAACCGTAAGTAGAGTTTCCTGCCTCTATCCATAATATATTTGCAAACTCATCGTTAACTTCTGTTTGTAACTCTTGATTAGTCATAATTCTATTAATAATTAATGAATCATTTGTGCTAACAGTAGTTACTATTGCACTAATTGTATATTTTATACTATTGTGTATTAAAAGACTTCCTACTTCTACACCTAATGCTTCCATATCTTTACCGATTATTATTTTTTTACCTACAATATTTCCTGTACCATAATTTTTATCACCATAGTAAGTAGAATCAGCACTAGTAACAATTGTTTCTGATATTGTAGTTGATGTTTTTGCTGACCAAGTAAAAAATCGTTCTGCAATTTGTTGGTTTGAACCCTCTCCTTTTCTACCTGTAAGTCTACCAAAACCACTACTAGGGAAATCAGTAAAATCTTCACCAATAATGTAATTTTCATTTTCTAGTATATCTTTAGTTAGTAATGTCGCTTCTACGTTTAGCCTTCTATCGTTAGGGTGATTCTCAAAAGGAGCATTGGTTGTCTTATAACTTGACATAGCCTCTAGATAGTAATTATCTATCAACATAGGAAAGCCACTAACAGTAGCAACATAATCTCCTAAGCCTGTTTTTAATCCTACGGCTTGCCCTGTTCTACCACCATTGGCTAGAGTATTTAGATTAAAGAAAGGGGATGTATCAATTAAAGCAAAAGCCCCTGCTTTATCTTCCCAATTTTTATATTTTGTTTCGTCAATGTGAGAGCCTTTTACCGGAGCGTATCTTATACCACCTGTTAATGCACTATCGCTACCTTTGTATGTTCCTGCCGCCATATCAAAAGTTTCGTTATCACCACTAATTTGACCAACACTTTCTACTTTGTATACTCCATCGTGTAAATTAGTATTGTATATTGCAATGTAGTCGCCTACTGATACGGTGTGGTCTGAGTGAGTTATTCTTAATTTAGTAGATTGTTCACTAATGCTAGTAGCAATTTGATAGTTTGTATAATTGACAGGTTTAGAAAATGCACCGCCTGTTGACGGGTCGTTAGTAGAATCTACATTCCAAATTAGATAATCAGATTCAGATTTTAATTCAGTAAAATCATCAGGTGTTCCGTCAACATTAAATTGGTCTGCAAATCTAAGTTTAAGATTGTAATTTTTGCTAGTAGGAAATATTAAACCAAAGTCTTGTTTTTTACTTCCACCATCAGCATCGGCTTTGCCGTTGTTTCTCATATCTGACCATAACAACCATATGTGTTTGTAATCTGATTGTACGTTTAGTAATCTTACTTCTGTCGCAAAATTAACTCCATTTGGGCCGCCTACCATTGCAGTAGTTGGATAAGTCTTTGATACATATTGACAACCTACTAAGTATCTATTATTACCATCAGCGTGTTTTCCTTTGTAAATAAAAGTAGTGTAGCCGTGCTTAGGATGATATAGTTGTGCTATTCCCCCACTATTACTAGCACCTGTATAGGTACTGTTATCTCCCGAATTAGAAATATGTATGCTATTAGCATTTAACAATACAGAAGATTTTATTGAGTCTGCTCCTGCTGATACCCTTTGTATCTGACCAAAGTGATACTTAAACCACAAAGAATCTGCTATGTCACGTAGCCAACGTGCGTGTACTGCTCTATTTGCCGCTTTACCCAACTCAGGTACTAGGTCAGTCTGTGCAGTATCTTTACACCATTCTAGGTCACTACCTAATACTTTTAGGTCATCATTAATGTAATCACCAAACTCAGCACCACCATAATCTGTGTCTGTTTCTATTACCCAAACATAACTACTGATGCCACCACCTACTTCGTGAATATCAAAATAATTACCTGATTTTATTATACTAACTACTTTGTGTTGAACATTAAACAAATAGTCTACACCACTTTGATTTGTTGTGCCTGTACCACTTACTAATTTACTTACCATAAAAGTATCGCCGGGTTGTAAAGGTGGAGTATCGCTACTTGACCAAGAAGGTTGACTTAGAATAAAATGTGTTTTGTCAGTTTCGTTATGCGGTGCGACAGGATGTAAACTTCTAGTAACTATATTTTGCCATGCCCCTTCGTTAGCCCAAGTATCAGCATCATATATGTAAGGCTTATACTTACCGGCATATTGTATTTTTGCAGTTTCAGCAACATAAACATCTTCATCAAAATAAAGTACCTGATTACCATTTACGTCTGCGGTAGCCTGTGGTGTTTTTGCTACAATGTTGTGCGCCGCATTGTTAGCGTTAGTTATTGTAACTGCCCCTGACGACCAATAACCTGTTCCGTTTAGAGTAACACATAATTGTTGTTGTGAGTTACCGTATCTTTCATGGAAGCCTAGCACACCCACACCATCGTAAGCATCTTCTATGTTATTAGGCCCAAAAACATCTTCGTTAACATACATCTGTATAGGATGTCCTGAACCCAACTGTGTTCTTTGCTCTAACAACTCAACATAGGAATCATCTTTGTCAAAACCAACCGTAGGTTTTAAGTCTTTTAACTCTCTAACACCCATGTTCATTACTTCATTAAATCCTTTAGAATCATACAACCAATACGCATTTCCATCAGCATCATTATCTAGAGCATCTTGGCCTATTTGCCACATAGGTATTATCTTATCTAACTGTGAAATATAATCTATACCTTCAATTTTGGCTTTTCTCCCACCTACAACCGCCTGAGTTATATCTATCTTAGAAATAATACCTTGCCAAAACGGTCTGTCTATTCTAGCCGCACCCATTTCGCTTGGGAAGAACAGTATTTTCCAATCTGCTATACTACTAGACATAAATATATTTTTGAATTGATGTGAATAATCTGTTATGCTTGTACCACTATCATTAAGTTTGTCATCCATAACGTCAAACTGACATTGTGATGAACCATTTTGTCTAGTTGCCAACTCAAACTTACTAATTGGTGCTATTTCTCTTCCGTCTACGTGGTCAGTAAGAGGATGATACAATGCTACCCTGTCTATCATTACATTGATAATAGAGGGAGTTGAGTGTGACGAAGGTGGTACTGCTTTTATCTGCCAACCGTGTAGTTGCTCAGGAGTAATTGTAAAACTACTAGTAGTCTGTTTAAGCACACCATCTTGATACACTTTGTATTGGTTATTATCATAATCTAGCAGTATGTCTAAATCAATCCACGAATCATCATTATTATAACTAGCCGCAGTAGTAGTTGCAACATTACTTGTACCCCAATTGTATTTCATAGGGTGTGTGTCATATCCTGACAGGTCTAATTGATAAGATACAACAGGATTGTCAAAACCATTCATCTTGTTAGTTACTGTGCTACTGTTACCACCTAATTCTAAAGTAACTCTAGGTGTTAGTTTTGCACTACCTGTACCTACGCCAAATGACCTTACTGCTAGCCTAATAGTAAATATATCTTCGTTAAGTCTACTGTTTAGTGGACTATCGTAGCATATAACTTTTCTACTGCTTGAAGAATCGTGTTGTGTATGGTATGACTGCACACACAAGAATGGTGTTTTAGCAGGGGATGTAAGATTAGCAAATGTATTGTACGCCCCTGTGTGCGACCAATCGGCCGAGCCTTCTGAGTTTCTAAACTGTTCTCCTGCCCACACTCCCGCTAAGTGCGCTCTTTGTACGAAGTTACCTGTGGATGAAGCCATTTGACCTGCTACCGAATACCCACCTGCTAACTCAAAGTTACTTTCGGTGTAACTCTTCATGTTTGCTCTACCAAATGTAGCATCGTTATCTCCTGTTGCTACTGCATAATGTTTGCTAGTGTCGTAAGAAGCACATAACAATTGATAAAAGTCACTAACTCCTGTTGACCCGTTACCTGCATACTTGTATGTGTTTGCTATATGCCCGTCAGGATATTGTAGTTGCGCTCTACCCGCCCATCTGTTAGAATCCTGTCTAGTAGTATCTAGAGTTACCCACTCAAATATACCCTTGTTACTCATTAGTTTATCGGTAGTAGAAGATACATAAGAGCCACCTATACTTCTTTTTCTATCAGCAAAAGACCAACGATATTTAGGGTTGAGTGTTGCTTCACCATTCATAGGATTTCCAAAGTGAGTTTTTAGGTGGTCATAAGAATCAGATAATGAAGGTGCGTTGTTATCATTAGGAATGGCTCTAGACCCTGTAAAATCATCGTAATATCCGGCAAGCCAAATACCATAATTTTGATTAACTTCTCTCACCATATTATCACTCTCTACGAAAAGGATATTCCTGATACACTTCCGGCTTTTCTCTCTATCTGCGCTAAAATCTCATTGGCAACTTGGTCTGTGGTCATGCCGTTGAAGTTGTTAGTCATTATGACTTCTGTATTGGTTATCAAAGTTTCTACTCCTTTGTTAACTACTTGTTTAACTAGGTCGCCTGTTACATTACTAGCGGCAAACCCAAAGAATAATTCTTCTCTAGCGTTGTCAAAATCATACAATGCCTGTTCAGCGTCTTTTAACTCATCTGTAATTGCACCTACGCTATTAGCGGCGTTGGCGGCTTGTATACCTGTTAGTTTGCCCATTGTCAATTCTAATGCTTCTGCGCTTTCTATACCCGCATCTGATAACTGATTGTATAATCCAAGTAACTCATTAGTTTTTTTCGACGCTTCCGATATTGCTATTGATTGGGCTAACATATGGTCAGTTACCGCACCATTATATTGTGCGGCTCTAGCCATACCATTCCGTTGTTGATTCTGAAACTCCTTTTCTGCTCTTAATTGTTTCATGCTTGTTGCTAATAATCCATCTATTTGCTCTTGAGATAAATCGTTAATTATTGATTCTGCTTTCTTCAAATCCAAAGCATTTTTTTGTTCAGCATTTGTTTTTTGTAATGCTTGTAATTCTGCTTCTAAATCAGAAGTATTATCGCCTCTATTTTTTGCTTCTTCTATTGCGACAGTATATTTTCTTATTTGCTCACTTGTTTCACCATACGCTTCACCTAAGTCAGTTATATCCATAGCAAAGTTTTCTACTATTTTCTCAGCATCCATCAATGGGCTTGCGGCTAATAACTCACTTGTTTCGTTAAACTTAGTGTTAAACAAACCAAACTTTACTGCCAAAGCAGATATAGCCATACCTATAAGCAAAGCACCACCACTAGCGATAGCCATAGCAGTTAGGGATGCGGCCGCACCCCTAGCGGCGGCGGCAAGTCCTTGTGTAGCAAAAGCCGCTTGGAATTGTGCCACACCTAATTTTTCACCTACCATTGCACTAAAGCCTTTTGCGGCCGCTTCTCCGGTAACTGCGGCAGTAGATTGCATCATACTCATAATAAAGGGAAGCATACTCATTGTGCTTAGAACGATAGCAGTCCTAGCACTTTTTTCGCTATCTCCCAACATAGTAACTGCCATTGAAGCCATCATAGTAGCCATACTCATTCTAGACATAACTGCCGTTCTTGCTTGCATTGATTTCATATTTGCTTCCATAGCCGCTTTGTCTACTCGTTCTGCGGCAATCTTTTTCATCAAATCTGCGGCAACTTGCTCACCAAACTTCAAAGTAAGTCTTTCTCTAAGTAGCCTATTGCTCTCTTCTCTAGATTGTATCAAAGGAAGCATTTTTGATATTTCTTCGTCTATATTATCCAACTGTCTGTCATACATCGTATCTAAGAAAGCAATAGCACTAGCCTCATCAGTTATTTGTTGATTGTAAAGCCTAGTAACTGCGGCTTTTTCCGCTCCTACTGTTTTATATTCCTTGTCTAGACTCAATCTTAGTTGATTTCTAATTAGACTTTCTCTTTCTGCACTACTTAAACTTTCTACTGCCGCTCTTTGCTCATTTATTTTTTGTATTTCAAAAGTTTTTTGGTTTATTTTTTCCTGACTTATTTGATTCAATGCCGAATTATCTAAAATAGTTAACGACATCAGGTGTGCTTGCTCATCGCTAAGTTTAGATGCAATCTGTAAGTGTTGGCTTTCCATAAATAATAATTCTTTTTTTGCTTGGGCCATACCTTGACTTAAACTTATAGACTCTTGTTGCATTGCATTTGCTTCATCCTGCTCTTGATTTAATCTACCTAAGAAATCTTTTCTAACTAATTCTTGTCCGGCAATTGCTCTTTGCAAAACTGCGTATGTTTGAGAAGCAACGTTAAGTTGTTGTAGGCTAATTGTAGTTTGAATCATTGGCCCTAATACATTTCTCATAGTCTGCATAAAGAATAACATACCGCCTACTGCACCCTTTAGGCCACCTGTGGCTAACTCACCCATTGCTATTGCAAAATCTCCCTGTCTTTCAGTAGCCTCAGTCAAAGCAGGTACTAAAGAATCGCCTATTGCCGCTTTGTAATCATGCAATCTTGCTTCTGCTATTTGTAATTGCACAACCTGTTTTTCAAGCCTTCTGTTTACCTCATCTTGTGCAGGTGACATTAATAGGGTTGCTTCTAATGCTAGTTGCTCTACTCTCTCAAAGTTTTCTAGCAACTTAATCATCCTGACGTAGTGCCTGTTACCTGCTACAATCTGAGTAGTAGCCTGTAATTGTGCCGCACCCATACCTTCTAGTGCGCCATCTAAGTCACGTAGTATATCTGATAGTGGTCTTAACTCACCATCTGCGGTGCGTGTAGCAACACCTAGTCTATGCAACTCATCTGCCGCTCCACTAGTGTTTGCTCCTAGTCTAGCGTAAATCATCCTAAGCGCACGACCACCTTTACCTTGCTCTTCACCGGCTTCGATAAGTGTAGCCGACATAGCGGCCATAAATGCTATACTCTCACCTGTAAGGTGTGCTTGGGATGCAAACTGATTCATCACAAAAGTTACTTGCTCCATAGTAGCGGCCGAGCGGTTCTCTACTGTGTTTAGTTGGTCGAGAACCCTCATAGAGTTTTGTCTAATTTTTTGCGCTCTTTCTTCCATATTTAGATTGTCTTCTAATCCCGCAGTCATAAAATCTGTCTGTTGTTGCAAGTTAATCATACGTTGCATAGCGGCTTCGGTTTCCATACCGCTAATCAAACCAAACTTGATACCTATTTCTGTACCTGTGGGGGTCATTCCCGGCCCTAATACACCACCTAACTGTGCCATTCTAGCACCTGCCATCAAAGCCTCATCTGCGGCAAAACCAAACGAATGACCTATTTCTACAATATT
>Ga0181379_1001391_pt1 | contig 11416 bp, 21 predicted proteins | sample 2SPOviralmetaG_FD_130115 | JGI IMG/M metagenome (GOLD analysis project Ga0181379, IMG submission 130115) | Marine viral communities from the oligotrophic San Pedro Time Series (SPOT) site, San Pedro Channel, CA, USA - 2 SPOT_SRF_2009-07-10 | ecosystem: Environmental > Aquatic > Marine > Strait... | reverse complement strand
TTCTCACAGTTTAGCACAATCTTGCCTGAGTTTGTATTGCCTCGCACAACAACTTTACCAGTGCCGTTGGGCGCTAAATCTAAATCTGCGTTGGATGTGGTAACGAGGTCAAAGCCATTTGTGCTAAGATTAGCCGCAAGGCCAGTGCTTAGATTTAACGTTGTGCCAACTATTGTGCTAAACGCGCCAGTGCTTGCTGAGTTTGCGCCAATGGGCGTGCCATCAATCGCGCCTGAGTTTATGTCTATGCCTGTAACTGGCGTTGTGCCGTCTAGTAGATTATCAATGGAATCTAAATTTGTATTAATTTTAGTACCCCATGTGTCCTCTGAAGCACCTACCTCTGGTTTCACCAAGGTATAAGTTGTTGTCGTTGTATCTGCCATAATCCTATCCTTATGCTGCCTCTCTTACAGGGGAGTCCGTCCACGTAACAATACCATCATCTGTTGCATCTGTCCATGTATCCGTAGGTTCTGCATCATCTTGCCATTTTAATCTACCACTTGCAGTTAAACTTGCTGCAATAGCAATAGCAGATGTTGCGTTGCGTGTGACAGATGAACCTGCTGTAACTGTAGAAGTAAGCGCCATAGTCACTGCACCAACAACGCTAAACTCACCGCTTGAAGTTAAACTAGATGTTGCAGCAATTGTAGCAGCACCAACAGCCGTTACATTCGCACTCGCTGTCACGCTAGAAGTTGCAGAAATAGCAACAAGGCCAGCTTCTACGCTTTGGTTCTCACCATATATGCTTGTGCCGTAGGTGCGTAAACCATAGCCTGTCCTGTAACCATCTGATTGTGCATACTTTTCTGCACTTGCACTAACGCTAGACGTAAGAAAAACATTTATCAGAGCATCACTTACAACATCAGCACTTACAGTAATGCTTGCACTTGCAGCAACTGTAGATGCACCAACCTTAATAACCTGTGCACTTGCAGAAACACTAGACGTTAAGCTTGCCGTTACAGAACCGTCAATAGCACCTGTAACACCGAATACACCAGTGCCAAATGTGCCAATGCCGAATCCTGATCTATACGGCATTAATCAAGCGTAATGTCTATATCGCCAGCAGGGATACGGAAAACATCTCCTGTGCCAATCGCTTTTGATGCAGATAAACTACTATGCGCAATTAAATTACCGCTAGAGGATGCATCGAATATACCAATGTGGCTTATCGTGCCCCAAGAGCCCGTTGCAGCAGCAAACTCAATCGCGCCTGATGTTGTTGCAGCATTGCCTGATACAGTAAATGCAGCAACCTTGCGTACATAACTATTACCAGATATTTCAGTTGCGCCTGATCCAGTATCGGTTGGGTCTGCAGTAAATAGGCCAACATACCAAGCTGTAGGCCGCGTTACGCTTGTTGTCGTAAACACATAGTTTAAAACATGCGTTTCAAATGTATTGCTAAAACTCATAAATCACTCCATTAGATGCATCTGCGCCACACTATAGCGCATTTTTTTAATTTTAGTAAGCGGCTATCTTCATTCTTAAATTGCCACTGGATTGTCGCGTTCTATCGCTAGAACTATTCAAGCTTGCAACTGCCCCTGCGTATAGTCCTGTCCATATAGGAATGCGCTCATCTTCAGATAAATAAGGTGCAGCCTGCAATAATGACCCATACAAATATGCATCTGGGGCTGTATCAAGCAACCAATTAGAGGTGTTGCTATCTGACAACGGATCAATCTTTTCATAATACACAAGCTCAGTTGCATAAGATGTATCGGGTGTGGGGTGTAGCTCAAACGTATCACCAACATGCGCGTAATACTTTGGCCTACCTGCAGTATCTAAATTAGTCTCACGCCTCGCGCTAAGATCATCAATGCTTACCATCTCCAACCTATGCGTATCACCTGTGTTCAAAGTAAACCTGATTGTCTCAAGCCAACCACTCGGCACTTGGCTATATCTACTATCTAAACTGGCATTGCTGCGCTCTATCATTTTATAATGCCGAACCTCACGCTCCATCTGATGCTCGGCAAGCGTAATAAAATCAGGAATAACAGCAGTTAAATCACTCCTGTTTAGCCAATCAGCTATGCTTGTTTTAAGTTCTGCGAATGTTGTAAGTGCCATCTAGCATCTCCATCGTTTTCTAGCTTGCCGCAAACGACTATTAGGATTCTTGGCTGCTTTGGGAAACTTCTTCATCTGACCTGCTGACCTAGCGCAATATGACTTACGCCTAGCTTTTTCTTTCTCAGTCAAGTTCTTTTTCTTTGTCACTGCACCTTTTAACTTAGATTTTGGATTAGCTGCCCTGTGTCGCTTAATCCCATCTGGGGTCATACCTGCACCGTCTTTTGTCTTACGATAATTAGGACTTTTACCTGTCGTAGTCCTACTTATAGCCTTTTGTCGAGGCATTACATACCCTTCATATAATCAGGAAAAGCAGCATTGCCACCGCCTAAAAGATAATCTCTATACATTTGTTGAGAAATAGATGAGCGCATTTCCATCGGAATAGTCTCCATCATTTGATTAAATCTTGCCAACTCTGCGTTGGGATCACGAACTGACATAGGGGTAGTAACACCAGCCATAGGCTTCATGCTCATATCTGGCATACCCTGCATAGCCGCTGGAGTAGTAACGCCAGCCATAGGTTGCATACTCATATTAGGCATACCCTGCATTGGGTTTCTAAAGCCACTTGCACCAGTGTTGCCACGCGGATCAAGCGCATCTTGCAGCAAACCTCGCTGTCTTGCCTCGTCTGCCATAGATGCAGACATGCGCTGTCGCTGAGTAACAGAAGGTGTTGCAGCAGCTTCTGCAGCGCTTATAGCTCCGCTTTGCTGACCATCACTAAGCAAACCACCGTAAAACTCATCTCTCGCTCTGCGCCGTGTCGGGTCTTCAGAGCCAAACGGATTAATCGGCATAAGATTAGCTAAAGCACTAAATATACCGCCACCCTCAAACTGATTGCCGCGCTGACCTGCGCCACCACCGTCAATCATATCAAGAAAATCTAAAAACTTAGCTCGGTCTGCCATCACTTCTTACCCTTCTTCTTACCACGAAGCTTCTTAAAATCTGCACCTGTAATCTTATTACGCGGCTTTGCAACTGCAGCTAGCTTCTTCTGCTTAGTACTATACTTACTCATCGGCATTACTTCTTACCTTTCTTTGACTTCCAGCTTATCCGTTTTGGCCCTGTCTTGCTTTTAGCTGCCTTTTTAGCTGCAGCAGACTTAGATTGAGCTTTAGGGCGGCAAGCTGGGTAAGGTCTTCCCTTATCCTTCTTTCCGCTTCTACCACACTTTTTGCCAGTCTTAACATCTCGCCAATCTTCTTTAAACCACTTTGTTAAGCCACCGCTGGGCTTCCTAGCCATTAGTACTTACCGCCACGCTTTTTATACTCACGCACTAACCACGCATTCGCATAAGCTGAAGGATACACATCAAACTTACGCTTAGCCGCTGCCTTTACCCTCGCATAAAGCTGGGGATTTTTAGGCTTTGGACTAGAGGACTTGCTTTTCTTAGCGGCCACTACTTCTTACCCATCTTTCTCTTAACCTTAGTCATGGTCATCTTCTTACCTGACTTCTTAGCCGCTTTCTTAGCTGCAGCCATACCAGACTTGCCGTAAGAATACTTCTTTCCACCAACCATAGGCATAATAAATCTCCTTTTCGCTCACCATAACACACTAAGCTATACCGCGCAAATTCCTTCTTATCTCACCACGCCACGCATTAAACTTACCAGATAACGCAGTCACAGCATCACTTGCCATCGTCAAACATAACGCATCAGCTAAATCAGGTGACTGTAAACCTCGCTTACGCATCTCATCTTTACTCTCAGCTTTCATCTTGCCACTACTGGTAAATGAGTAGCGTATGCTGGTCAACTCAGCAATAAGCTGGTCATTGCTTGGCAACTTGCAACTGCGGTCCTCAAGCCAACCCTTGCACTTAAACCAAAGCTCACTCCTGAGATTCAAATATGTCTCGCCCATACTTGGCGCTTCTGCAACATTCACACCACGCACAGGTAACTCCAACTCCTGTAAACGATCTACCACGCCAGAGCCCACACCAATGCTATCCACCAATATCTCTCTCGGCTTACGGCTATCAGGCAATGCCTCATACTCAGCAACCACCCTGCCCACAGTCTGCATCAAATCCAGCCCACGCCAAGACCTTAACTCAGTCACAACTGGACCTTGCCGCTTACACAGCGCTGTCGCATCTGTGCCAAACCTTGCCACGTCCAAGCCCCAAACAATAGCTGTCTCCTCACTCACCTGCACATCCCTATGCTGCGCAGCCTCAGCAAGATGAAACGGAATAATCGTATCATCATCTGCAAGCGGAAACTCGCCCAGCACACGAATACGAAACGCATTGCTCTCCTCGCCATAACGCAGCCGCATCTCGTCCACAAACTCATCACTCACAAGCGGCGAGTCCACACATGACCAACGACGCGTCCACCAGCTACTCGCCATGCGCGTCTGGCTTTCATAAAACGTACCACTGCTTCGCGTAGGGTTACTCAACATAATCGTGGTCGCATTATGACCCGACATAGACCCAGCAGCAGCCTCAAATACCTTCTCAGGCACACCACTGGCCTCGTCCACCACCAACATTACATGCTCCGAATGCACCCCAGCCAGCGCTTCTGGTGTTTCTGCGCGTGAGGTTCTTGCGCTGATAAACATCTCGCTGGGCGCAGAATTATGCTCCACACGATCCGACTTCACATTCAGCACAGACTGCAAATGGGGTGGCAACTCATTAATCCAGCGCTTCATCTCAGCAAACAAAGCATCAAATAACTGGGAACTGGTCGGGGCCGTAACCACAACCTTATTCGGGTAATGCATCAAAAAATACCACAACATCGCCCAAGATGCCGCCGTGGATTTGCCCGTACCATGACCCGACCTGACACTAATTTTACGCTCACCAGACGCAATAGCCTCCAAAAACTCAGCCTGATACGGCAATGGCTTTACACCCAGCACTTCCTCAACAAACAAAGCAGGTGCATGAACATAACGCTGGGTAAAATCCAGCATCGTATTGCTTGCTAAATCATTCACCCTGCACAACCTTCATCTTACGTAAAGCATCCAAATGCAAATCACCAATATTAATCTGCACATTCTGCTGCCCAGCATTGCCATACTTCTGCCTATTATAAGCCATCGCCATAATATTATGCTGAGAGGCATACCCCTTAGCAATGCCCAAATCTATCTGACTAACATTTGCCTCGCTTGCATCACGCACGCCATCCTTAGCCTCGTCAACCTCACCCTGCCTGCGCTTGTGCACCTCATCAAGATACTCAAAGCTTGCCTCTGCATGAGCATCAGCAACCAAATGCTCAACTTCCTTTATCGCAGGGGCGTAACGCTCATCCTTCATCAGCAAACGCCGAAGATACCCACGATCTAACCCTATCTCACGCGCTAACTGAGGGATTGTCTTGCCTGCTAAAAGCGCCTCTTGCAACCCCTCTGGGCCGCCACGACTATCTAACGCAGCAAGCGCTTTGCGCTTCATTGGCTTGCCTGCCATGCTATGCTCCACGTTTGTTTTTCGGAAATATTACTGTGATATTGCTGCAAAAGCAATGGGGGCATGGGGGGCCACGTTTTGCCTAGCTGGGAGGAAGCTAAGCACGTATGGAACAAACGCAGCCCTGCGAAAAATATAACACAAAATTTGGTGTGTGAGAATGTATAATAATAATAGGGGTAGGGGTGGGGGCTAGACGGGGGGGTCAATTGTATACTATTGCACACCATTGTTTATACTTTGCCAGACTTAAAACAATACAGAACAAACATATGCAAATCTTATCAGATAATATCAGAATGATATTTCGCATAATATGTATTATGTTAACACTTTGCTATAATGCCGTTATTACAGTTCCTGATTGTACTAACTTTGCCAAAGTATGAACAATGAAAAACAATAGGATTGCTTTTGTTTTTCATTTGTAGTAATCGCGTGCGCCCGTGCGCGGCTTGTGCTTTAGTGTGTTCTGTGTCGCTTATTATCAATAAATCTTTTTTATAAGCTATTGATTATATTACTTTCTTTTTTCTTGCATATCATTATTATATCATGATATAACTTTGATATAAACAATAATAAAGGGAAAACCAATGCAAGATATATTTCAAAGTGTAATAGACGATATTCACGACAAGCTAAATGATAACTACGGCATAGATACATACGGCTGTGACTTGCACCACGAGCTATGCAACATGGATTACTTTATTATAGGCACCTATCAAGCCAAGGAGTTTCTTGGTGGTCACGTCTTTGACGCAATCGAAATGGTCAAAGATTATGAGCAGTCAAACTTTGGGGAGGTCACAACAGATTTAAGCGAACCAGAGCGAGTCGTGAATATGCTTGCGTATATTATCGGCGAGTATGTGCTTGCTGAAAGTGAACATCTTCAAGGCAAGTGGGATGATCGCTTAACTAGTGATGATCTCACCAAGATAGCAGAAGAAATAGCATGTATTAATTCAACAAAGCTATATAGAGAGGCAGCATAATGAATACCCCAGAAATACAATTTTTATTAGGCTTTATCACATTCTTATTCTTTACTAGCGCTGTATTTCTTGCGCCGTATATAATCCAATATTTAGGTAGTTAAACCAATGGACAAACAGCAAAGAGAAGCACAACAAGCTTTTGATGATGCAATAGACGCGATAAAACATGACTATATGTACATGGGCACTGAGACAGACTCGGATCAAGGCTATCAATATATACTACTTAAGCACATAGAAACCCGTGAATATATCAAAATACCTAAAACATATATTAATAAATAAGGAACCAAACCAATGACAAACGAAATAGAGATAAACAACGCATCAGACGCTTTTACATTAGCAATTCATCTTGCTGCAACTGCTCCAAGTAACGACAAGGCCAAAGAATGCTTGAAATATGCTTTTGACATTGCCAGCAAGCTTGACCCAAAAGAAATAGGGCTTTGCTTTATGTCCGCCGCTGTAGTCACTGAAATGGAGTCAAACCAATGACAAAAATGACATATGAAGCAAAATTAGAATTGCGCCAAATGGTTAGACATTTAAAAATTGCATTAGAATATTATGATAAATTTCGAGATAAGGAGAAAATGCTTAATAACATTTATGTGCCACATTCAAACTGGCGCAAAATTCAAGAGGTTATAAGAGATGTAGAGGAAGTAAGTTAATTTTCCCCACCTAGGCCGCTCTCTGAGTGGCCTTTTTTTATTTCCTAGCCTTACCCTTGCTTTTTGCCGTTTGGCTTACTGGCGGCGCTAATTTCGCGGCCTCTGCATAACACGCGGCATACCCTGCCAAATCCAAAGCGCCGTCATAGTCTGCCTTATGCGATAGCCTGGCAATCTTAAGCAATGCCATCATTGCACAAACGTCGTGCGGCTCTATGCTCTTTCGACGCTCAAGATAAATATTCCAAAGCGCTGCTATCTGCCCGAAGTTACTCTCTATGCTTCCATAATCCTCAGAGCGCCGCCCATGTAAAATTTTGTTTGCTTCCTCTAATAATTCTGCTCGTATTGTTTTAGTCACTGCTCTTTCTCCTTTTTAATCTGCATGGCTCTAAACTTAATTGCTTGCTTTTGTTCTTCCGTCCAACTTGGAAGTTTTGCCCCTAGCACCTTTGAGCGGTCCCAAAAGCCACGCAATTCATCTAAATCAGTGATGCTCGCAAGCTTACTTTCAAAGCTCCGCAACCTGCTAAATTTATTCGTTCCACGCGGCACGATCCGAGCACCTCCCGTGCGTATCATTTCTTGCAATTGTGCATCATCTATTTCTCGCATCTGCTCTCCCTTTTTAAAAGCTAACGTCTAGTCTAAAAAATCATCTCCGAGGTTATGTGAATGTGAAACCAAGGAACTATGGTTTTCACATTTTTCACATTTATATACCTTTGCATGTGAATTGAATGTGAAACCATGTGAAAAAACCTCATAAGCCATTGTTTTCATTACCTCTTATTTTTCACATAAATTCACATGCTTTCACATACCCATGTGAAAACCTATGTGAAAACCATGTGATTTGCCCTCCAACTTTTCACATGATTTTTCATATAACTTTGCCATCATTCTTATATCATTTGCGACCTTCATTTTCACCTCATTTCACCTCACTCCAACCCCATTAAACCCCTAGTTTTTCATCTTGCCATGCTTACCCAAAAACCAAAGCAAACCGCCATTCATCTTGATTTGCCCATTCTTTTCCATAGCTGTGATAGTATCTCTCCAAGTTCCATTTTTATCTTTAATTGCGATTTTGCCTTTGAATATTTCTTGCGCTATTTCCACGTCAACGCACCAAAACCTACCTGCTTCTGGAAATCCCGTGCCTGCTGGGTTGCTTTGCCCTCTGTTATCACCGCGCATTTGCCGATAGGTTTCCAATAGCTTTTTGTGATTTTGTGAGGTGATAGGCTTAATTTTGGAGTCTTTCAAATCATTGCTTTCTGCCTGCTCCACCACCACAGTTGTGACCTGATCCCCGTCTTCATCTTCACCCAATTCACGCATCGAAAGCTTAAAGACAAATTCTTTACCCGTCTCTAGATCACGTTGCTTAGTTGTTTTTGCCACCCGAATACCATTATCTTTATCATGTTCTAGCTCAATTTCAGCATCGGTTGCCGCACGAAGCGAGCTATGCCCCCTAGCACCAGCGCTTACATTTTTCCCTGAGTGATGCACAAACATAACATGCGCCCCCGTATATTCGCGCAATAAATCGCTATGTTTTATTACTGCGGTCATATCTTCTGGCCCATTTTCGTTACCCCCAGCCATAGCGCGACTAAGTGTGTCCACACACAGCAACTGCAACGGCCCATGCTTTTCTTTTATTTCTTTGCAAAGTAGCGCCACCTCTCGCAAATTTGCGTCTTTATTTAGCAAGTCAACGGGCGAGGGCCTTACATATAGCGGCGCTTCATCTACCCCATATTTCTCACGCAACGCCCATACTCTGTTATAATACGACAGCCCACCTTCTAGCGCCAAATACAAAACTGGCCCTTGGTTTACTCTATTGCCATGCCATTCAAGACCAGCCGCGATACAAAAGCACGCATCTAGACACATAAAGCTTTTCCCTGAGTTGCTTGGTCCATACACAACGCTCATCTGCCCCTTACTGATCCAATTCTTGATAATGTAATTATTCTTTAGAATTGGCTTTGCTTGACTAGGTGAGAAAACCGTATGCATGAGGCTAGACCCATTTTCATCCGTTTGCTCACTCTGTTCGACCTCTGAGGCGCTCTGCTGTTCATTTACCTGCTTAAATATCTCCTCTGCACTCATGTGTTTTTCTTTTTTATATTCTTCTTTACTTGGGTTGATTTCCTGACCGTATGCACGCACGGCATTAGCTAGGTCATCGTTATGCTCGTAATGCACAAACAAGCTGAACGCATCTCCCCAGCAATACGGGGTAGCACCATCGTCTTTGTTATTGCCCACCCCTGCGCTAACATCTGAGCCTGACAAGCTTACCCAATGATCCTCAAAGTTTTTCGTGGCATAGCTTCCTGTTGACTGATAGCGCGACTTCCAGCTTTTGCTATTGCCTTTTTGCTCATACCCGTATCGCAAGAATAATTCTTCTATGCTATGCCGAGCGTTAAATTCCTCTATTGGGCTAACCAAGTTTGGGTTCTCTGCAAGTTTTCTTTCTCGCTCTGCTTTTCTTTTCTCTCGCTCTACCTCAATCTCTGCTTTTATTCTTTCTTGTTCTGCGCTTTGCATTTTAGCACGCACCGCAATGGCATGATGATCCGTTATATCAAGCGCAGCCTTGCCTTTTACTATTTTGCTTTCATAAAAATTTGGATTGCCTTTCTCATCTCGTTTTTCTGGTGGTACGTTTGGCAAATATATAACTTGCCCATATCTTGCTAAAACATGATCTGGGTTTATTCCCTCATCTTCTAGCAGATCAAAGAAAGCTTTTTGATACTGGCTGTATTGCTTACCGCTAAGCTCATTCTTTATCGGGATAAGCACGCGCCATTTGCGATTATCTGGCTCTGCACTGCTAGAGGAGTAAGCCACCATATAGCAATCGCCTATGATAGCCTCTACTGAGCCAAGCACAAAATCTATGCTATGGTTGCCATCATCTACATCAATTGCAAGCATGTGATACTTACCGTGCTCTTTTTGAGCTTGGTGACATCTCCCGTCATGCTCTTTATAGCTGCTAGGTATAATGAAGGCTGCATCTAGTTTTGTTGTGCTTTGCGGCGTTTCAGCTAATTCTTTTATTTCTTGCCAACCTATGCCTTCATATTTTTCTTCTGGCTGATCTATCTTTGTGTCGTAACTACCGTTTGCTTTTAAGAAGGTAATGCTCATTTTGGCTTTACCTCATGTGAGGTTTTCTTACTGCCTTGCCAAGTAACAAAGTACATTTTGTTTTTGGTTATTTCTTGTTTTGGATAAATATTAAATATGTTTTGCTCTGCAATCGTGAGTCTGAATTTATCATCACTAATGCAAATAAATCCTACGTTAAAATTACCTGCGATACAGGCAATAATATTATGCTCGTGATTACTCTTTGAATTATACGGTACTGGCCCAATAAACACGGGTTGCTTGATAATGCTTGCATAGCTTGATGCTTGAGCAATCGCAGCCCCTATAAGTTTCTTTGATGAAAGATCAGGTTTAACCTCTATCGGATAATAAAACCCGTCATGCTTAATGACCAAATCTAGTCTAATTTTTTTGCTTTTAAGGGTATATTGTTTTCTATATTCTAGCTTAAATCTCTCAAGTGCTTCATAAACGCTACATTCTGCGTCTTTTTCTGTCTCAAATACTGGATATAGTGGCCTTGCGCCTTCAAAGCTATTGTTAATTACTTCATTATCTTGTAGCATTTCCTCAATCCTTCGGTTTTTGTCATTGGTTTTACCAAGGGTTTTTTACCTCGCCCCAAGCGTGAACTGCTCCGCTTGGGGCATTTTTTTGCAAAACTAGAAGGGTATTTCGTCGTTTAGCCCATCATCTGCATCTTTACCATCTAGCAAGCCACCTGTAGGATCAGCAACGACTTCGCTGGTCCTTGGTGCATAGCCTGTTGTTTTAGCAAATGGGTCATCCACATCGCCCTGCTCTGCAAGCTCAAGCACCTGCACACCTTTCAGTCTAAAGCTAACGCCAGACACAGCGCCCGTATTGTAGGCAAAGAGTTTGCCCCAGACATTAACCTTGCTACCTGTTGTAAGCTCAAAGTTAGCAGGCAAGCTATTGCGTTCTGCATCTTTTTGCAGGGGTGGCCTTGTGGCCTCACCTGAGTAAGCTCCTTTC